>Ga0224511_10001594_pt1 | contig 13994 bp, 10 predicted proteins | sample SF_May12_sed_USG_2_FD_169988 | JGI IMG/M metagenome (GOLD analysis project Ga0224511, IMG submission 169988) | Sediment microbial communities from San Francisco Bay, California, United States - SF_May12_sed_USGS_8_1 | ecosystem: Environmental > Aquatic > Marine > Sediment | place: USA...
CGGTGGTCTGGCCACCCCAAACAATCCCACCGGGCGGAGGTATCCTGTTGAAGCCATCGAGGCGGTGGCCGAGGCGGCTCCTGGCGCGGTGGTGGTGGACGAGGCGTATATCGATTTCTCCGCCGGAGGACCCTATGGGCTTTTATACAAGAGCCGACCCAATGTCATTATCATGAGGACCCTGTCCAAGATTGGTCTGGCGGCGCTGCGGCTTGGCTATATCCTGGCGGACAAGGCTGTGATTGAAAACGTAAACAAGGTGCGGCTCCCCTACAACATAAACTCCATGACCCAGGCCGCCGCCGCCGAGGCGTTGCGCAACTGGGATCAGTTTATCCCCCTGTTCACCAAGGTTCGCCAAGAGCGGGATAAACTGTTCGCCGCTCTAAATGAAATCTCGGGAATCCACGCCTGGCCATCGGAGGCCAACTTCATCCTGATGCGGGTGGAGGATGGGGCCGCCGAGCGGGTGTTCAATGCCCTGCTGGAGCATGGTGTTCGCGTGAGGTGGTTCGCTGGCAACCCCAGAGTGGGGGATTGTTTCCGGGTGACGGTGGGAGACCCACACGAGAACTCCATGTTCCTGGCGGCGCTGAAGGAAGCGTTGTGAAGAAATCCACCCACTGCCCAAAGTGCGGCGCCGTGGTGGAAGACTGGGTCAACCCGAAGCTCACCGTGGATATCATAATAGAAGTGGGGGAGCGGATCGTCCTGATCGAACGCTCCCAGGAGCCGCTGGGCTGGGCGCTGCCGGGGGGATTTGTCGATTATGGGGAGAGCCTGGAGGCCGCCGCCATCCGCGAGGCAAAAGAGGAGACGGGGCTGGACGTGACCCTGATCCGACAACTGGGCGCCTACTCCGATCCTTCCCGCGACCCTCGCCAGCACAGTGTGTCGGTGGTGTTCATCGCCACATCCTATGGGAACCCGAAAGCGGGAGACGACGCCAAGAGAGCAGGGCTATACAAGCGTGAAGATATCCCGGCGCTGATGTTCGATCACGGGAAGATACTGGAGGATTATTTCAATTCTGGAGCCTAGGCTTGGCTGATGAAGCAGGCCAGATAGAAATTGATACCGTACAGCTTTGCATAGCCGCGAATGTGGCCATATACAAATCTTGACGCAAATTGCCGCGTCCTTTTCCAACATGTCGTTCTCCCGTCCGCATGACGCCGCGCGCAGCATCGCGGATACCTGCCACGCCAACCTTATGAATGGAATATCCATTTTGCGGACAGATGGGAAGTCTCAGGTTCCTGCGCCAAATTGAAAAAGAAAAGACCGCTCAACATCAGGAAACAAAACCGCCTCTCTCTTCTCGGTCTCTGTGGCGCGAGTTCCGATGAAATAATATAGTAGCAATGTATATAGTGCTGGTGGTATACAGATATGTATATTATTGACGAAGGGATTGCTATATGAATTCTGACAAATTGATCGAAAGTATCAACAATACCATTCCTGGCGCTTTGTTCGATGGTCGTGGCGCCCTGGCGGTCAACACCAAGGTGGCAAAGTGGAAGAAGCGGGATCCGAATAAAATCATCGGTATGTGCTGGCATCAGGAATTGGGGTGGGGGTCTGTGGAAGCGGTGGCGCGATATCACACCAGCGATAAATCCCACCTGCGCGAGGGTGGGGTGGAAAGCATCTCATACACTTTCGCCATTCGCCGCGACGGGCAAATCGTCCTGTGCAACGATCTGGAGAAAAAACCGTGGTCCCAGGGATATGCGAACAGGTCGGGAGACGAGAACGCAGAATTTCTTTCTGTCATGTTCGAGGGGTTCTTCAATGGGCCCGGCGTGACAGACTCCACAGCCGGAGAGCCCACCCACAACCAGATAGCCGCAGGCATGGCGTTGTGGGGGGTATGTCGCGACGAATGGAAGTGGGACGCGGACGCCTTGTATGGTCATTATCATTTCGGCAAGCCCGCCTGCCCCGGCGCCACATTGGGCGCGGTGATCGAGGCCACCCGCGCTGGAGTAAAAAAGAAAACCAGGTTCCCCGGCGCTCGCCAAAGGCAAAAGGCCCTCCTGCAATTGGGCTACTACAAAAATAAAGTGGATGGGAAGTGGGGTCCGATATCAAGATCAGCCCTGATCGCGTTCCAGAAAGACGCTGGGCTGCATATGGACGGAATATGGGGGCCCATGACAGAGCGCGCCATCCTGCGGCGTTTGGCCGACTTGTAACCTGACCAAATAGATTATCTGTCCTTCAGCCACCTGGGTGGCGTAATGGGGCCTGCATATGGGCAGACGTTCCGGCTAAATCACCTGATCTATTCGTTCTGGTCGGTGGCCGAGAGAACTGTCAATGACGTGGATTGACCGGATTTGCCTGGAAAAACAGCGTTGCCAACCCGGATCCATTCCACGGAGTTGTATGCGCCCCAGGTTTTGACTTCTCCCTGACCGCTCCATATCAGGGTAGGTTCTCCCTCTGTGGCCATGGTCATGGTGGCGTTGCGCTCGTCCCAGGAGACCACGACCGAATAAATCTTTGATGGCGTCAGGTTCATTCCCATGATACCGTCGGCGGATTCGCAATGGGACTGGTTGGTTTTATGGCAACTATTATCCCCGAACCTCTGGGATATCAGCCGCACCTGGGCGTCATGCCCGCCACTGTTGGTAATGTGGAATTGCAGATTCGCATCTGTTCCACTCGGGGTTTTTCCCATGAGCATGAACAAGAATCCGTCCGAGTTTATGGGAAACGCGGAACCATTGAGTCCCTCCAAGGTGAAGGAGACCGATCCCTTGTACATCGGGCCATCAACCTTCGGAAAAGTGTAGAACCCACCCTGGCTGTATGTTGCGGGAAAGGAGGAGGAGGGGGGAGAAGCGCCAGAGTCATCGGTTTCAGATTTCCGGTCAGGAATTGTCGGTGAGGTTGGGCCATCTGTTGACTTTGCCGTCTTGTAATCGCCTGGCTGCGCAGCCACATCCTGTCCATTTATTGGAGTATCCGGTGTCGTTTTCCCGGTCTTTGTCGGTATTTCACAGCCCTTGGCCGCCACCGACCTGCCTCCCATGGATTCACACTCCACTTTGGACATGCCATATATAATCTCTTCATATAATATTTCCTCTGCCAGATCGTTGACGGAGCTGGCGCCCTTGGAAGCGCAGGATGAAAGAAAGAGAAGGCAAATTGCTATGATGATATTGTTCTTCATGTTCCCATTTTTGCGAAAAGTGGCAGCCAATAGTTTGTCCTGCGGATTTTAAAGCACGTTGTATCTGTCGCGCGCAGGACAGTTTACCAGACGCCATAATAATAACACAATACGGCAAAACGCCTAGAAAAATATCACTACCGGTAAATTATGTGTATGTGCTTGGAAATGACGGAGCCGGGCTATTGAATGGGCGCGACTGGGACACGGCTCTTAGCAAGGGGGGCGTATTAAAGGTGGAGACCACGAGAGGCCTGGAGACTGCGATATTTTGCATAACAAGAATTACCCCCACATGGTCAGGGTTTCACCGTTGCGAGAAATCTGGAAAAGCAGGACAGGGAACAGACGGGGAGCAAACTGGTGGCAAATAACTGGAAAAGCCAAACTCTGGGATATTAAAATCTTGGTGGAGCTGAGGGGGATCGAACCCCTGACCTCTTGAATGCCATTCAAGCGCGCTCCCAGCTGCGCCACAGCCCCAAGAACAAGATAGTCTAGCCGTAGATGGTCTTCCAGTCAATAATAAAAACATATTTATGTGGGGCTGGAGGACAAAAATAGAGTTTTCACACCTCCGATTACTGCGCTGAGTGGGAAAAAGACCGAAGATTATGTCAAGGCGGGTTATTGAATTCTTGACCCTCCATGCACGCGTGATATAATCGGCGAGGGTGTGGCTGAATATTATTGTACTCCTATAAAAGGTAATATCAGCAGTGCCCCCTGAAAATACGAAAACCGTGAATTGGTTATTTCTTTCCTCTTCGCCGATTCTGGCGAAATTGAAATCTCATCTCTGCTCACTGAGGGAATCAGCGCTATGAGCCAGGTCCCGGGTCAACGCCCGAAAGGAAGTAATGCAAGTAAAAACAGGCAGATAGCTTTCAGAAAAATCCTGCTGGTCCTAAGCGCAACAATTGCTTTGCCTGCGGCTGGCTACATGGGTTTTCTCGCCCTTTCTGGTGAATATGAGTCCATCGTAACGCTTACCACAGCCAGTGGCAGCCAGAGGATGCTGTCTCAAAAGGCCATGGCGCTGGAGGAGCGAATGATTAATACCACAGATACGGCCAAGGTCGATATATTACGCAAAAGGCTGCTTATGGTAGTTGATCAGATGGAGGAAACCCACGAGAAACTGGTGGACGCCATTTCCAGGCCCCATTATTTATCCGACTTGGCGGAAATTCAAGCGCTTTTCTATGAAAGACCAGGTACCGTGGACCTGCAAGTTCGACATTTCATCTCAAGTATTCGTTCCTTTGCGTTGGATCCCGAGTGGGAAATAGGGCCGCAGAACGTTCATCACGCCCATCTGCATGATGCGCTTAAGGAAGATAAGTTACAGAATTCGCTGGACTCGGTGGTGTCTGGTTACCAGCGGGCGGGGGAGCGAAACATCAACATGATCCGCAAATACATTGGAGGAGTCCTCCTCCTGATAACGGCGACCCTGGTCGTGGAGGCCATCTGGCTGGCTGGCCCCATATACAAACAGATGGAGAAGGAGAACGAAGAACTGAATCGGGCGGTGGAAGAACGGACCCAGGAGCTGGCGCGGGCGTTCCAGGAGGCCAAGGAGGAGATGGCGGTTCGTATGCGGCTGGAGGAAAGTCTGGTGGAAAGCGAGCGGATGCTGGGCATGGTGATAGCCCATCTGCCGGTGATAGTGAATGTGCTGGATGAGAAGGGTAGGTTCATCCTATCCGAAGGAAGGGGCCTGGAGGCGCTGGGGCGCAAGGCTGGCGAATATGTCGGCAAATCTATCGGCCATATGTATGGCGGGGAGGATGAGGTGCCGGAGGTGTATCGAAAAGCGTTTGAGGGAGAGGCGGGCCATGCCATGGCGAATCAAATGGGAAGAATATTCTATACCAGGGTGGAGCCGCTGACGGATCGCGAGGGCCATGTGACCGGGGTTATGAGCGTGGCAATGGACATTACAGAGAGGGTGAGCGCGGAAATGGAGGCTCAGGAGGCTCAGAAGAAGCTCGTTCAGGCCGACAAGATGAAATCGCTGGGGGTGCTGGTGGCCGGGGTGGCCCACGAGATCAACAATCCGAACAGCTTTATCATGATGAACGTGTCATTGTTTGAGCGGGTGTGGGCCCACTCCTTGCCTCATATAAGACAATGCTTGCGTCCGGATGAATACATAATACCAGGGGAGATGAAAATGAGCACCGCCAGCGAGGCGGGGAATAAACTGCTGGAAGGGATACGCAATGGGTCGGAGAGGATCAAGCATATTGTGGGGAGATTGAGAAACTTCGCCTTGCATGATTATGAATCGCCCAAGGCGGACGTTTCGATAAACGATATCGTATCCTCGGCTATGCAGTTCACGAATAATATCATCAGGAACAGCACCTCGAGCTTTTCGCTGGAGTATGGCCAGGGGCTGCCACATATATATGTGAATTCAACAGAAATAGAACAGGTGCTGGTGAACCTTATCAGCAACGCATGCCATGCATTGACCGATAGCGACCAACAGATCCTGCTGCGAACTTCCTATGACCCCGAGGCGAAAATGGTGATTGTCACGATCCGGGACGAGGGGCGGGGTATGCCTGCGGAAATGATCGACAAGGTGACCGAGCCATTTTTCACCACCAGAAGGGGGGAAGGGGGGATGGGGCTGGGCCTTTCCATATCGAACAATATCATAAAGGATAGTGGCGGGAGGATCGAAATCGATTCCAGGGAGGGGGAATACACCGAGGTTAAAGTTCTTCTGCCGGCTCTGCTTGAGGATGAATCATAATTAAAGTTAAAGCGGTGACCGCTGTGGCTCTGGCTTTCTAAAGGCCGCCATTCAGGCAAGTTATGGCTTTGCCAGCTTCTCTTGTGGAACTCCTGCGCCAAACTGATAGAATAGTCGGATTCGAACAAAGGCCGGGGGAAATACCTCGGCATGGAGAGGAAAGTTGGAAGGCAAATTCACTGTAACGGCCCGAAAGTTTCGGCCCATGACATTGACGCAGATGGTGGGGCAGCGCCATATTGTCCGCGCCCTAACCAACGCGCTGGAGAAACAACGGATAGGCCACGCCTATCTGTTCTGCGGCACCCGGGGAGTGGGGAAGACCACCGCCGCCCGCGCCTTCGCCAAAAGCCTCAACTGTATTAAAGGCCCCATCGCCGAGCCGTGTATGGAATGCGGCAACTGCCTGGAAATAACCGCCGGAAACGCCATGGATGTCATGGAAATAGATGGCGCCTCCAACCGGGGAATCGACAATATCCGGGAGCTGAGGGAGAGGATCATGTTCTCCCCCTCCAAGAGCCGATACAAGATATATATTATCGACGAGGTGCACCAGATCAGCCGGGACGCGTTCAACGCCCTGCTGAAGACGCTGGAGGAGCCGCCGGAATTCGTAGTGTTCATCTTCGCCACCACCGAGCAGGGGAAAGTGCCGGAAACCATCCTCAGCCGTTGCCAGAGTTATGAGTTCAAGGCGTTATCCATGGTGGAAATTGGCGGACATTTGAAAATGATAGCGGAACACGAGGGGATAAAAGTGGCCCCTTCGGCGCTGGATCTTATAGCCCGCAGAGCCCGCGGCTCCATGCGCGACGCCCAATCGATGTTCGACCAGGCGGAGGCCTATGGCGCCGGTGAGGTGACCGACGAGGATGTGAAGACGGCCCTGGGGCTGGTGGACAGCTCCACCATGGCCAACCTGATGGACGGTGTTATGGCCAGGGACATGGCGGGAATTATGACAGCGGCCAGCGCCGTTTCCGCCAGCGGGGCGGACCCGGCCTCGTTTTTGGAGGATATGGCGGCTCTGGTGCGGGATATCATGGCGGCCAAACTGGCGCCGGACACCATGGCAGGCCGGGAGGAAAAGGAAAAAGCCAGTCTTCTTCAATGGGCCGGGGCGCTGGATTATGACGAGTTACAAAGGTTTTTCAATGTGTTGGCCGATACCCTGCGCAACATGAAATATTCGTCCCAACCGCACTTGTCCATGGAGATGGGGCTTTTGCGGCTGGGGGAAAAACGGGGGATGGCCAGCCTGGACGAGGCGATCGCCGAAGTGGCCCGCGCCCAGGCGGAGGCGGAAAAAGAAGCGCCGGAGGAGCCGTTCGAGTTCCCTTTGGAAAGCGCCCGGGATGAGGAGTCCCTGGCTAACCTCTCCTCGGCTCCCGACGATATACGCATGGCTGTCAGCGGGGCAAGCGGAGGGGCGGAGGCGCTCCTGGAGGCCTTCAAGGAGACCCGGCCCATACTGCTGGGGATCATGGAAAGCGCCACGGTGCAGGTGAAGGGGGATGTGGTGGTGATCATCGTCCGCGACATGCACAGCCTGCAGCACCTGGAGGAGCTGGACATGAAGAGCGCCCTGCAGCAAGTGGTTCGCCAGATGGTGTCCCCCACGGCCAGGCTGGTGGTGGAGTACCACCCGGAAAAAAAAAACGATAATGGCGAGGAGTCCCGCCGCGCCGGGGACAGGGAGGATTCCCTGAAAAAGCAGATGGTGGACAGCCCCATCATCCATGAAGCGATGGATATATTTAACCTGGAAGTGGTGGATGTGCGACCCAATAAGGGCGCCTGAAACCCCACCGAATAACGACAATACAAAGGAGAGCGAAATATGAAAGGGTTCGGAAACATGATGCGCCAGGCCCAGCAGGTGCAAAAAAAACTGGCGGAGGCCCAGGAGGAGCTGAAGACGCAAACCGTGGAAGCGGAAGCCGGCCAGGGAAAGGTCAAGGCGGTGGTGACCATGGGATATCAGCTAAAGTCCGTGGCCATCGATAAGGATCTTCTGGACCCGGAAGATCCGGATACCCTGCAGGACCTGATCACCCTGGCGGTGAACGATGGCCTGGAGAAAGCCCGCAAGGCCAGGGAAGAGGAACTGGGGAAAATATCCGGAGGGCTGGCCGGCATGATCCCGGGATTGATCTGACCCATCGCGATGAAAGGCCCAAAATCCTTAGATGACCTGACCCAGACCCTGCAGGAACTGCCGGGAGTTGGACGAAAGACCGCCGAGCGGCTGGCGTTCCATATCCTAAAGTCCCCCGTCAAGGACGCAAAGAGGTTGTCCGACGCCATCACGGCGGTGAAGGAAAAAGTGGCGCTCTGCTCGGTCTGCTTTTCCATCACAGAGAGCGATCCATGCGCATTATGCTCCGATCCGGAGAGGGACAAGTCGGTTATATGCGTAGTGGAGGAGCCGCACGATGTCTTCTCCCTGGAGAAAGTTGGGGAATTCAGGGGGGTGTATCACGTGCTGATGGGCGCTCTCTCTCCTTTGGAGGGGATCGGCCCGGAGGAGCTGAAGATCGCCGAACTGGCCGCCAGGGTGAAGCATGGGGGGGTGCGGGAAGTTATCGTGGCCACCAACCCGAACATGGAAGGGGAGGCCACCGCCATGTATATCTCCAGGACCTTGGCGCCTTTGCAGGTTCTGGTCACCCGTATCGCCAGGGGCCTGCCGATGGGAGGGGACCTGGAGTATGCCGACGAGATGACTCTTTCGAAAGCGTTGTCTGGAGGCTGAAGATATAGGGGATGAGCAATAGTCCCTGATTGCGCTCACAATCGGTTTTCCGGATAGTCCGGTTTGCCGTGTCCACACCCATCCTGGTTTCCCGCAGTTTGGGTTTGCTGGCGGGATTGGCGATCAGCGCGAAGAAGGCCCGTTTCGTACTCTACATGAGTTTGCCGGGTGTCCCGCAGGTTGCTTGATATTCCCTGGTGAGGGCGCCATACTTGACGGCGCGAACAGGCGATGGGCGAGAGATGAGGAAAATTCATCCAATATATTTATCAGTGCTTATATGGTTTTCAGCTCAACAATATTTCTCTTTTACTTTCTGCCAGCGGTGGTGGCGGCCACTTTCCTGTCGCGTTCGATTATATTCCAGAACCTGGCCCTCCTGGCGCTCTCCCTGTTTTTCTACGCATGGGGGGAATCTGTATATATTTATGTGATCCTGCTCTGCATCGGGGTCAACTATATTTTCAGCCTCATGATCCTGATGGCGGGAAGCCGACCCACCGCCCGAAAGGCCGCCCTGGCCCTGGCCATATGCGCCAACCTGGGGGTGCTCCTGGCGTTCAAATACACCGATTTCTTTATCGTCTCCTTCAATGCCATGGCGGCCACCTTTGGCGCGGCCCCCTTGCCTCAACAGGATGTCCACCTGCCGTTGGGCATTTCCTTTTTCACCTTCCAGGCGGTGTCCTATGTCGTGGATGTATACAGGGGGGAGGCTAAAGTCCAGAAGAACCCCCTGAACCTGGCCCTGTACATATCGCTTTTTCCCCAGCTCATCGCCGGCCCCATAGTGCGATATCGCGACATTGCGGAGCGAATCGTGGCCAGAAGAGCCAGCCTGCACGGATTTTCCGAAGGGAGCGAGCGGTTCATAATAGGCCTGGGGAAAAAGATGATCATAGCCAATCCTTTGGGCTATGTGTCGGACACCATATTCTCCATGCCAGCGACGGACCTGACATTCGGGCTTTCCTGGCTGGGCGCCATCTGCTACACCATGCAGATTTATTTCGACTTTTCCGGGTACTCGGACATGGCCATCGGCATGGGGAAGATGCTCGGTTTCCGCTTTCCGGAAAATTTCAACTATCCATACATATCCCGCTCAATCAAGGAATTCTGGCGCCGATGGCACATGACGCTTTCCAGCTGGTTCCGCGATTACCTGTACATTCCCCTGGGCGGGAACAAGAAGGGGCCGGGCCGGACGTATTTCAACCTCTTCCTGGTATTCTTTCTTTGCGGGCTGTGGCATGGGGCCAGCTGGACATTCGTAATCTGGGGGTTGTACCACGGATTCTTTCTGGTTCTGGAGAGGGTTTGGCCCCGTGTCATGGACAGGGTCAGCGCCTCCCCGATCGGTCATCTATATGCGATGGCGGTGGTTGTGGTTGGCTGGGTAATATTCCGGGCGGATTCGCTGTCGTTCGCCATGGCGATGTTGAAAGCCATGGCCGGGTTTGGCGCGGGGGAAGGATTGGAGCATAGCCTGATGTTTTATTTGACCCCGAAGATCGCACTGCTCCTGCCGCTGGGTATGCTTTGCGCAACTCCTTTCTGGAGGAGCCTTAAGACATTACACCGTCATTGGCCTCTGGAGAGCGGCGGAGCCCTGACAGTCCGCGCCACGTTACTTTTCGGGAAATACGCGCTTCTGGTTTTCGTATTATTGTTCAGCGCCTCGCTGATGGCCGTGGGCTCCCACAATCCATTCATATATTTCCGGTTTTGACGATGAAACATCTTCATGGAAGGCTATCCACCCTCCGGCGAGGCTATGAAGGCTTCATCGCCGCCACCTTCGTGATAGTGATATTCACCCAGGGCGCGTTGATGGGGGCTGGAGTGAATATTACTCAGCCCTTGAACGAAAAAAGAGACTTGGCGATTTTTCCGGGATGGAGTCCGTCCATGTATGGCTGGGCCAGATGGACCGAGTTCTTTGAAGACTATCTCAATGATCACGCCCCCCTGCGCCCCATGTTGACAAGGATCGTTTCCACGGGTGGCTACCATCTGCTTGGTGAGTCGATAAATCCCGATGTGACCATAGGGCAGGATGATTGGCTGTTTTTCAGTAATTGGATGGAATTGGTAGAGTTCCGACGCCTGCGCCCCCTGGATGAAAAGCAGAAGGAAAAGTTCTCTGTTCTATTCAGCTCTTTAAAGCAATGGCTCGATACCAGGGGGATAAAATTCATTTTTATCATAACCCCAGACAAAAGCGAGATCTTTCCACAATTCATGCCTTCGCGGATCACCCGGCTGGAAAATCCCTCCGTGATGGATCAGATCCATATGATCGCCCGCCACGAAGGAGTGGAGACTATTGATCCACGCCCACAGTTGCAAAAGGCTATCGAACGTGGGGAGAATATTTATTTCAGATATGATACCCACTGGAATCAATGGGGAGGATATCTGGCATATCGGGAGTTTATGGAGCAAACCACGGAGATGCTTCCTGCTATAACGCCTATACTGGAAGTGAAGAAATCTCCGGATATGGTTTCTGAGGGTAGGGATCTATTTGATAAATTAGGGGAGCCTTATGGCGCTGGGCAATATAAAACCGCCAGCTTCGAATGGCCCGCGAGGGGGGAATTCACCGTGGTAGATCCCGTTCAATCGCCCGGAGCGCCGAGGATCCAGAGCCATATCAATTCCAATTCACAATTACCCAGGGCGCTGCTATATGGCGATTCGTTCAGCGCTGCCCTGATGCCTTATTTTCGGGAGCATTTTAGCAGGCTTACTTTTGTGACAGGGAGCACAATATCATCAGAGATGATCTACAGCGAGAAGCCGGATATTTTGATCCTGCAGGTTGTTCAGCGCAACGCTCCCACCCTCATCCACAAGCTCGAATCGATGTCGGATATGTTCCGGGAGATCCATGGCGTTATTCCATCCTTGCATATGAACCATGGGGCCGGAGATATGATGGTTGACCCGAACACCTTCATTGGCAAGGGATGGACCACCTCGCCGGGGAGCCCCGCTTCCGGCTATATGGCATACGGCCCTTATGAGCGACTGGAGGCTGGCCGATGGAAAGTCAGCTTCCGTGTAAAGAGAGGCGCTTCATCCGGCGCCTTGGGCTTTGTGGATGTGGCCTGTTCCCAGGGGCGCCAGGTGCTGGCCAAGAAGAGCCTGGAAAGCCGGGATTTTCAGGCGCCGGACGTTTGGAAAGAGATCGAGTTGAGCTTCGAAGTTCCCGGGGCAGGCGTCGATGATATGGAGTATCGGTTGTTTGTGGAGCAGGGGGCGGATTTGAGCCTGGATACCATCACCGTCTCAAAAGATCCACCCGATACCAGGATGGAAGCGATACACCCCTGATATCCGCGTCTGCACGATTCGCTCTCTTTTCCGATGGAGAAATCGCCACATCAGGTCGACTCTTCGCAAGAGGGGAGATGTGTTGTCACCCTTTTTTAGCCCCGGAAACATAGGGCATATATTCCGGTTTCCACATAATGCTCTTGATCCGGGTCAGCGGGTCATCCCCTTCCTTGTGCGCCGTGGCCAGCCCCTGCCGGACGGCGGTGTTGTATACCGCCAGGGCCACCTGTTCGCTCACTTTTCCCAGCTTGGCCATGCTCGGATACAGGCTCATGGTGGCGGCGCAATCCTGGGGCGCCATGTCCGCCAGCCTTCTGGCCGCAGCGGTGAACATTTCATCGGTGACCTTGCCAGCCCCGGAAGCCAGAGCACCCAGCCCCACACCGGGGAAGATGAACACGTTGTTCCCCTGGCCAATCCTGCGAGTTTTTCCATTGAACATAACGTCATCAAAGGGGCTGCCGGTGGCCACGATGGCCCGTCCATCGCTCCACTCCAGGATGTCGGCAGGCTTGGCCTCCGCCTTTGAAGTGGGATTGCTGAGGGGGAATATCAGTGGGGAATGGCTGTTCCTTGTCATCGCCTCCACCACTTCGCGGTTGAACGCTCCCGGCTGACCAGAGGTACCCAACAACACAGTGGCCCCCCAATTTTCCACAGTCTCCAGCAGGGTGGTCCGGCTTTTATCCTTCACCACCCAACCGGCGCAAACCTCCGGATCGGCGGCGAACTCCACCTTGTAGCATTCTATGTCCGGGCGATCCCTGGTCACCGCTCCATGCCTGTCAACAGTGAGGATGCGGGAGAAGGCCTCCTTTTCATCCAGTCCCTCTTCCATCAGGGCGTTTTTTATCTGCCGGGCTATCCCCACTCCGCCTGCTCCCGCGCCATAGATCAAAAACTTCTGGTCCGCAATCCGCTCCTCGGTGATTCGCATGGCCACGATGATCCCCGCCAGCACCACCGCCCCGGTGCCCTGGATATCATCATTGAAGGAGAGCAGCTTGTCCCGATACCTGTCCAGGTTCGTATAGGCGTTCTGCTTGGAAAAATCCTCCCACTGCAACAGGACTTTGGGATACATGTCCTGGATCTTATTCACGAATTTGTCTATGAACTTGTCATACTCCATCCCCTCCAGCCTGCGATGCTTCGCCCCAAGATAAAGAGGATCGTCCAGCAAAGCCTCGTTGTCGGTCCCCACGTCCAGACAGATCGGCAGGCACCACCATGGGGCTATCCCGGCGCCCAGAGTGTATAGCGATAGTTTGCCAATGGGGATCCCCATCCCCCCCACTCCCTGGTCCCCGATTCCCAGAATCCCCTGGTTGTCGGTGACCACGATCACTCTTATATCATCCGAATCCAGGTTGGCGGCCATTGTGTCCATTATCTCCACATTTTCAGGGGAGACGTACAACCCGCGGGAGAGACGGTATATATGGCTCCCCCTGCGGACAGCCTCGCCCACCGTGGGGGTGTATATAATGGGGGTCATTTCCTCGGCGTATCTTTTCAACACTGCATAGAACAGGGTTTCGTTTCTATCCTGCAGCGAGCGAAGGTACACATACTTCTCCATGTTGTCCAGCCGGGAGGAGTAGTTTTCATATACTCGACGGATCTGCTCTTCCATGGTGGAGACATGCGGCGGAAGCAGGCCCACCAGACCCAGCTGGCTCCTCTCGTTCTCAGGGTATGCCGTCCCCTTGTTCAGGGTGGGGTTATGCAGAAGGTCCGCTCCGTACAATTTCACAGAGAAGCACTCCGCCCCGTTCTCATCCGTGATTTTTTCAAAATGACGCATATACCGCTCTCTCTGTTTTTATATGCTCCATTATACACCTCCAGGAAAATTGCGCCCGACCCGGCGCCATATCCGCGCACAGGCCATGGTAACCTGCTAAAATGAGATTTAAAACCTGTGGACA
>Ga0224511_10001595_pt1 | contig 13994 bp, 7 predicted proteins | sample SF_May12_sed_USG_2_FD_169988 | JGI IMG/M metagenome (GOLD analysis project Ga0224511, IMG submission 169988) | Sediment microbial communities from San Francisco Bay, California, United States - SF_May12_sed_USGS_8_1 | ecosystem: Environmental > Aquatic > Marine > Sediment | place: USA...
GTATTATACTGAATGAACCCAGCTATACGCCATTAAATCCCATCTTTCATCATACTAAACGCTTCCATTGTATAAATAGGCCGTTCTAAACCAAGACGATTATCATCAAATATTTGCAAAAAGCTTCTAGCTTGATGTGCTGTTGCTATAGAAACGGGACAAAGTAAACATTGCATCACGGACTGAAGTGAATTCATTTAGGTCTATTAAATCACAAGTGTGTTTCGAATAACCTCACTCTATCTATTTAGCAAAATGGCAGGAACCTTACAGTTAAAAAAATCACACTGTCAAATTCAAAAAAAAATTTTTAACAGTAATTCATAAAAGTAGTTTTTTCTTTGCATATCACTTCAATTTATATTGTTTGTACATTTGCCTTCGTTGTAACATAAACTTTCCTTACTCACATACCTTTTTAGATACGAAACTGTTTGTATCAAGTAAATGGCGCGTGTTTGTTGCTTACCGTGTTTGATTTATCGACACTGTTTAGAGATATATAAGACAAAAGTATGAAGTTGTAAAATGTTCGCAGTACACTTCATTGAGCAAATGTACTTAACGACTCCTGCCTTTTCCATCGTAAACAAAAAGAATATTAGTGAATATAATAAATAATAAATTGCGTTTCCCGGTTTCCTCTAACTACTGATTGCTTTAGACCTGTATAACTATGGCACCCAGTTTGTTTAATATATAAAAAATAATTGGAAGCTGCATGAGAAAAATAAAAGAAATAAAGCTGTAAAGTTCACTTTGTAAACATTTTTTTCGCAAATGTACTTTACTATCAATGCCTTTGATATCTCATACAAAGCGAATAATAATGTAAAAAAATCACAGAGAAAATGGCCGTTTCCGGGATGAGTTGAATTAAGTAGTAGTATTTAATGATGTTTCAGGCAAAAACAATAACATTTGTAAAGTGTACTTAGTACAAATTGAGCGCAAATGTACTTCGCAATTCCTGCATTTGACATATCAAACTAAGTGCACAATAATATTAAAAAATAACGGCCAACATTTGTGATTCCCGGCTGGAGTTTAATCTACCGGCTGATTGATTCAGAATTAATTTTTTAAGGCTCCCGTGTGTCGCCGAATTGGTTTGATATATACAAATAATTTAATAGATGTATCGGATAATAAGAATTAATTTTCTAAAATTCAACTATTAGATTTTGTGTTCAAATGTACTTTACGATTCCTGCCTTTTATTTTCGCAAACATATATACCGAAAACGATTTAAACTATGTATCAGAAAAAAGGTGTAAAACGAACGGAACGATTTCTGCCTTTTTTCATCACAAACAAAGTGAATGATACTGTTTAAAACAATTACGGACTAAATTGCCTTTCCCGGGTGGAGTCGAATCTTACGCTCCACCGACTTATACTCTTTACTGTCTGATTGTATCAGGTATATGGCGCCCGATTGTCGCCGTCTCTGTTTGAATCATTGAACAAGTGTGACAAAGCTGCATGCTGTATTGATACACGCCTGTTAAGTAAATATACCACGCTCTTGTATGTGAAGAAATACTCCTATCAACAATCGTTTCCTGTACAGGTGTCGTAAAATGAGCGAAGTTATAAAATACAACTATAAAGGGGATATGTCTGATTGTGTTTATTAAATTAGTAAGATATTAATTTTATGGTATACGCATATTTATTTTTTTCCCTTAAATTTCATGAAAGTCAGTAAGCAAATAACAAATTAGCAACACATTTCCATGAATTTATCATACAACCCTTGTAGTTGTCTCGATGTTATAAAAAGACCAGATTAATATAATAAATGTTTTGTAAAAGTCAAGAATAAGTAAAACATAGCGATACAATTATATAAAGATTATATAATAAATGACTAATCATGAGTTATTTGGTTTCATAGTTTTCTGGTTTGCGGAATCATTTCGAAGAAACGGATGGTTCACGTTTCGCGGAATAGCTGTATGTTTCGTTTTTAGTGCACGTATATTAGTAATCAAGGCTAGTTTAGTTCTATGTCAACTAGGCGATAATTGAAACTACATAAACACTGTTACGAAACACACTTGCATGTTGAACTCGCTTACCACAACGCACTTAAATTATACAGACAAGGTCGATATCGCAAACACTTTTTTCGCGTTTTTTCACTTTTCTTAAATTTCAAAATTTTCCTATCAATGGTTTCCGTTAAACAAAAACCCATCTTTACTATGAAAGGTTTTTTTGTATGCTGAACTATTGTGTTTGTTAAATACTTGTCTTCCGTATGCAACTTTATGACAATAATTGAATGGATTGTCATAAACTTACTGATGCTGACCATTTATTTTCTTTAAAAAAAAGCATGCTGTGAATGATCTAAGCATATGCTAAAAAGTTATTATATAAATCAAAAAGTGGTTTTATTTAACACTAGTGTATACAGAATAATGTATAATGACATGTGATTATTTATATAATACACAATAAATAAAGAAAACCAACTTTAATTCTAAAATAATATTTTAGTCATACGTTGGTTTTGATTTTATGAGTTGAAACCAAACCTTGAAGCAATAGATTGTTTAATAAAAAATCATACCGTTTAATTTCATTTTCACATTATGTGTACGTATAATTAAAATTATACGGAAAACGTTAAACGCATGACCTGTCGTTAAAGCAAAGAGACATCAAATTGACATATTTAACAAAAATAGTGAACGTTTTTTTCACTATCACATTCTGTAAAAAAAGACGAACACTGTTCCCGGCAAATGTTAAGAAGAAGGAACGATGCGAAACCATAACAAGGCAAAGACATCAACTCTTATATGTTAGTAGACATAATACATGGGCCCGACCACTTTTGTAAATGTCAGAGGGTAAGAGATCCAAATATAGAAGTTTTAGCTATACCAATCCTGTGATGTGATATGTACATTTGCTTAAGTCAGTGTAGTGATTACTAAACATGTCAATGTCAAATGTTAAAAGAAGAAACTAAGCTAATGAACATTCGCCTATATAAGCTTCAGTTTTGCAATTACTTAGTCAATGTTAATGGCTATCGCTAAATAATTGAAATCAAAGCTATACCAATGCAATTTGTTTAAAACCTTAAGTTGTATAAGCAGAAAACACTCTAGCGATTACTCATGTAACTGTCAAATATCAAGTGCGCAAATAGAATTGTCAGAATTGTGATATCCAGACAAACAAGATTAAAATTTTAAACGCCAAAAGAAAAAGAGAAAAAACGACAATAAGCAACTAAAGCTAAACCCATGCAACATCTCTGATATTTATACAGCCGGTTAGCATTCGACAGTTCTGTGATTTCTCATGCACATGTCAAATCTTAAGCGCCAAATAAATAAAACTAAATCTATACCAATTTGTAATGCCGTCTATATTTGTATAAGCAAAGGAATAAGACGGCATTGTGCTTACACGTTGGATAGATTTATCGGCGTGCAAATGTCAAATGTCGAGCGGCAAAAACTAATTAAGAAGAAACTTAAGGTATGCTAATTCAACAAGTTATAAATTTATATAAGCTCAAGTTGGTCCTGTGACTACTCATGCAAATGGCAAATGTCAAGCGCAAGAAATGAAAATGTAGCTTTACCAATGCAACACCTGATAATTGTATGTAAGCTCAAGTTGGTCCTGTATTTACTCATGCAAATGTCAAATGTCAAGCGCAAGAAATAAAATTATAGCTGTATCAATGCCATAGCTTAGATATTTATAGAAGTATAAGACAGTCACATGGATACGCATGCACATGTCAAATGTCAAACACCAAAGCAGAAATTGAAGCTAAGACCGAGGCGTCTCTTTATATATTAATTTTATATAAGCATGAGCCAGTCTTGTCATTACGCGGCATGTTTTTGTCAAATGTTTAGCGCCAAAAATCTAAAACAAAACAAGTAAGAAAGAACCAGAAACGTAAAACCAAGCTATTGCAATGCAACTCCTTAAATACTTCTTTAAGCATAAGACGTTCTATGATCCTCACACAATTGTCAAATGTCAAGTGCGAGAACTGAAATAAAAGCTTTTCTCGTTCAAATACAATATTTTAGATACTATTTATAGCATAAGACGGTCATGTGAGTTCTTGTGCACTTGTCAAATGTCAAGCGCGAGAACTAAAATACAAGCTGTACCATTGCAATGTTTTAGATAATATTTATAGCAGGAGACGGTCATGTAATTTTTCTTGCAAATGTCAAATCTTAAGCGCCAAAAATAGAAGAAGAAATTAATACAAAACCTAGACCAATGTTCATTCTTTATCATTCTCATTTTGCTTCAGACATTACTTATGATTACTTATGCAAAAGGCAAATGTTAACCGCCCAAAAAGGAGCAGAAAAAACACAGCAAAGATAAACCAATGTAACTTCGTCGATATTCCTATGGATATAAGACAAGATGGTGTTTACCCGTGCAAATGTCAAATGCCAATCGTCCGAAAAAGGAGTAGAAAAACAACAGCAAAGATAAACCAATGCAACTACGCCGATATTGCTATGGACATAAGACAGTCTCGTGTTTACCCATGCAAATGTCAAATGTCACCCGTCACAATTAATCACGGACATAGTCAGTCTTGATTTACTTTAATGGATTGCCGGAACTCCCTTAATATTATTATTTGAATGGAGAAGGCGCCAATATTTTATATTAATTTGGTTCCAGAAGTATACAGCGTAGATATTTTTAGAACTTTGACATTTTTATGTCGCCTATGCCAGTATCAACAGGAATCTAATACTGTTACATAAACATGACTTCAAAATATAAATGTACTGAAGAACAAAAAAGATTAAATACAATATTCGCATTTGAAAAAAAGGAATAAACAGCTTTTTTCGTATACCTTTAATATAATTTCAATAATTAAAATCAGTATCATGAATCACAATGCGTCTAATTATTATGATAACATTCACTTCCATCAATTGACCGGTTCATTGTTATTTGTACAAAACATTAGAATTTCGTTACGCTGACATGCACTCTGTTATTCTTGTTCTAACATTGACAAACACTGCAACTACGTGTCTTGGTTAAATGTAAAAGTGACGTCGTTTTATATTATTGACCATTAATGATTCGTTTCGATGTTTTCACAAGAATATATCTATATATCGACCAAATACTCGGGAAACTGTGGACATACGCCTACTTACTGTTTGCCTAATACAAAAAGGTATTGAAACGCCTATATTGGGATGAATACTTCACAATTTGCTTGTTTGTATACATTGTGTTTCTTAACATGGCACGGTTACGCACGTTTTCTTACCTTTTTATCATTGCGTTTAATTTGATTTGTATCAATTTACAAACATTCCCCTCGAGCTGTGTAAAGTGTTGTGTTTTATAACACTGATGCTGTAAAATACAATATAATATAATATAATGTACGGTCCTATTACATAAAACACTTCGTTTAAGGCATTTTTTTTATAAATGTGCGTTTTATAAATTTTACATGTTTCCATCTGTACAAAGATGAGACTTGAATTGAGAAGTTAAACAAAAGCCATCATGACGTTGTGATTGACTTACCACTGATTTGCCCATAAACCTTGTTATGCGTCGTTTTGGTAACATATTTATTGTCGGACGTATTAAAGTTGTTAGTAATTGTGAATAATTGCTGAGGCCAGGAGCTCTTGAACTAAGGAACTTTATGCATATTTAATAAGGGTCTTTGTAATGTAACAAGCGGCGTTGTAAATGCAGAAAACGTGTATTATGAACATTTATTATTTCATACGTTGTCTCGGTTGTACTTAGTAACATGTATGCATATATGACTAATTTATAAATAACATACTAATTACATTATTAATACATGATGTGTATGCATTCACTGCATTACTTTGAACGTATAAAAAATTTTAAACGTGCGTGCAGTGTGACAAGTCTTTAACATAATTATCATTTATTCATATTTGGATGTTTTCCGTATAAGATAAAAGTTCATTATTGCAGGTTCTTTACAATTAACCACACAAATTAAAACAACAGTCTACCGTGCTTTATACTCGACAACAATATATTTTGTGTAATTTGGCAGATTCAATGAATACGTTTTGTGATAAGAATAAAAGCTCGTGATTAACGATCCCGTAATACCCAAAGTCTCTGTTCATTTCTTTAAAACCTTGTTACCAAACAAAAACACGAATATACACAATAACGGCTCGGAGAAACTTAGGAAGCATGCCGTAATAACAGTCTATAACATCTTCAAATTTGATTGTTTAAGTCATGGCTATTTTTAAGACTAAAACCATGTGACAGTATTTACGGATCTTGAAGTAAGAAATAAATGTATACAAAATATATATGCCTTTGAGAGCGCAGCAATAAGAGGACATTGTCACGTTTTATTACTGTAAAAGGTTTATAAAACTTATGAAATTTTTAATGTGGATATGATTTAAGGGTTATATAAAACGATGGGTTATAATGTGTATTAATGTTCATAGTACATATATCAAAACAACAAAACTCACACGATGCCGCCAGGTACATAAAATAATATTGTGTACGTTTCTCTACTTTTAAAATTTAAATGCACTTTAAAAACTGCATAAAACGGCAAAACGCATTAGGTATTCCGTATTTGTTCCTAACACGTAAATGCAATAAAATTAAACATATGAAATTGAAAACAATAAAATAAAATTCTTACCAAAATCCTCTTTGCTCACGGGGGCCCCCAAAACAGCCGTCACGCATGCGCACACTATACACACGATTGCGTACTTCACCATGATGCTGTTTGCGTATTTGCGTAGAAAAGAACGAAGAAAAATCAGCTCAAAAACTAAAGGCAAACTGTTAAACTAATAAAAGTATGTCCTTTCTTTCTTTAAAACTAATCAAGCCAACGCAAAGTCTATTCTTTGCACCCTGCGTAACACCTTCGATTAGGAAGGTGAGAAAACTTTAGCACTCAATATTGTTCGAAACGAAACGTTAGTAAACGCTTAGTGTATGCGCTGATAGCATTAAATATTACACCGTTTGGATTTTGTTTATTAAAATATATAATTTTATTTGCAATAACTTTTGTTCAGTTTATCTGATAGTTTAAAGATGTTTCAATACTGCGCGGTTTAGATTTAAATGTCCAAATATGCTTAAATATGCTCCCAAACAAAGCTTAGTTATTTCTTCCAATATATATCTAAACGCTCGAACCGTCCTCGGTGAAATATCGTCAGTATCTGCTTCTAGGGAATAATTCTGTCTTTGTCGTCTGCTGCTGGTGTGAAGCTTGTCGGGCGTTATCGGAATTATCGGAAAATCACGAAGCGCTTCCGACTAATGACGGCCGATGACGTAAATAGCCGATCGATACTTCTTTTCCTTTTTGAGACAGAATTGCGTAGGTGCGGCTCACTGAATCGTCCAAAGTCATGAATATCGGCTGGTCGTCATAGCAACTTATTGGAGACCATGTTTCATGGATGGTTACAAGGTTAAGGCATTGAATGAAACGCTGTAGACAGCATCAATTGATTATCGCAAGAAGGACATAACTGTTACACTATCTCTGTGACGCTTAGTGCATTATATCACTGAACGCGCTTATTGTGTTACATCGAGAGCGTTAAAGCCATACTGATGTAACTACTATAGAAAATTAAGTTTTGCTTTTGAAGATTCTGTAGGTTATGTGAATCTTAAACCGTGAATAATTATCTTTAATCTAAAACTGTTTTTGTGTGTTCTTTTACGAGTTTCTATTTACAAATTGCTTTCATAAGGGAAATGATGATACTGTGAAATAAAATACATCTCATAGAATATAGTGTTCGTAACTCTTTATTTCTTTGTTGTGGTGATGCGACTAAAAATATGCTTACTTTGAAGAAAATGAAACTTTCTCCGACATCTGTTTTACATTGTATGTGACTGGGTTGCAAATAGGTAAACGTTCAAATCCATCAACAAGTAATGGCTATAAGTCCTTTAACTGAAAGTTTTCAAGACCGTTGCATTAAAACACCGTTTAATTTCTAACGATTAACGAACAGCAATATACCTTTTGATATTAACAAAAACGGAGTATTGTTGCATGTTATTTACGGGTATTTTCAGTTGTAAATAGTTCGTTTTGCTAATAAATGACCCAACGCAGGTGTTTGTGTTGTCTATAAATTGCAATGAACAATATCCGTTATTATAGCTGCATCTGTCTTGACAACTATTTTTGCACAATGTATTTACATATACACACACTATTTATAATTAGTTAGTTTATACCTATTTATTTAAGGTCGATTACGAAGCAGTTTATCCCAATTAATCACCTCCGACCGCTCATTCCAGATATAATCCATCTCATTTTTTACTGGTATCCATCTGGTACCATTTTATAACGCCGTTGGTATGACGCGGTCGGGAATCGAAACCATGACCTCTCGGTCACGTTATTTATCAGCAACAGCACTGCTTACAATAATAATTAAATGATTTCAACATAAATTGAAGAGATGATAAAAAACAGAATGAGGTAAACAATGTAGAATGCCAAGTTTAAGGGCACCATAACAAAATGGCCCGTACAAAAATCGCACACAGAACAATACAAAAACACGCAGAACACCAAGACGCAATAGCCATTCAGAAAAAAACTATATTTTCGTGTTTTTCGGATTTTTCTAAAAAAATTTTTTTTATGATTTCTTAAATGATTTCTCCAAGAAATGTTGAGTTAACCAGTAATCAACACATAACAAAGTTGTGTGCCATTTAACATTGTGTAAAATGCGGCGGCGGGTGGTAATTTTTTTTATATTCCTTGATAAAGCTTTAGTTTGTTACTAATACGCAATAAACTGTTGATAATTAATTAAACAACGAAAATCATATTTCTGCAAGAAAACGTTTAATTAATATAGAATTGCAAAAAAGACAACTGTCATTAGATATCAAAGCTTGTAATTATTTTCAGATTTTCGAACTTGAGTTTATTATAATTTACAAATTGCCACGTAATACTATATATTCGTCATTGTTGTACTAAGTCAATGACTTTAACTTAATAAATTGCTTTTTTATGTATTGATTTCTATTTTCTGTGGGCGTATATTGCTATTGAATATCTACAATCTATACGTGTGGCTATATTTTTAATTGGACAAAAGTAAATGTGTCATTAGAATACACACACTTATTAGGCGTCCTTCAACGCTGTGTCAAAGCGGCGACGGAGGTATAATTAGTCATATTATGTGACAAAGCTGTAGTTTTAGTTTTAATATGCATTGAATCCAATTACAAGATGCGTTTCATATTTCTTGTAGAGCGCAGTCGTTAGTTAACTTGAGATGGAACAGCAAATTAAGCCACCTGCTATTAGATAGAATTACTAATAAAATTTCTGAGCGTCGTGATGAGAAATCGGTAGTATTACTTAATTGGAAGAAAAAAACGAGAGTTGTTAATCTAGTTAAAGATGTTTACTTTGTGTCCTCTCGGTTAATTGCCCTATCGACAGCCCACCCAAAATGGCGTCTTGACGGACTTACTTTGTCGGGCCATTCTCTTGTATTCACCTGTCAGTCAATCCTATGCAAATAACAACCAATATCATCTAGTCCTAGTATTGGTCAGTAATACATTGATGAAGCAGTGTGTCTTGTATATTATAATAATAGTGCAGTCAAGCGATACATAAATCAACCTATCGACCGCCCGCCCCCTTACATGTCCTACGAAATTTACACATCGCTCGACCTTATTCCTTTTTTACTAAGAAAGACATACAACTCCATTAAACTTAACTGACCAATTATTGGACTAGATGATAATAGAATAGATATTTGCATAGGCTGGATTGACAAGTGAATACAAAATAATGGCCCGACAAACAGGTCCGTCAAGACACCATTTTGGACGTGATGTTGAAAGGTTCATTTACAATGTTTGGCGCTTTCGTACTGGTATTCCATTGAGCGCATCATACATCATTTATCCATCAATTCGTCTAAGATACATGTACCATGTTTTTCTCATGCAACTTGTGTCATTTCACTGATCAGTGCGTAATGGTAGGATGTCTAAGTTAATAAAGATATAGGAGACCCCATGAGTAATCCCTTTAATTCACAATGTTTGACATTTTCTTTCTGCCACTACATGGACCGCAAGGTTACACTCCCATCAGTATATACCCTCATACAATTCATATTGTCTGAAAGCTGATTCTATATTAAGTTCCCTGCTGACGTGTCCATTTGTGAACTAATACCCTGATGAAAATTCATAGTGTCTGAAAGTAGCGTCTATATTAGGCTCCATGCTGACGTGTCCATACTTAAAATTCATGATTACTACTAATACTCTGATTATTACTTCTGAAATGTTTCCCTTATGACTGAACACGATATAATAAAAACATATGGTGATTTACTAGCATTATGGTTTTTTTCTTCATGTTTTGTTCGCTCCTGTACTTCTACAGAAATGTAACTATATCATCACTATAATCCAAGCGAATTAAATTAAAAATTAGTTAACAAATTATGTAAACACGGGTGACTACCTTAACTGGTTATTGATTAAAAAGTGGGGATGTGGATTAATATGAATTGAAGATAAGGACACCAGAAGCTAACAATTTATTCGCATTGTAATCTATGGTTACGATGACTACAATGTTTGGCATTTTCGTATATCAGCTAAACCCCTCATGAAAATTCATATTGTCTAAAAGTAGTATGGACACGTCATCAGGGAGACTAATATAGACGCTACTTTTAGACAATATGAATTTTCATGAGGGTGTTCGCTAATGTACGAAAATGCCAAACATTGTGAATGAAACGACATGACACATACATGTATTAGCCATGCTTATTGCATAAGTGCACACAATGCATAGATCCATTTCTGGTCAAAAGACCCTAATGTTTTCACCGTATAATAGATTACAGTAAGAAAATAACCACAATGCAGTTGCTAACAATAGAACACATGGTTGTGGTTACATTTGTTGTTTTTCAAATTAATGATCAGGTTATGGATCTATCAATTGTTGGCTTCTGGTGTCCATATCTTCTGACCATAGACCGCAAGGTTACACTCCGATCAGCATATACCCTCATGAAAATTCATATTGTCTGAAAGTAGCGTCTATATTAGGCTCCCTGATGACGTGTCCATGCTTAAAATTCATGATAACTTCTATTACTCTGATTATTACTTCTGAAATCTTTCCCTGCTGAGTGAAAAACAGATGATAAAGACATAATTATGGCGACGTAGTAAATACAAAAGGAAGCGTAAATTATGTTTGTGATACACCTTATCACACTAACAAAGGGATACAACAAACATGTGAGGACTTTGAAAATGTTCAAAATAATATGGATTTTTGGCCTTTAGAAACTGGCATTCCAAAGAACGCAAGGTTACACTTAAACCAGCGAATACCCTCATAAAAATTCATATTGTCTGAAAGTAGCGTCTATATTAGGCTCTCTGATGACGTGTCCATGCTTAAAATTCATGATTACTACCAATACTCTGATTATTACTTCTGAAATGTTTCCCTACTGACTGACCAAGAGATGATAAAGACATAATTATGGTGACGTAGTAAATACAAAAGGCAGCGTAAATCATGTTTGTGATATACCTTAACAAAGGGATACAATAAACATGTGAGGACATTGAAAATGTTCAAAATAATATGGATTTTTGGCCTTTGCGTATTGGCATTTCAAAGACCGCAATGTTACACTTAAACCAGCGAATACCCACATAAAAAATCATATTGTCTATTTTAGGTTCCCTGCTGACGTGTCCATACTAAGAATTCATCATAACTACTAATTATTTCATTATTACTTCTGAAATGTTTCCCTTTTGACTGAAAAATAGTTAATGAAGACATAATATGGTGATTTACTAGCCTTGCGTATGTGTTTTTGTACTTTTTGTTCACTCTTGTTTTTGTTCATCAGAGATCCATAATGGCTCGATATTCCAAGCAAATAAAGCTAACGTAAGTTCACAAAATAAGGGACCACTTTAACTAGTAATTGATTTAATTGAACTATCGACATACTACCCCCTTTCAAGCCCCGCGAAACTTACATATTGCTTGACTGAAACCGTATTATAATGTGAAAACCATACTGCTCCATTAAAGCATCACTGACTAGATGATGATCGTAGTTATTTGTATACTAGGCTGGATTGACAAGTGGTTAGAAAAGAATGGCCCGACAAACCAGGTCCGTCTAGACGCCATTTTAGCCAGGCTGTCGAAAGTGGAAAATGGATTAAAACATTAACATAACAAACCATCAATATATTGACGGGACTTGATCCTCAATATACCAAAAGCGACTAGACATGTGACTTAAACGTGGGAACAGGAAAGCGTATGTGGGCGACATTGGCAATATTGTATCCCACTTGGTTACGCCATGATGGGTGACCTTTTCGTGTTGGTCGTTTATAGTTATCAAATTAACAAACAATCTCTTAAAACTGCATATTACCTAAAATAAGCGTCTATATTAGGGCTATAATTGGAACGTCTTGTAGGTAATATATTCGTCTGGTAGGCCATTAGAATGATAATACTAACTTTAATTTAACCTCATTATTGTATTTATTATCGAAGTTCGAACGAATAAATTACCCTGCTTTGTGATACACCTTAACTAAGTTGTATGTTTTATTCTAATGACTTGATGATAAATAATTTATGTTTGGAATACAATAAAATATAAAACGTTAATTCGTCGTCCCTAATGGTAATGATCTGCATTGTAATCACACAAACAATAACCCGATATTTAAATTCAACAGAGAAAGGTGAAGAGCCTCAGTAAGCATAGGCTGCATGGGAAATTAGCAGCCTCGGTTTTATTGAAGCTGTTCTTCAATTAAAATAAAATATGCTATATAACCGACGCCCCATAACGCACGAGCGAAACAATGTTTTCAAATGTAAACTCGTGGCTTTAACTGACCGTAGTAAAATGCGTTGATGTAATTTTTACGTTATCAATAGTGTGTGGCAATATGCAAAGATGCGATAATCTTCGTGAAGACAGTTAATGGTGGGTAGGCGACAGTGGGCACTTTGTGTCCCGGTAGGTGCTAAAGGGCAGTTGTTGCCTCGTCAAAAAGGGTTTTTACCTCGTTAAAAAGGGCTAGGGGTAGGGTTAATCCTAACCAAAACTCTAACAGTCACGGACATTAAAACGTGATCCTGAAACTTCGCCACCCCCTCCAGATACAGGATGTTCTTTAGAAATTACGATGTGTCCCATTAAGCTTCTCTATGACGAATTACCTTTTCGTGTTGGTATAGTGCAGACTTTTAGACCCACACTAGAGCAAGACTCGTGATAACAACAAATAATCTAAACCAGCATCTACACGTATTAAAGATCCCTACAGAATTGATCCTACTTAAACAGAAATATAACTGGAAATCTAAAAGTATTTCCGGAAAACGGCGACACGATTGAAAACCCTTGGGATTCTAAAATATGAACAATCGACGAAAAAAGAAATTATGATAACATACTGACAGTGATACGAATGATAATGTCATATATATAATTCAATAAATTCAATGAAACCAAAGACAATGATACGTGTCCTTATATTTCAAACATATACAAGATGTACAGTGATTTTTTTGTAATCCATTCATCAAATTCATTTAGTAATAAAACTAACATGCTGTTACTTATATAATTAGTTTTTTTCGAGAAACCGTTATGTCTTATTCATTTGGTTCTAGATATATTTTGTAATATTTTATGACTGAAATTATGTGGAAAAATTCTTACTGTAATCTATTGTTACGATGAAAACATTAAGTCTTTTGGCCAGCAATGGATCTATGCATTGTGTGCAATTATGCAATAAGCATGGCTAATATGTGTCCTCTCGTTTCATTCACAATGCTTGGCATTTTAGTACATTAGCCAATACCCCTCAT
>Ga0224511_10001596_pt1 | contig 13994 bp, 7 predicted proteins | sample SF_May12_sed_USG_2_FD_169988 | JGI IMG/M metagenome (GOLD analysis project Ga0224511, IMG submission 169988) | Sediment microbial communities from San Francisco Bay, California, United States - SF_May12_sed_USGS_8_1 | ecosystem: Environmental > Aquatic > Marine > Sediment | place: USA...
TTTTGGGGGGGGGGGCTATCTTTTTGTTTTTAATTTGATTTCAAGCTGAAGACTTTTTGTGGAAAAAGGAAGAAATCAAAATAAATCCTGACCTACCTACCTTCTTTTTTTAGTGGTTACCCGAACACACTTGATTTTGTTAAAGCCTTACAATATCTGCTGATTGGCAGGCCTTGAAATCATTTGTGTGTGACGAATATAGTTAAATCCATTAAAATACGCATTTTAAAACATTTGAATAATATTAAGGAAGAAAATTTTACATTCCAGCCTTCCGCTTTCAGGTTATACTGTGCTTTGCAAAAACAACTCATGTTTTGTATTGCATGTTTCTGTAAAGTACACATTTAACAAGTATTATTACTCATTATAATGAGTGTACCGAAAAACTAATTCATATGTGAAATAAGATTCCTTGAAGATTTGCATAATTTTGCAGTAAGATCATGATTTGAGGCAATTAATTTATTCAAACACAGTTTTAAACTAAAAACCAAAATATAAAGGTATGACTCAATCTTTAATGTTAAAGTGTAAAAATAGATTAAGAACTATTATTCATAAAATATATGTCTTACTCATACAGAATTACAATTACTGTTACCACATGTCAGTATGACATACAACAATATGTAACAATGTATTCAAACACAAAACAAAACTCTGCAAACTCGGCATGCACAAATTACAGCAAGCCAAACATGAACACTCAATCAATACCAACTGAAACTGATTAGCAACCACACAATTTGCTAGTAAAAGTTTACACTTACGCAAACACTTGTAAGAGTACAACCATTTCAGTAATCAATTAAGAAGATGGAAATAACCCTTAAAGCCATATTCAAATGACACACATTCCACTTTTAGTGTAGCATTGTTTTATTTTCGTTTTCCACTTACATCGTTATTTCCTAAACCTGGCAAGACATATAGCTAACCTAAGCCTATGCAACATTGACTTACGATGACCACGACTTTTTGTTTCATTTTACCCCCCACCCTTACAGTGTTATTCCCTATACCTGGCCAAACATTTAGCCAACCTAGCTCTAGCCCACACAAACTTAAGATGACCACAGTTTACCCAAGCTGGCGTTCAATTTCCTTGAATGTTGTGGACTGTTCGGGAGTATATATTTCGGCCTTATTGAGCCTACAATGCTGCTCATGAACAAGCTGGAAGGTTTCAGAGGAGGAACAGAGCACGGCCTCAGTGGAATGATTGCTAGGAGGTGGTACGGTCATGGGCTTGAAGTCAGAGGCTTTGAAGTTGGGGTCACTGGAAGCACCAGGTGATGATGTCACAAGAAATGTTTAACACATTATTTCTGTACTTAAGTCGCTTGTCAAAAAGTATTTGCATGGTTCCCTAATCACTAAATCTATATAGTGGTTAAACAATAAAGGAGGCTTCATACATGGCCATGTGCTCTTTAGTTAAAAGTTTGTTTGTTTAAAATGCTAATTGGTGAGGTCAGAGAACCATGAATCAGAGAACTTTCTTTTAAATCATAAGGTGAAAAAGTAACATATTCTTTTTCTTACATTTCTGCCTTAAACCTAAGACTAAAAGTGTTTGAATCCTAAAGAAAAAGAGAATAAGAGTACCCAATAAATGTAAAAACCCACATAATTCCTGGGAGTCGACAATGACAATGAGTGTTTACCCTAACTGTTTCTCTAACACCTTGATGGTGCGGGTTTGTTTGACCTCGGGTGGTTTTTCATCCCCAGATTTCTCCTCCGGATGTTCCTGCTCGTGCACAAGTTTGAATGTTTCTGACGGCCGATACACGCGCTTTCCAGCGGCATCAAACTTCACGTCGTCTGAGTCTGAGTCCGGTCTGGAAACACGTATCATGCATGCAGTTATAGAAACAACATGCTGAGGGGGTTATCGAGAGGGAGTAATAGGGGTATTAGCAAAATAAAAATGTAACTAGATAAACCATATAGCTAAGTATAAAAATAAAAACATGCAATTTGTTTAGAAGAGTTTATATCTAGTGATTTAGATTATTTATGACATTTCATTTGATTGAAATCCAGACAAGTTCTCACTATAATTGTATCCTCACAAAAATTATGAAGTTCTTTTGATTGTACCACATGATTTTGTCTTATTGAACAAAATATTTTTGTCTTTTTCACAGTTGCAGTAGGATACAATGGCCTTCAACTAGCTCTATTATAATATTGGATAATACATTTTCTACAGCTAAATAAATTGTATTGATGTAGAAAACTAATTTACAAATGTATTCATATATACATCAACATGAAAAATAGAGGCAAGATTGAAATAATATTCACACTCCATGCAAAAACTGTTTGAACAACATAAATGTTGTTTCATAAACTTAATTCAGAACAGTTCTAGCCTAAAAGGGGCATATCAGACTCGGTTACACACCACTGAGTTTTAACCCTACCTCTGCCATGGAGCATTGCTTTGGGGACCTGCAACCATAGATTGGTGTCAACTTATAGATCATAGAGCATGACTGGTTTGTTAGAGCAATGTGTATACAGAACAAGAAGTGTTGTCATTGACTTTTCTCCCTTTTTTGTATGTGGGTCATTTTGTCAAGGAGCTCTGAAACTTGACATTGGATACTTGGTCTATAACATTTATTTCTTTGGCTATCTTTCAATAAATAGTTCTAAAAATGATGAACATTTTTTTCTGTCAATTTTCAGTTCCATTTAAACTGAACACCTTGCCTAAAATGACAGCAGAAAGCAAATGACAACCCTTTTTGCTCATATAAGGTAACAAGTGCTCTGTATATGTGTTGTGTGACATATGCAGTGTATTACCGCTCAGTCTTTTTCTCTGCATTACTGATATTCTTCTGTGTTTGTAGACTGGTACTAGAGTAGAGCCCTGCGGGGGAATTGAACTGCTGTTTCGCCCCCATGGTGTTGGGGGAGGGGCTCCTACGAAGGTCAACCGTAGGGCGCAGGGCTGACGGAGGCTCTGGAAAGCATCTAGTCTCCATGTAATACACACTACAGGATGGTTAATGTAGGTCTATCAGTTAAGTGAGTAAATATAGAATACCAGTATATTTGTAGATCTATCAGTTATACGTAATTTGCTTTATTGCCAAACATAGCTAATTTTTATTTGTATATTATAACATGACAAAATGATCACTTGGTAAGGTATAGCTCAACAGAGGCAATATTACTCAGATTATACTTTTTTTACCAGTCACTTCTCCAAAATATTTTTTCAGTCATCAGATTACCAAAACATTTATGAGCTATTTATCATTACTTTTGCAATAATAGCAAATAACATTGCTTTCACATATCACACAATGATAATATCTGTTGATGAAAGGTCTAGACTGCAGTGTGGAATCTACAAACGTTACTCCATGTATCCAAGAGGTCAGCATGGTCAGTAATTAAGACACAAATTAGTGCTGTCTGACCTTCCAATTACCTCTGCTGATAGGTAATCATCCTGGGTGTTATTGACAAATTTCCATGTGCTATCTACTAAATGCTTGTTAATGAGAGACTTGAAAGGTGGTCCCAGAAGGCAATCACTACTTTTCTGAATTAGATACACAAATTACACTGTAACGATATAAGAGTATAATAGAAGAAATGGAAAGGACCAAGGGCAAATATCTTATGAACTCCAAAAACCACAGCATTGTATTGTCGAATAACTATTCCAGTTTAAATAGCAAACTTTTAATATAAATTAAATATTCATAGATTCTTTAAACATTAAAAAATAAGTCATGCTTGTGTACCTAAAAACTCACAAGTGACAAAACCAAAAGGCATTTACTGAGTTGAAACCTTTTTTTAAGTCCTGGACATTTTTTTTGTATATTTCAGTCGATATTACACTATGTTCAATACTAATAAGGTTTAAGTTTTTCTGGAACAGTAAGAATAATGTAATCAAGTGTTACCAGTATTGAAACACAATACGTATACCATTAACAGACAACTGCCCTATGTGGTTTAGAAATACAAGGTATAGTACTGGCAAAGACACCCTGGCCGCTGTCAAAAATATTGCCTGTGGCCAGTATGTGCCTGACAAGGACAGAATGCTGCCCTCTGACCGAGCCCTCTTGCACCTACCCTGGCCACTGTCGAGGGTGGTCTGAAGGAACTTGAAGGAGCGCGACTGGTGGGACGGTGGGCCGCTCGGGTCCTCCGCCTCCTGGTACTTGGAGTAGCTCGGCTGGCTGGAACACACAGAGACATGGTACTGCTGGGTCCGTATTTATAAAGAAACTTAAGTAATACAAATTTGAATCAGCCAATGAGAACATAGGTTACATTGGAAAGAGCCAATAGCATTGAGTGTTACATACACATTTGACTTAAGATGTTTTATGAATACGGGCCCAGGTGTAGGCATTTCGTCTTACAACAAGTATATATTAAACTGATGAAAGGGAAAGCCCTTAGGAAGCATATGATAGCCTGCACGAGAAAACAGCAGCCTCGGTTTTATTGAAGCTGTTCATCAGTAGTAATTAATGATGCCACACCACTGACGCCCCCTAGCGCATATATGCCATAAACTAGAACAATCCTTATACAAGGAAGGCTTATAAAACAAATGCAGTCATGATGATATGTACTGTTGCAAAAGGCATTGTTACTTACAACAATTGTAACCTATTATAGAGCAATTCTTTTGGGAAAATATTACACTCATTAACTTTCCAGGCTAAAATACCACAAACTCTGAATTTGGGAGTGACACTTTCGTCTTAATTTTTAAAACCAACAATGTGTCAAGATAAGTATTGATTGTATAATGTGTTTGTTCGATTCTCATTAAAAAAATTAATAACTGATCCTCACACAAGTTTAGCATACAAGCCAGAAGTCAACTTATGACCCAATTATTTGCAGAACACTGTCACTCTTACTAATTGAACTATCGAGCACAGCATATTTGATCTGTTATATTTTACCCCTCAAATATTTGAAGAATAATCAAACCTGAGGTTGATGCTAGCAGTTCCCTTGGCGATGTTGTCAACCGCTCCAGGGTTGTAGGGAGCTGGTTTGCTGGCCCCAACAAACGGCTTAGGGGCAGCATTGTAGGTCTGCAGGCAAAGACATGAGTGTATTAAACATTACGGATAGAAGTTCAGAAAATAATTATAACATAATTTTATGATAATAATATTATATTTCATTATATAACATTATACTAAATGACATTGTTTTAATATAGATTATACATGAAAACAAAACAAAAATATTTTAAGAATTAACAGCAGACTGTCGCCATTTACCAACTTTCGATAGAGAAAGTAAAAAGTTCTTGTATTTAAATATCTAAATATAGAGGCTGAGATGTAAAATGTCCACTTCATTCTGTCAATGGGATAGAGACAATGAAGGCAACCCTACAATGTTTTAGGGGGTTTAATGATTATTTTGTTTAATTACAGGCCAAAAGGGTATATTTTTGTAGATTTGTCTAGAAAATAATTTTTTCACATGGTCACCTGCACCACACATTATTATTACTGAGGCCTTACCGTGTTGGTTGCTGGTGGGGCTGGGGTCTGGTAGGAGCTGATGGCGGGGGTCGCGAACGTGTCGTACGACTGTGACGTCGGACCACCGCCCCTGAACACAGACAAACACACACGTGTGAACAAATATGATGCGCGGACATATGATACAGTAAAATCTGCTTATAAGGTACTCATCGGGACCATGAACATTTCTGTTCTTTATAACAGGAATTCCTTGTAAATGTATTGTAAACTAATGCCTTGGTCAAGATTGGAAAAGAAAATCAGTTCCTCATTACCGGAAGTTCCTTATAAGCAGGTTCCTTAAAAGCTGACTTTACTGTACATGGACACTGTCAGAAAATGCAAAAGAAAAGAAGAAAATACACTTCAATTTGGCAAAAAAAGTATTTAATCCTAAGTGTTGAAGTGTTCTTTCTACATCAAAAACAACATTTATGAAATTAGAATTTAAATAACAAAATGAGAACATCAGATCAAGACATTTGTAAGGTAGTGGTATATTATGTGATAAATCTTTGAATCTTCAAATTTTGATTTTTTTTTACAGGTTTATCAACGCTCAAAGGCCATTCACTTTAGGATCAAATATAAACATCAAGTAATTAATGTCAGGGATGAGTTATTTAAACATTTATTTAGCATCAATTACATCGCCGAAGGCAATAACATACGCGTCTTCGCTGTGCGATCTAATTTTGCTAAAAACAGTTAAAATAACATCATTTAAATCAAATTTATTTCCATCATGCAGTGAACATTCATGCAACCCCATTAAAAACACACTCGCAGCAGGCAGAGTAAAACTTCAAGTAGAGATGGTAACCCAAGTATGGGAGGAATGTTGCACTTGGCCAGCACCGTCCATGTCAAGAGTTTATTCAGCCATCATTATCTACCATAGGACATAAGTCTCAGTACTTATACTATATACTATGTAAGTATGACATCGCTCATTAAAACCTTCTACGACATCCTGTCCTGGTGCAATTGACGGGTCAACCGGAAACACTTGAGCTCATCCACTCAACTGAAGTGTGGGGATGGTGCGGTGCTTGTGGGGATTACCTCCCTTTATTTATTTTTTCACTTCATAAAAACACTAAGTTTCCACTTGATTAAGATCAGGACACAATAGCACAGAGCAAGGCAACTTGTCAAGACTTTTGATATTTAATCAGGGATACTTCTAACATTTATGGGCATTTATAATGTAAAATTACATAATAATATGTAAATCAAAGTAACCCAAAGAAATAGATTCTATGACCATCTGATGAATACATCTTACAACACAAGAGGCAAAAGCATCTGTAAGTCAAATACGCAAAAAACAAAGCTAATTCTGCACATTTACAGTAGTCATTTCTTTCAATAAAGAATTTAAATATTTTTACAACTTTTAATGGCAATGATTACACCTATTTACATACTTTTCAATGTAAATAAAACAGATGTTGAATAAGGTATACCAGTACCGTTATCCATTAGACCAATCAATTCCTGAAATACATAAATAAATTATGAGGATTTTAAAGTATAATTTACCAGTGAAAATCAGAGATGCCCTCTTTTTAACAAGTTAATTTAATGTTATATAACACTTGACACAGTTATGGAGGTCATTGTTGTAATAAACTTAACAACAATGCATGAATTTAATGTTAATGGTTATCATTAAATGAAACTTCTAAGGGCTTTAAGATTATTAAGTAGTAACTGCATACCAGCAACTTTCATGATGGTCCGAACGATAATTTGGAGTGTAGATGTAAAGTTTTAATCATTTTGCTTAAAATTGCTCTGATAATATCTCAACTACAACCTAAAATTTACATTAATGTTAAAACTCAGAAATATTCCTTCATAATCAAAAGCAGAGTTTTATATTAATTAGGACTATAGAATTCAGATGACTGCATTAATGAATGTCTATTATATCAGGCAAAAGAGACCAGGTTTACTGTTGTAAGCAGTATGATGTACATTAGCAAAATATGATTTACAACAAACATCAAGACTTTCGGTTTATTGTAATGAATAAAATATGAATATACTCTCTGTGCTCAAAGCTATGTAGCAGTTTTACTCAAGGGTCATTGCCCTCCAAAACAGCTACAAATAATGACTAGATCTTATTACAGCATCAAATCTCATGCATGGGTTACATTACACTATTATACATGGAGTGTAACATTCCCCTCAACTGTTCTTTTCAAATACAAACACCGCTCTGCCTCTCATGTACAGCAGTCAGACATTTGGAAATACGTGTTGCCAACATTATTTACAGACCTGGCAATGTAGGATTCACGATTCTCTCATTCTTTCAGCCTCTCGCCCACAACAACGTATGTTTACAGATACAGTGGAAGATATAGGCGCTTCCAGCAGCAGGGAAGAATACCCAGGTAAGCAGAATTGTGAGGTACAGAACGTACACTGTAGCTGCTACCTCCACGCTGGAATGCCAGAGGCATATAGGCACTGTATTGGCACGTGTACAGGGGATTTCTGTCCTGGCCTGGAATTTCACAGGGGCCCCCACAACAATGATCGGAAATGCAGTCAGCTGATAACCTCAAACACCCTTAAACACCCTGCACTCTCAAACTTACTTAGCCTTATGGCTTATCATTGCTGGAGATATCAAGGAGATAAACTTATTTAACAATCAACACAATTACAACTTGTTGTGAGTAGGAACAAATCTGTAAGCAATAGTAACAGACCTGAAAACTTGGCATACATGTGGAAGCGTCATCTGCTTGTGTTATACGATCTTATATAATCAGAACAATGCATCCAAAAAAAACATAATTATAACAGTTTTCAATGTCACCGATTTTAGCTTACACCATTTCCAATATATTTTGGCATCATTTGGTTAGAAAAATAGTTGGTAAACAAATCTCTATCATTGCCTTCAGCTTTAGATTTCACTTATCTGGAATTTCTGACATTTAGTTCACATATATTTTGATTCCAGATTATCAAACAGGTAATGCTATATAAATAGGCAAACGTTTATAAACAAGAAAAAACTATTCTTGATCAACATCTAGAAAATATTTCGGAAACTGCCAGAGGGCCAGGCAATGACTCTAGAATATTTAAACATTCTAAATAGAACCATTAAATGAGAGATAACTTTGCAGAAATGTTAAAACATGTTAAATAATTGTTAATGTTTAAAATATGGTGTTTATAACCTCAAACCTTGTTATTAAATGTTTCATACTTGTGGCATACCACATACACCAACTTTATAGAGGCATAAAACTGTGAAATATAGTGTTTGCTGTATTAGAACTACATGTATTGCAAAACTAAAGCTATCAGAACATATAACCTTGATTTGCTGCTCGAGTATGAGCCAGTGAGAATGCATACAATGGTTCATTGTGCAAAATAATTAAATGCAGTAAATCTTGCACAAAAATGCTGATAGAGAACAACTTCAGACATCTGTAAATTATCAAGCAAGCATTCATTCATCGCAACTGAATCACATTCACTTGTAATATTGTGTGCAATTTATTTAAGTTCAACTTGATGAGAGTGATTGTCTTGTATTTTATAGCAAAAGCCCTGGTGTTTGAATCACATATAATGAGGCTTATTGTTTTTGGGAAGAGATAAAATTGAGATGCATTTTAATATTTGAGCAAAATAAATCTTATACTGTTATGTCTAATATATAGCATACCAATCACAGTCTGCTATGATAAGAATGCCATTTTTTTATATATAAAATATGTTTACGAACTATGTAACTTTTATTGTTTTCAATTCATCAATTTCAAATTCCATGCATTTATGAGAAAAGTAACCATTTCTTGACATTGTGAATTGATGTTATTATAATAAGTTAATTGGCATTTGATGAGCTATACAAAACCAAGACAATTGCAAACATATGTACCATGCTTCTAGATACATTACATAATGTTATTTATTATGTTTCAATCATAACTGCTGCTGAACGCCTGCATGGGGACCAGACATTCGCAGTGCCTAGTGCCACTGGGTACAATCAAAGCGTCACAGGCTGTGGTTCTCAATGAAGACAGTGTAGTTGTTACTCAACGAAAACTCATATAACTGGCGTGATTCTCATCCTCAAATTGAATTTGACTTCGTTAAGAAACATATACATTAAAAGTGGTCTTCGTTGAGCACCACACACATTTTAATGTATTTGTTTCTCAATGAAGTCAAATTCAGTTTGAGGATAAAATTAAGCTGTCTACATAAGTTTTCGTTGAGTACCACAACCTGTGACGCTTTCATTGTACCCAGAGAGTGCAGTGGCCAAGACAGATGGCTGCAATAGTTCACAACACCAGGGCAATGAGTGCACATCTCTGGCAATGCTAGAAACCCCTATCAATGATAGCTATGAGTATGATTGCCTCTGATAGTCCATGCTTATCAATAATAGATTATCTTATAAGCACTATCAGATGTATTGTTGGGTCTACAGACTAGCCAGATGGACCTTCCAGTCTAGGTTTCAACACTCCATACATGGACATGTGCAAGGTGGAAGGCAACACACGCTAACAGGCATTACAACAATCATGTTTTGTTTGGTAACTTGAACATCCCACAATTTTAACCTACAACTTTTTTAACTATGGCCGAAAAAATGCTTTTTGAATACTGGTTATTTTTACAATAAACACATTAATACAATAAAATCATTGGCCTATGTTTGCCTTTTGCACAAAAATAACCAGGAACATGTAAAATAATATATAAAACTGCAATATTAATGACATAAAAACCAAAGATAGACTTTATAAAAAAGGCATTTAACTCAACTGAGAGCCATTACAGGCGAAGATGTACAATATACAATTAATATAACTGATACACAATGACAATAATGGACTATGAGTGCCATCCGGTCTCAAAGGCATATTTCACCTGGCTGTCGACACAAGGTGTGTAGACGCTGGCAGAATGGAATGTGGCGGTGATTAGATAAGCTAAAACATATGTGCCAATCTCCCCGAGAACAAACATACAAGCGGTAGATGTAATAATACATGTGGCCGGTAGTGTAGGTGTACCTGAATCTGAGTCCATTAGGAGTACAAATCAACAGGAATATCAATAGCTATCAATGAGATTGAATCAATGGACGTTCTGCACATGTATACAGTCATATATTATGCCCTGCACATATTGTTTAGACAGCTTCAACATCAATAAATTTTTTTAGATACAATGGCAGTCGTAATGTCTTCTTTGAAAGCCTGGGTACGCTTTTATGTTACAATAAAAACGGAAAACAGATCATAACAGAACTATTTCACTGGGATCATAACAGAACTATTTCACTGTGATCATAACAGAACTATTTCACTGGCAGAGAATTCCTGCATTACTAATGCCCCTAAAATAAACGCTCAAAAATGAGATTTATAATACTTCAGAAATAGAATGCAAGTTGCACAATCTGCCGTGGTGATAGGCAGTTTTCAATGATCAATATCTCACGAATAACTGCTCTTGGAATAAGTTGATGAACTTGATTTCCCGCCAACCCGCCAGGAACTTTCTACCAAGCTGTATCAGCTGTTTGTGTTTTCTATCAATGTAGGCGGAGGCTTAATCTCAATGCATTATACCCGTAATGCTGTAATCACCTGGACAGAATCAATATGTTCAAATACATTTACTGGAGACTGAACGGCAAGCTTTCTTTAGATGCACCAAGAAATTATTAACAAGACATCCAAGTTTAACATATTGAAACCAAAGATATAAATACCACCAAATTTTGCATTGATCATCATTAATATCATATTAGCTACAATGTATTTCTATATATCATTCACAGCCACCTTGTATAATATGTTTCCAGCAAAAGAAGAATGGCAAAAAACAAAGTTCACCTATGTAAAACGCCTTCACGATTACCCTTCTAAATGATTACAGCATGTCTGTTATCTACACAAATCTTCTTACATTATCTTGTTGTAGGTTTCTTACAACAAATATCTTTACAAATTAGCAATATATGCTGTCTTCTTGTAAACTTTCGAAAATTCATAAGCCAATTAAATGTTTTCCCTTCAAAAAAATATGTAATAACACATATTTTATAGACAAATACAATGTACTGATAATTTTTAAATTATTACTTGGACTTCAAATATCCTATTTTATCATATAAAACTGGCCAATTTTGATCTGAAAAGAATAAAAGTATATAAAAACATCATTAAATCTCAAGGTTATTATAGCTGAAGATGAAGACCAGACTCAAGCTGTGCAATCCACAATCTCCTCCGTTGTCAGGTTTTAAACACCGCCATTTGAAAACTGCGTGGATTAGTCAAGCATCTCCAATCCCCATAAATCATTAAATATTATTCAAGACTTAGACACACTCATAGTTTAAACACTGTCACAATAAAATGTGACTCAATTTCTCAGCCTACGAATGCAATGCAGAGCATGCATGTTACATTACAACTCAAACAAACACGTTACAGTCATGCAATCTTATCAACCTCTTGAGCATGAAATATGGCAAAAACATCCATCCTTCATTTAGGGTAGAGTTGGGAATCACAGCAAATCAAACATGATCAAAAATGTCATGATGGGTGTTAACAATTTGTCAATGAGATGAAAGTGATTGTATCTGATATTTTGATACTTGACAATACACTGTGATACAAGTTACATTGTTTTATTCCTTGTTATAAGTGGACAGCACATTCTATAAAAACAAGGCTTTTATATATAACTTAAACACTTCCTTGTGGGCTTGTCAGACAAAGTTATTCAATGTGACAGAGAAAGGTCATTGCCTGATTCGTACATCATACCTAACAGCTAACAACATATATACACATATACTAGTATGTGTACAGTTGAAACCTGTACTCACAGGTGAAACCATTGCAGCAAGGGCAAATCTATACAGAAATGGTAGATACAAGTATCTATCTTCTGAGCCGTACATTTTCTCACATATCTGACAAATCGGCTCACTAAAAACGCTGATGTGAAGGTGTGTGAAGGAACATGGACCCGACTGTCTCATGGCGGTCCCTGCTTCACTGGGCCTGTATCGTGTGACGTGATCGACACTGTAGGTGATTTGTGACTCATAAACTGTCATACGGAGTTTTCACCATTCTCAGTATCTCTACTGTTGCTCCTGAGGTATTTGGCATACAGACAACTACAGACTCCAGACAGGCCTGTTCTCGTTATTTCAGTATGTACATTGCTGTAGAAAAGGTCGGCTAACACACAAACAGATTCCAACATCCAATGTTGCTGAAAATATGTCTTTTTATCTCTAAGTTAAGGCCTATCATTCGACTGTAAACTACATCAAAACATAACAAAACGAATATGTTTTTATGCCAAAACATGAATATAAATATGTTTTTTGCACCACAGATGTCATCATTTTACACAAACATCACAACACAGTTCCTAGCACTTTGTAAAATGATGGCATGAAACTCTAAGAAGGGGTGCCATTCACCATTGGGTAAGTGGTTGAACAAGCATGGATAATGAAGGGGTCCATAAGTGGCTGGCATCTACAGGGAGAGGTGAAAGGTGGACATCCAACAAGGTCCCGGGTGTGGGAGACCACACTGCCACACTACAGACGCCCATGCCCACTTACCTGTGGCCATGAAGGTAGTCATATCTGTGTGAAATATGCCATATTATGAATATGAAATATGATATGGGTTATATCACCATACAGAAATAGGCAGTATGTGTTACATCACTATACTCACTTGACTGTCAACACACATTCATTACCGGTACAACATATGTAACAATTTTTATGCCGTGGTCATGATAAGTATGCTACTGTATACGTTCTTTCATTGTGACATAGTGATCATGATATGCTATGTTTTATATCATTTTACATACATAGTCAACATATGTGTTAAAATCATCTGCATAATGATCATGTACACTGGGCTATGGTTCTATTTGAGCTATGGATACAAGACAACTAACAATTATACTAGAACACAAATGTGTACAAATATGGGCCAATGAACACAGCAATGTTATAACTGCATCCCAACTCTATCCATAATGAATTCATGTGCATATATATGATATTACTAGACATGTTGTTGGTGTTTTTTTCATATCAGGAACAATATCAATATAACTATCCCAACGCAACTATATAATTTTTATAACAAACAAAAACCTAAACAACAAAGTCATACTTGGCTACATTGCTAGTAGTATCAATATCAAACATGTAGACACGTATAATTACAACACATTTAAAAACTTATAAACATGACAATCATAATTCCATCTAGAGTTGATTTTTCTACAACCAAAAATCAGCATTTTAAGACAGCTATGAACACAAGAGCTAGAGTTTCACATTCCAGTAACGCTACACAAGACAAACTTACCCGTAACCATTTTGCGTCT
>Ga0224511_10001597_pt1 | contig 13991 bp, 11 predicted proteins | sample SF_May12_sed_USG_2_FD_169988 | JGI IMG/M metagenome (GOLD analysis project Ga0224511, IMG submission 169988) | Sediment microbial communities from San Francisco Bay, California, United States - SF_May12_sed_USGS_8_1 | ecosystem: Environmental > Aquatic > Marine > Sediment | place: USA...
AATATTACTTACTACAGCCGGTGTTTAGTGCCTGTGTGGCGGCTGTAAAAAGTCGCCCCGTACTACATCATTGTGTAGTCATATTGTTCTGGTCCCCAGGGATCATGGAGTGTACATGTATGTTGTTTACATTTGAATATGGAATTCTGCTCATGCGCTAGGGGGCATCAATGGTGTGGCATCATTCATTACTACTGATGAACAGCTTCAATAAAACATAGGCTGCTGTTTTTCTCGTGCAGGCTATGCTTCCTGAGGGCTTTCCCTTTTATCAGTTTTTTATAAGTAATTAAAGTAATTATAAAAGTAACTGATTTTCATTTTATTTATTTAAAACATATTAAGGTAACTTACATATTTTTCAAGAATTTTGTTTGGTGGAATGTTAAAATACATTCCAAACAATGAAGAAAAGCTTGACAAGTTTTTTGTTAAAAAACTGAAACGGCGACGATTAAAGTAATACAGAGTCGTCATCGAAAAAAATATATTTTGCTGATGGATTTTACTTTAATACCTTTTATAACAAACATACGTTAATTTGTTTCATGTTAAATGGATGGTTTGTTTGTTAGTGGGTGTGTTTGTTGGTTGGTTAATTTCACGCCCCTATTCAACTCTGATCATGGTTATAACATGTTTAACCAGCGTTCCTGGGATCACCAGTCCCCGCCCCTCGACTTCATAAGGGGCGGTCTGTTTCCTCTCATCAGCCAGCTGTTAGGAACAAGTGGAACAGACTTAGTGCAATATTCAATATCAGTAACAACTAAGACAGTTTCCGCTTTCCGGTGGGACTTGAAACCATGACCCCTGTGCTCAAACCACTGAGTGAATCCAGGCGCCTTAATTAACATGAACGTGAATATAATTGTGTCAGCTCGTATAATAGTCTTATTCAGTAGCGGATCGAGGAATTGACATAAGGGGTGGGGGCGAGGACTTTGTCAACGGGGGAGGGGTTGACGGTTTAACTATAAGTCATTTTACCACGTTTTGGCCATAATTCTATTAAAATTTGGTTTTAAAACGCAAGCATAACAGAGAAAAGTTTGCGTTTGGTGCATAAAATCATAGGTCCGCGGCCGTTAGGGGGGGCGCCTGGATTCGCTAGTGGTCTAATTAATAATCCGTTTATCAGGTACTTTATACTTGTATTCAAATTTCAATGTATGCATTATTAATACAATATAGCTGGGATAACAAACACTAATCGATATCTATCTAGTACATGTAATTCCCCACTATCCAGCTATCCAGATTGCATTCTCATGTCATCGGCATTTGTCCGGACCTTTGACAAATGCCTCATTACAAATGATGCAGTAAATGTGGTAAGAACAGATAATGGCCCATTAGAAGGAAGACCTTTCCCACTATGCACAATCAATCTAACATTAATGGCAATCTGCTAAATGCAGTGACAAATGGTTGACCGTGTCGTAAGGCGTTTTGAAGCCTTCGCGATACATACGCATTAGCTGGAGTCTTTGTTGTAAAGAATAGCATTTTATTTATAATAACTAATAACTTGAAATCAGTTATAAATTAAATTATACAAGTTTTAAAGCCATATTATATTTTCTTATTGTTGTTCTTATTGTAATAAATAAAAATATTTTAAGCCAATTCGACCAATGATGGTATTTTGCACTTACAGTCAACGTAGATGAGCCTATAATATGGTTCCTTAAATATGTAAAGATAAGGCTTTTGTTTCAATCTCTAGGCTAGATGTTTTCTTATCTGCTGTTTTTGGGTCACTTGAATTTATCGGCTAACATTAAAGCATAAAAAGAAGACAACTCTTTAGTATGGGTCGCCTAATGAGTTTTGCGTTATGTTTTGTTACGTGTATTCTGGCCTCCCAATCAGCGGAAGTGGATTTTGAATCTTTGGCCAAGTCTCTACTTCAAGAAGTCTCGAAGCTGAAGGCTACAATCAAAGAAACAACATCGCGAATGCAGCGTCTAGAAGGCAGATGTGGTGTGTGAATTGTTTTAATAGACACTTAGATAATCCTAAAACACTTATTTCTTTGGTATGTGGATTGTTTTAATCGACACTTCGATAGTGATTTTAATAAAACGTTTAAATACCACATGTGAATGATTTACTTATACATAACCCTTTTTACAATGTCTCTTATTTAATATATACAATTAAAATGTCAGTTACATCACACCATATATCAAAACTTTATGCGTAGCGAATGCGAATTCGTTGTTTGACAAGCGCTGATGTGTATATGTTCTCTGCTTTTCTTGTGTACCTAAATATACAAAACGATTTTGGCTTTACAATATTATATAATGATAAGGAACCTTTCATATTTAATTTATCAATGATAATATTAAAGATAATGTTTCGTGTATACCGCTTTTGCAGATAACATAAGAAGCCGCCGGGCCGATATAGTCAACTACGGCCAATCACAGATCGCCTTTGCGTCACACCTGTCCTCCCACGCCAAGGGATTAGGTGTACACCAAGTCGTCCCCTTCGACAATGTGACGCTCAACGCAGGAAACGCGTTTGATCCAGTCACACACGTGTTTGTGTGCCCAGTGACAGGTGTGTATGTCTTTCAATCTTCGCTAATGGCTGAGCAACACGATATGGTCCAAACTGCGATTGTAATAGATAGCGCAAACGGGGCAAAACTGTATGCATCTGGCGCTGATACAGCTAGAGCGGGTTCCGGCCAAGGGCACGATCAGGGATTCAACTCATTTGTCACGCTTTGTAAACAAGGCCAGCACGTGTGGGTGCGAAACCACCACGTAAGTGGTCACACAGTCTTTCCATCACAATTTTCAACATTCTCCGGATTTCTGCTGTATGAGGTTGAAACCTCAGTTCCGACAATAGTCGGACGATTTTGATGCGCTGTTAGCTAGTAAACTGTATTGCACACGTATTCTGATACCAAACACATTTGGTATGTTTACAAAAACCAGAGTAACTACATGTATGTGTGTAGTATTGTGTACAGGCAAAATAAAGCTCATGAAATTCGTACTTGTTTGTAAAACATTTTGATATTTTACTGCTAAAAACCAGTCTGGGCAAACATTACAAGCATACCAGTTCATCTGGTTCCAATTTTGTTTATCGTTGCTTGAAATAGTCAGACGATGAATACAATTGATTTGCGACTTTATTTGACCCTATAAGATGCTATTTCTGAATCTTGATACCTTTATAATTTAATTATTAAATGGGTTAAACATAAACAAACAAAGCCACATTTTCGGGTCACACTTTTTCATAAAAACATTTTTTCTGTAATATTTTAACATGCATGTAAACCTATATCTGGCAGTTTCTTATATCTATGCGAAGGGAATTCACTGCTAAAATGGATAAAAGTTAAATATAAACAATTCGTATCAACAGATACAGGCAAATCATCTTAAGCACCGGTTTGTTCCTGATAAAACATAAATAATTTATTGAAAAGTACGCGTCTAAAAAGAGGGAGATTTAATGCACTATGTATGTTAAGCTTTACGAAACTTGCTTGGCCTATTCCTCAGTAATTTCTTCTATCATTGATGCAATAAATGGGATAAACTTTGACAATATTTAATTTTGTCCATACTATGTCCACATTTACAACATCGATCCGAATACAAGAGGAGAGACAGGGGGCAAAAGGAAGTCAAGCTGGCGTGTTTTCGGTTTTGTTACAAGGCAAGTGTTTTTGACATTGCGGTCAGGATAATGTAACCAGGAAATAATAATACACGCTAGTATTGGCATGAAATCGGGTTTATTATTTTATTATAATATTATAAATATAAAGCTACAGTAAAATCTGCCTATAAGGAACTCACTGGGACCATCAAAATATGTTCCTTATAACCGGAGTTCCTTATGAACGTTTAGTTAACAAGTTAGGCTTAAGGTAAATATTGGGGAGTGAAATTCAGTTCCTTATAACCGGAAATGCCATATAAGATGGTTCCTTAAAAGCGGACTTTACTGTACATGTATTTAGCATGAATTACGATGTATTTATTAAAGAACAGTCAGCCATCACTCTCCTGATAGCGTAATGTTATGTAGTGCGACCTGAGTTCCTTTAAAACGAACGGAATGTTTTTTTTAATCTTACAGAATCGGATTGCCATGTTTAATAGTTTGCGTACTCTTTGTGTTGTGTTGATTATTTTCACAAGTACGTGTATTGAAACCATTTTGGAGCAATTCTGCAAAGCATTTGAATCCGTCAACGTTTGTATCTGTACGCCCATTAATATATTAAGCTTTAAGACAAAGATTAAAATAGATCCACCGTTTATCCCACAGAGCTATTTTCTTGATTATCAAACATAGAACGAATGCTTTTCAAACTTAACTGTTAATACAATGAATTTAATCGAGGTAAATCAACTTAAATATTTAATAAAATGTTTATATACTCTTATGAGCGGAACTATTTTTTCCACACGAAAAAAGCATACAATCCATCATCCAAGGGGAACAGAAAAATATAATTACACATTGATTTATAAATTGATAAATGACTGGTAAATGGAGTTCTGCTCATGCGCTAGGGGGCGTCAGTGGTGTGGCATCATTCATTAATACTGATGAACAGTTTCAATAAAACCGAGGCTGCTGTTTTCTCGTGCAGGCTATGCTTCCTGAGGGCTTTCCCTTTCATCCGTTTATTAGTACGGTGTGACATTTTAAAGCCGTCACACACGTTTTAGACACCATCCGTAGTAACTAAAAATGTAAGACTGCACTTTTTAACATGCAGACTATGCTTTTCGAGGGCTTTCCCTTTTCTAAATTGAATTTAACTCACGTCAGCTGGTGTTGATTGCTTGTGTGGCGGCTGTAAAATGTCGCCTTGTACAATATCATTGTTTAGTTATATGTTTCTGATCCTCATAAATCATTGATTGAACACGTGTGTATGCTGTTTACATGCTTATGCGCTAGGGACGTCGGTGGAATCTTTTATTTGCATTAATGAATAGTTTCAATAAAACCGCACTCAGACTTCGCTTTCTGTGGACTTTTCCTTTTTCTCAGTTAAAAAATAGTGTTATAGAAACTATTAAGACAAATGCGTATTTCCTAAAGATACTCTTACTGTTTGCAATTATCACATTAGGTGTTGTTGTCTTGAATGGATTCAGGTGCGAAATGTTTTGGAAGACGATCATACGGTAAGTATTCAAAGCCAGAGTCTGTTTTGTTAATTTCAAACAGTGTAGACAAAATTATTAAAACGGCAGAGGAACATCATTTCGTGATTTAATATAAAACCCTTCATGGCAGTACATACATGTAACACAATCAAGTGGTAATTTCTAATAAAAGCAATCTAGTCCTTAGTTTTATAGGAATTATTTTAATTCTAAGGACTAATTGGTGAATTGGATAGAACTAACGTAATTACATTTTTGTTTAATGTAAATATCAAAATTGAAAACACTGTTTAAATATCTTTTGCATTATGTACACGTGTCTCATTGCCTAAGGAAAAAATCTTCCATATAAAACTTGATACATGTAATTCTATTTGTCCCTTAATTAAACGACATTGCTATAAATTAATCACTTAACCATAAAACTTGTTGCGGTTGTATCAACTTTAAATCAAACACGTTTATTGTTTAGATACATCTTTTATTATGTAATGTAATATCTTTAGCCTTAACGAATATACACACATTTGATAGTGAGTGATTGTTACATTTACATGAGCCAGAGCAGATGTCAAGACATTATAACAAAGGCTCGGTATGTGTTTCTCGCTTTGTAATGTGGACTGGCTGGTTTCTTTACAACGAATGCTGCGGGCGATAAATCATTGACAGTAACACTTCCCCAAGAAGACCCGCAGCTAAAGGCGATACTTAAAGAAACAACGACACGAGTAAGCAGCTGAAACATAAATATCGCACATATAAGTATATTCTACTCTTAACAGATCCACATACACGTAGCCATTAAAAAATATAAATCCAGACGTAAACATTTGTATGTTGTGTTATTTTTTAAACACCGATGAGTTTACTAATCTTAATGTGCACTTTTCACGGCCTTCACGGAACAGTTATGCTTCAATTCTCAAAATATAGCCTATTTCAAGGAATAAAAATATAGCAATTGCAATAATACGAATAAACATGAATTGAGACGATTTACTATTTTCTTAACATACACCATTATTTGATTAAAATAAAAATTTAGCAGAAAGTCAGAAGAGCCGCCCGGGGATAAACTACGGACAGTCACATATCGCCTTCCACGCGTATCTCACCGATTACGCCAGAGGTCTTGGAATACATCAAATCGTTCCTTTTGATGGCGTACGATTGAACGCCGGAGATGCGTTTGATTCAGTTATGCACACGTTCATAGACGGTATGTACGTATTTCAATCAGCGCTGATGGCTGAATACCAGGATAGGGTTTAAACCGCAATCGTTCTAGATCGGCCAGAATATATAAAGCTAGCGCAGGCACAGGTCACGAGTTTGAACAAGGGTTAAACCCGGACCGATACTCGAACTCAAAACCATTGGATCGGTCGTCCGACACATTACCTATTAGACTAACGGAGCCAATCTCTATATGCTGAAGAATCTTTATATGTATGTATAACTTTTTTTAGCATATGATACCAACCGTTATATAACGTTTTGTCTTACCAACATCGAATAACACGAGATTAATTTTGCATAGATCTGTGTAAAAAGTTGCGTTTGACCTAACGATTTATCGTAAAGTTTTGTTACAAAGTAACAAGTTAAACTAAGAACTGCGACCAGATACTTCATTTTATCTACACTAATTGTCTTAAATGAGCAACAATATCTATTTTAAAACAATACAATTGTTTTAAAAATTGTAAGGGTCACACAAAATTCGGTATTTATTTTGGTAAAAACGGAAGGTCGCTTAATTTACATGTTACATACATATGAATAAACAATTGTGAAGAATTACGTTTGAATAAACTTTAAACTGTAAACTCGGTTATCATTAAATAATGTTATCATATTATTCGGTGTCGTTATCATAATTACATATACACAATATACATAATTTATATAATTATGTTGGTATACTAACAGTAGTCGCAACGGATCACTACCACTTACAATGACACGAATGGTGTTGTCTGCGTTATGTGTTGTGCTATGTCTATTGACATCATATGCCACGGACGTTAATTCCGAATCACTGACGAACGCCCTTCTTCAAAAGGTCTCACAGCTGGAGGCACGGGTTGATCAGTTAGAGCAAGACACGTATGTTTAACGTAAGATAGTTATAACTAAAGAACTGCGTGTGTTTAACGTCAAATAGTTACAACTAAAGTACTATCGTGATGACATTGATGTGGACAAATCAAGTCACGAACGCATGCAACATTGCATATTTAAACAATAAGTAATCGACCACTGTGCTTAGTTTCCTTTTAAATTATCTAGAAAGAACAGTTATGAAATAATAACCCAAATAACAAAGAATAGACATGAAATGTAAATAACTAGATCTATTTGTTGTTTAAACACACCCTTTTATCAATGTTATGTATATTTGCGCAATCGATAAAGTTGTTTTTATATAAAACACTGCCCTTAACTAAGGAATACAAGTATTATATTTATATATCAGGTGAGCAGAGAGTCAGAAGAGCCGCCCCAGGGATCAACTACGGACAGTCACAGATCGCCTTCCACGCGTATCTTACCGACCACGCCAGAGGTCTGGGAATACATCAAGTTGTTCCCTTTGATGGCGTACGTCTGAACGCCGGAGATGCGTTTGATCCAGTTATGCACACGTTCATATGTCCACTGGACGGCGTTTACGTGTTTCAATCGGCATTACTAGCCGAACATCAGGATATGGTTCAAACCGCAATCGTTCTAGATGGCACAAAAGGGGCCATAATGTATGCAGCAGGTGCAGGCACAGGTCACGGCTATGACCAAGGATTCAACTCGCTCGTCACCCTGTGCAAACATGGACAGCATGTGTGGGTGCACAACGAACATCGAGATGGACACACTGTGTTTCCGGCTAATTACACAACGTTTTCTGGATTTCTGTTGTGGGAAGTCGAATCCACACCGATAGTTGTCGGATAGGTTGACAAGCAGGAACAAGTTGTCAAATACATTCTTGCAACTTCAAATATATTTGGTTTCAAAATAACAACAAATAATAAAATTATAACAGTATGTTGCAGATTTCCGGTTGTTTCTGGTGAAGATCCATTACTTGCGCTTGACACGGAGCTCACGTTGTTATAATTAGCGCACGTTGTTATAATTTACTCACTCAAATACAAACACACATAGCCAAAGCAAAGTAGTGTCATTGAAAATGTAGCTTCAAACATATGGCAAACAATTACATTCTTGCAATTAATCTAACCGCTATTTTATTTTACCATTTCTTTTGATAAAAAATACACATTAAAGAGAGGTTATTATTCTTTTTTATCACATTCAACATGCATAATTTGAACAACATTTTGGAATAACGTGTTTGTCAAGAAATAAATAAATAATGGAACAAAATAATTGTATGGTTCTTCAATTAAGTGATAACCGTCTTGTTGAAATAACTAAGTTTTTGAGTATGTAAAAATTAAGCGCATCAAGATGTGGCCTGAAGTAAAACTATTAAAATTGATCTAAAGTAAACATGATGAAATACTTACCGTACAGAAAACTCGGTAAAATTAAAAAACAACTATGAACTGTTTAAAATAAACATATAGCGGATATTTGATGATTTTTGTAAAATCGTTTGGTGTTAAACAAGCATGATAATAAAACTACTTTTGCATTTAAAAAAATCCTTAATTATGTCGTGTAACATTTTTTTACTTTATGGAAAACGATTTGATAAAGTATTGTTTATACTGCGATTGTGGAAAAAAAATAACAAGGTAGATAGGAAGTGAAGCATATAATGTTTACTTATGCTTAAATGGGGTTAGATAAGCCTGCATGTAGGGTATACTTGAGAACCACATTAGATGGAAGTCACTTGTGAGTATAAACATTCAGTTTATATAATTTTTATGAACCGGCAAGACATATCTTGTATTATGATACAGCGTGTGATTTATGTCTTCTTTGTTTTGACATGTGTTTCGTCAGCGCCGATGGAGGACTTGGATTTAAAGTTACTGACAAAAAGTCTTATTCAAGAGGTTTCACGGCTTAAAGAGACGCTACAAGAAACCACGTCAAGAGTCGAGCAGCTGAAAAACGAAAGTCGTTAGTATTTTGATTCTATTACATACGCACATGAGTTTTCCTATATAATTCTATTGATCGCAACTGATCAATATTTTTCGATATCTGGTGTGTAAAAATTCACGTGAAATGATATCGGGTGTGTAAACAAAAAAGAACTACTTTCGTTTTAGTGTTAGTTTTTGTACGGGCCATTTTGTCATGGTGCCCTTAACCGTGACATATCTACATTGTTTACAACATTCTTTGTTTGAACATCTCTTCAATTTATATTGTTATTGTTTACAATGATGACGTTACGCACCTAAAATCCAATAATTCCCGCATTTTCATGACGTCATAATGTTTTCATGAATTTTAATTTTAATTTGTCATCAATTTTGACGTTGTTTTACACAATCAATAAATATATGTCCTCGTAAATGTTACTGGAATCATTTTACGTTGAGCATTTAATATGAAAACCTCTATTAACATATTAATAATACAAATGAAAATATGAAGGTGCTCTGAAATTTATGTATGAAATTCCTTTGAATACACATTCATATTACGTGACAGCCTTAGAAACGGAAGTGGCAACAATTGTTTTACTTTCGTTTTGAATTTCAACTTTTGTTTGTTTAATACAGATGTTATTTTTGAGATTTTGTTGATAAAAGTTATATAATAAATGTCATAAAACTTTTTGTGATAGTAACGCGTATGTAATAAAAAGGTTATTGATTGGATATGGAAATATATGTACTCGTTCTGATGCGTAGTTAATATTGCGCTCCTGGCGTCGCGCAATATTACTCCGCACCAGAACTCGTACATATATTTCCATATCCAACCAATAACCTATAAATATATCTCCTAAAGCTCTGTACATATATATGCCTTATTACGAATTGTTCAAATGGCGTAGTTCGTTCATTTTGCGCCGGTTCTTAACATAAATTCAGGGGGGAGTTTTCTGTCATAATCATCCTTAGTTATTTTTTTAATATCTACACCACTATTTTCAATTGTTCATTCCATAAACATTATATTTGAGAATTCATACTACAATACAGAACATTAGAAAAAACAACAACAAAATGTGGACATCATAATGTTGTTACATTTTGTCTAGTCCTCTGTTATCATAGATTGTATGTTGTTCACATTTGAAAATAGAGTTCCGCTCATGCGGTAGGGTGGTGTTGTATCTTTCATTACTAAAACCGAGGCTGCTACAGTAACATCCGCTGATGGTGAATTCTTCGGGTCCATGAAAATCTGTTCCTTATAACCGGAGTTCATAATAAACGTTAAGTGAACTAGTTTCTTGCTAAAGATTGGGGAATGAAAATCATCTCCTTATAACCGGATGTTCCTTATAAGCGGGTTCCTTATAAGCGGAGTTTTCTGGATTTTCCCATGCAAGCTATGCTTCCTTATGACTTTCCTTTTTTTCTCAGATTGATTGACATCAACACGATGAGTAAATATAGAGTACCAGCCTTGGCATCATCCACATACTTTAAATATCCCACCAATCTTTCGTACTTCAAAGCACAAATCAACCACAAAGTTCTTTTTAAAAGTGTTAACAAATCTCAAATAAACAAATACACACGTAATAATCTTTGGCCGCCATTTTGAACACAATCACGTTTGGAAAAACTTAAGTCTTACTTAAAAATCTACGATCTACACTTTGGTAAAGAACACTACTTGATAGTTTTGAGAATTTTAAATTATATATTTATATTTTGTTTAACCTCAGGTGAGCAGAGAGTCAAAAGAGCCGCACCAAATGCCAACTACGGACCATCACAGATCGCCTTCCATGCGTATCTTACCGACCACGCCCGTAATCTGGGACTTCATCAAGTCGTTCCCTTTGATGGCGTATTATTAAATGCCGGAAATGCGTTTGATCCAGTAATGCATACTTTCATATGCCCCGTAGAAGGCGTGTACGTGTTTCAGTCTGCGCTTATGGCGGAAAACCGTGACATGGCCGAAACTGCAATCGTTCTTGACGGAGCTGAGAGCGCTAGAATCTATGCGTCTGGTGCAGGCACAGATTACGGTTTTGACCAAGGCTTCAACTCTCTTGTCACTCTGTGCAAACGTGGACAACACGTCTGGGTACATGCAATTCATCCAAATGGCCATACCGTTTATCCATATAATTACTCGACGTTTTCTGGATTTCTGCTCTGGGAGGTCGAAGTCATGCCGCCAGTTGTCGGATAAGATAATTCTAAGAATAACATCAATTATACGCAGCATAACAAACCTATCCATGGTATTATCAAAAGCCTCATAACGAAAATAATTCCTAAAATGATTATGATTCTGTTTCTCATTTTAGTAAACATACAAATTTGGAGACGTGTTATATATCTCTGAAAATGGGTTTAACAAACGCATGCTATCTTTATATTGTTCATATCTCGGTGAACGAATCATGCACGAAAAGTGGTCTTTAGATTTACACCTCGCTGTTTTATCTTTTTTTTTTTAAACTCACATTAAAACAATTGAATCTTCAAAGCAGCTTTTCAAAAACTTTTCTGACATCTGGATCTGGAAGGATTTCCCGGTTTATAAATATAACGGAATTCCTTTCGCCGCGGACCTTGCTAGAGTCAAAATAACGTCGCACGTTTATGGGTCATTCTAATTCTAGAACAATGTTTACAAAATAAAGCGTTAGAACGGTTTATATTTATTGCAAAATAAATGTGCTCATTACAATATTATACTGACATTTCTTTGAGTGAGAAACGTATCAATAATCTTGTTATGTGTGGGATAGGAACATTAAGGTGGAGGTGTATTTGTATTATGTTATTTATTATTAATTCATATATCCCCGTGAACAAATTTTACAAGGAGGTATACAGCCGTGCGTACAGTAAGCATTTGTGTTCGCGAACGACCGCGAACGTTCAGTAATTTAGCCAATCACAGCTCGCCAATTACCGAACGTTCGCGGTCGTTTGCGAACAAAACAGCTGAACTCACTGCTAAAGTCACTGTCCGCCGTTGGTTGTTTGCCGTTGGTCGATGGCTGTGTGTTCGCATATATTATATATACATTTGCGCAGCGAACTACGCTCGCATTTCTGATACGATTAGGATTTACCTTTGCACAAAGTGTAGATGTGCAAGACACATTTTGTTCAGATTGTTTCAAGCATTGCATAGTTATGTTCCCTTGAGCAATAGCCACAATAGTGTTGACCATATACCATGTTATAAGTGTGTGCAGGGAACTACTTCTACACTTTTTGCATGCCACTATAAAAACTAACATTGTAAACTACACGAAGCATAGATGTACAAGAAACATTTCATTTGGAGATTGACTCAAGAATGCCTTTTTGTACATCGTTATAATTCTATTTGACTGATGTATGTAGGAATGTCACTAAATTTATTAAAATGCATTTGTATGAGACTATTTCACTATAGTGGACCACTATAAATTTTGAAATTCACGCACCTTGTTCTATTCTAAAGGTTTACAATCATTGGCCCTTTAAAGATGCTAGGTCTGTACTTTATACCCTTATAATCGGCCAAAAATCTTGCAATATGTTAGGTTTACTAAATAAATTAACATTGCAAAAGGGATTGCAAAATTTTGTTACAAATAATGTGTTTTTGGACAAAAGTTAAACACCACAAAAAATCAAACATAAAAACCCTTGTCGGAGATTGAATTGAACCCGGGACCTTTTGCACCTAAAGTAGATGCGGTTCCACTTCACCACCGAGTCAACTGAGAGTATCGATTAAAGTCAAGCTATTTAAATGTTTCGACGCAATGGGGCGAAACGTAAATAAACAAAGCCGAATTTGCGGGCCACATATTTTCAACAAATTCATTTTTCTGTAATATTTTTACATGCATAAATAACTATATTCGGCAGTTTTCTCATATTTACGGGAGTAGGTTTCACTGTTTAAATATGGTTAAAATGTAAGCTGTTAATAATTCTGACCTAAAAGATACAGGCGTATCTTTAAATCGTCGTTACCATAGTACGAGTACACAGGAAGTAGCCTTTAAAAGGGTGACGATATTGACCTCTGATGAGACGTAGAAACCGTAGTTTATTGGAGTTGATCAAGTCTACGGTTTGACTGAAGTTTATACTTACGTTTGGACCGTAGAATATGACGTGTACAGTATAAGAAAAAAAACTTCTTACAATTATCTCTTCTTTTTAAACGTTCTTATATGTATTTACACACATCTAAACGATTAACTGTTCGGAATACCTGATCGCTGACCGCCGTGATATAAACTAGAAAGTTTTGCAAAAAACGGCGTTAAACAAACAAACAAACAAACAAACAAACAAACAAACAAACAAACAAACAAACAAACAAACAAACAAACACAATGAAGGAATGAGGCAACATCAAAATACAGTTAATTGTGTGTAAAAATTAAAATTATGGTATTGCAAATTCAACTGTATAAATTTAAACGAGTATATACACAAACTACATTCGGAGCACAATCAGATACACGTTTTGTTCATTCAATATATAGATTATTAAGATAACAGTCATGGTGTGAATTTATAATTTTATAACACGAAAACTATCGATAGCCATAATTGCCTTAACGAATTTGAATGTCAATCAATTTTCAATTTTCAGTGAATAATTTGATTATGATTCCATTATTGAATTCACACCAGTGACGTTTCCACTGTGCTACTATATACATGTACATGTAGAACATTGTAC
>Ga0224511_10001598_pt1 | contig 13990 bp, 16 predicted proteins | sample SF_May12_sed_USG_2_FD_169988 | JGI IMG/M metagenome (GOLD analysis project Ga0224511, IMG submission 169988) | Sediment microbial communities from San Francisco Bay, California, United States - SF_May12_sed_USGS_8_1 | ecosystem: Environmental > Aquatic > Marine > Sediment | place: USA...
CAAGAGCTGCAAATAACGCTGAGAGCAGCATCAAAATAATAACGAGTTTTACGGGATTAGGCCCAACTCCTTTCATTATCTTTCCAAGAAGATGCTCAAAGAATTTTTTCTCCTCCAAGTATCCAACCACAATCATCATTCCTACCAAAAACAGAATCATGTCAAACCCTGCAAACTCGATCATAGTACTTGTATTGAGTAATCCCAATCCCAACATCAGAGCAACTCCAACAAGTGCAAATGCAAGCCTGAATCTCCAGAAGAGAAGAGTGCCTACAATGAGGGATGCAAAAATAGTTACTGATGCGATCTGTTCTGTGTTGAGTCCAGCAAAACTGACAGTTATAGAAATACATCCAAGGATAATGGGATACAAGATATATTTTGGAATCATCGTGCTAATTTACCTCGGGTTTTGACAATACCTGTATGTGAGAATTCTTTTTGTCAATCCATACCTGAAATCCCGAATCCAAAAGCAATGAAAAAACATCCATCCAAGGAAATTTTTCATTGTCAATTACTGTAATCTCATATCCGCCATAGTCTTCTGCTATTTTGGCAGTGGAGCCAATGATTTTTTTGAGGACTAGGAACAACTATTTCTCTCCGTCAATTAACATGATTGGGCATGAAATCTGTTCTAGCACTTTGCGTGAAACGCTTCCAAGCTTTAGTATTGCTTTGAATCCCGTTAATTTTCTTCTCTTGGCCATTATTATCAAATCATGATTTTCCTTGTTTACGATACGGGTAATTTCCTCATCAGGATACCCATGAATAACTTTAACACGGGTAGGAATTTTCTCTGTTCTTAGTTTTTCTGCCAATTTTTCCATTCTGTCATGCATCTCGATTTTCATTTCTCTTCTTGCAGAATTGAGTTGTTTTGCCCATTCATTTCGCTCACTTGTAAACCCAAGAGAAGGCGGTGTGGGTATTTGTTCTACAACATGCAGTATTGTGATCTTAGACTTGTGAAGTTTTGCTATTTCTTTGGCATGGTTTAGTGCTTTGTTTCCGGCTTCCGTTCCAGCATGGGGAACAAGGATTTTTTTATACATTTTTTTCATCACGTTGTTTTGAAAAAATTTGTAGGGCTTTGTCTACTATTTTATCAGTTGACGCAGAAGATACTGCAGATATCAGCAACAAATTCTCATCAATTGGAATAGATATAATCAAGGCATTTGCTCGCTTTGATGCAATGTAATTAACAATACCCAAAGAAGAATCAAATTCCCGCCTCATGGATATTTCAAGTGCCATTTGCATGTACATCATTCTACATTTTTCATCAGTTTTAAATGGGTTTGTTCCGTCTTTGAACCCTCCTGCAATAAGATTTCCCAGTTTGTTAACTATCCCTGCAAATCTTACCTGATTGTTAGACAGTAATTCGTTACAGTCATTTTCCAATTTCACATATTTCTGTTCATCAAATACTATCAATGACTGCCCCCCACGTTTGTAAAATACAAGGTCAAGGCAATGGTTACAAATAATGCAGTGAATGTGGCAATGACAAAAGCATCGATTTCTCTTATTCTGTGTAATACATTCTTCATAATTTTCAGAGAATGACAAGTAAAAAAAATGAAAATGAGGAATTTTTTACTTGTCTTTATTCTCTAATTTCCACCTCCGTTTGTATCTTCATGATATATTATACTCAAAGTGATTGATATAGTGGTAGCAACACAATGTGTTACATTGAATTCATTTATTTTTATTTCTGATATTTCTCATTATGAAAGAAGAGATTCATCGTTGAAAATATGAAAAGACTAATTGGAAATTTTGATGCATCATAACAACTAATGTATCGGGCTTATTTATTCCAGCATCTTATTTGACTCTCATTTAGCCTCTATTTTTGCTTCGAGGTTTTGATCTTAGCCTTGTTTTACAGCATGGACAATTATGCTCTTTTGTATAAAAAAAATGTTCACACAATGAACATCTCTTTTGTCCTGTTGCATAACGTAGACTGTTTTTCATTGAAACTGTCTTTAATCGTTCACATAGACCAATACATATTTGAGCCATTAATACATGCCTCCAAAAATTAATTGTTGTGTCATGATTAGAAAATCAACTGCAAACCAGAAATTACTGATTTACAGTATATCCTTGTATGTGTCCTTCATGTTTCATAATTTCAGTATTTCTTCATTATACAAATAAGAGTAGCAACACAATATGTTGCAAAATATTTAGAATTATCAAATACGTGAAAAAATATACAATATATAAAAAAATTATCAACACAGATAATTTTTGTATGTAAATGCAGAATCTTTTAGGTCTTACAAAGAGTTATTTTATCATAAAAGATTTGATGTGTATATACAATACACATAATGAGAACACTATTCTGTAGGAAAGACAAATGTGATTGTATTTTTCGTTGATTTTACCTCTAGTCTCTTTTGCACCACATCATGAAATAATTCGGTTACTAGGGTTCTAACGTATAGAGACCACTTCTCACCAAGATCATGGTTGATTCTAAAGGTATATCCTTTCTTGCTTTTTGTCACCTCATGTTGCATCCATGCCACATAAATCCAAGAGCGGAGAATTTCTATGAAATCCTCTACAGTATAGTCACCTTTCATGAAATTCAAAATATCTGAAAATGTGTCCTTTTCAACTTCTTCTGCTAGGTGAATAATGTCATTATCGTTCATCTGATTTACTGCATGCTGAACAAATGGTTTAGTCATTGGTAAAAGTCCCAGTTTTCGCTCATATCTCTCCCACAAAATATGGTTTGACAGGATTTTTGAGACTAACGCATTAACATTGATTTTCTCGTGTTCTGCATCGTTTTTTATCTCTTCAATTAGATCAGAATCTAGCCTAAACGAGATTGTCTTGCTTTTTTTCTTAGATTCTTCCAATTTCTCTATTATTGTTGTAATTGTTTGTGGCTATAAGGTATGTGGAAATTGGCCGTATGAAGCAATTAGTATTTTCATACAGCCTTGTGTTTTACCACATTTTGCTTAATTCATAAAAACATCCATTCTGGGTTTTTTGTGTTTTCTTTTGGATGATTTTATTATATTCTTGTTCCATCTTTCACCTCAATACCTGTTATCTAAAATTAGTGATAAACTAGTAGCAACACAATGTAACACATGCTGTAGCACAAACACGATAATTGATTCGGATAACCCGATAAAATATTTGTTCTTCTAGAAATGTCTTTGTTTAAATTGCTCCCTGTAAGTTATTTATCTTGCGAGACATTATTGTAGTTACTTTTGACACATAAGATGAAGATGCTTGATACAATCAAAACAAAATTTCTATGGGCTATTCTTGGGGCTGCAGTTTTTTACATTCTGTTGATCTTGGTTTCAGATGTTGAAGAAATATCTGAATCTTTTTTGCAGATTAAAGTAGAGTTTCTATCTTTGATATTTGCTCTAGGTTTCTTGTCTCATGTTGTGAAAAGCTTTCGCCAAAAGGATCTACTCGGTATTGTGGGAGAAAAGATTCCATCGTTTCAGAACATGGTAATCTACATGTCAGGGCTTTCTCTTGTTACTACTCCAGGTAGTGCAGGCACCTTTATCAAATCTGTTTATCTGAAAAAAATATTCAACATACCTACAGAAAAATCGATTGCAGTTATTTTTCTGGAGAGATATCATGATTTGCTCGCAGGAACATCCATAATTCTAGTTACTCTGCTGATTCACTTTGGTCTGGTTTCGATGTCTTTGGTTATTATTTCCGCACTACTTCTTGGTGTGATGTATCTTCTGATTAAAAGCCAGAGGGTTTTTTTATCGCTCTATTCTAGACTGCGAAAAATCAAATTTATCTCAAAAAATCTACCAGAAATAGGGCCCAGCAAATCTTTTTCTATACTGACAAACCCCAAAAACATGATTCGTGGATGGCTCTTCAGTATTTTAGGCTGGGGCATTGATTCTCTGTCAGTCTACATAGTATTTCTTGCCTTAAATATTGACTTGGGGTATCTTCTGACCTCCCAAATTTATCTCACTTCTCTAGGATATGGCATATTGTCTCTTTTGCCTGGAGGTATAGGAGTAAGTGAAAGTGTGGCAGATTTGCTCTTGGTAAGACAGGGTTTGGATCTTTCTATTGCAGCATCACTTGTAATTTTGATGAGATTGTGTACAGTATGGTTTGCAACAATCATGGGAATTATTTTTACTCGTATGGTATTGAAACAAAAAATCCATTCGAAATAAAATAACTTGTGTTACATTGTGTTGCATGGTGTTCACAGATATTTTATCCTATGAATCACGACTATACTCATGGAAAAAGAAATATCAGAATCAAAAGATACGGAAGAAAAAATCTCAATATGCGATATTATGAAAGAAGACACATCGGAAATAATCAAGAAGATAGAATCCCAAATGCCATCCATGTTTCAAAACTATTCGGATCTTTACACTGCTTATCTACACATGATAGATAACGTTTTTCGCACATGCTACATAGCAGAAAAAGAATTCTTTGACAAGATGAACATAGACCAAGGAGTGCTAAGGCAGATAAAGGCAAACTCGGAATCAATGCAGAAAAGTTACGTTGAGAATATGGACATGACATCCAAATTCCTTGATCAGTATGTCAAGATGAGAATATCTGCGATAAAGTCATTTGACAACTATATTCACATAATGGTGGATTCGTATACAAATATGCTATCACAGTTCAATAAATCATATATGAAAAAATAAATGTGTTTAAGACCTTTAAACAAGCCCTCTATTTTTTATGATAAATCATAATTGCCTCTTGATGAATCTTTTGAGTTGGAATGGTCAGTTCTCCACCGTCATCTGTAACTGTAATTAATCTTGACAAGATACAATTTCACAATGGTTCCTCTTGTTACATCGACCTTGATAGTATCTTTTGAGTTCTTTTTAATTTTTTAAATTTTGTTTGAGTTATTCTTATTGCAAGAAATACTCCACTTGCAATTCCTATTGAAATTATCACAACACTATTGTTTCAAAGTCCAGGATAAAGTACCATTTTAATTTCAATATCAAAAAAATAAATAAAAATTAGGAATTTGCAGTTGCTCTAAGCATCCATGTCATCTTCTCGTGATTTTCCATTAATCCTGTTAGAAAGTCACTGGTTCCCGCATCATGAAAACTCTCAGCAGATTTATCAACATCTATTCTCAGATTTCTGATGACTGACTCATGATCTGCAATCAGATTTGCAAGCATCTCTTTATCTGATGGGTATTGTCCTGGGTGTTCAGGTAGTCTAGTATGAGATTTTAGCTCATCAAGTGTTGATACAGCTTTACCACCTAATTGTCGTATCCGTTCTGCAATATCGTCAATGAATACCTCAATCTCACCATATTGTCCTTCAAAGAACTTGTGATAGTCATTAAAATGAGGCCCAGTAACGTTCCAGTGGTAGTTTCTGGTTTTAGTGTACAATGTATATTCATCTGCAAGCAAAGATGTTAGAATACTTACAAGTCCTTCACGGTTTTGTTCTTCAATTCCAATGTTTAGATTTTTTTCTAATGTTGTGTCTGTTGTTTGTGCCATTGCATGATATTACTTTGCTTATCAAATATTAACAATTTGGTTTCAAGTTATAATTTCTTAATTAGTAATCTTTTGTTTATTTGTACTTTCTAAATGTTGTTTATGGAAAATCTATTGACAGAATCACATTCTTATTATATTATGATTGACTTTTACTCCTTGTGACAAACAGACGGATCATGGTATGTTTGGATGGCTCTAAAAGTTCTATTCGCGCTTTAAGAACAGGCATTTTGTTTGCAAGGCAATCTGATGACACAACAATTGTAGGTGTTCATAGTGATGTGTCCAAAGGTTCTCCCAGATCATTTTCTAATTCAAAGATAAAGGAAGAGAATTGGTCAGATAAAATTAAAAAAATCATGCAGTTTGCCCGAGACAAGTGCAAAACTAGAAGGGTAGAATTTGAGGGAATTGTTATTGTAGGTCACAGTACTGGAAATGATTTGGCAAGGTTTGCAAACAACAAGAAGAACAAAATTGAGCAGATTGTCATTGGCTCTCAGGGAACAGGATATCCAAAAGGAACATTTTTTGGAAGCGTCTCCAACTTTGTTTTGCATAAGGCAAAGATTCCCGTTACCATTGTGAAATAACACAAAAACTCGTTTTAACAAAAAAATTCTGATTATGCTGGTTGCGGCAGGAGCTGGTCTTGTAATTCAAATGATCATATCTTCAGTTTATCCTGCATCTGAATTTAGTTTTACAACAGGTCTTGCATTAGTAATTTTTGGCGTTATTGTGGCAATCCAGATTGTACTGTATAACAAAGTAAGAAAAGAGATTCCTAGAGAATAATTACAAACAACATACTATCAAAAGCAATATCTCGATAGATGCAATATCAATAATTCTTAATATTATTAAAACTAGGTTTCTATCTATTGGAATTTACTAATTTTTTTAATACAGTAAATGCTGCATTGTGTTTTTCAGGAGTAATCCACAATCTTTTGTATATTTGAAAGTCAGTTTCCAAAACTATTGCTTTTTTCTTTGTTGGTCTTGAAGCATCAAAATGAAACCAATCTCTAAAATTATTCGATCCTGAGATTCGTAGTCTGCCTGAGAATAATCCCATGTTTTTTTCTGAAACTTTTTGAATATGCTGTAACCTTACATCTTTTTTGCCCCAAGGCAAACACCAAGATTTGAAGTGTATCTTATCATTAAAAATTTGAATATGCTTATCATTGTATAGAGAGATTTTTGACATGTGTTGTTATTGATTATTTCGGATTTATAGATCTTGTTTGATAATTCAGATTCTTGACCTGTAATGCATGAATTAGGAATAACATTAGTCATAGAGATTTTGTACTAAAATAAAAATAAAACAATCAAAGATTCGGATCAAATAGTAAAAATGTTTATGAATACATCCAGTGAGATTCTATCATACTTTGTCTTTTGAACCAAATGTAATTTTGCGTGTGATTATCTCTCCAAATTCTGCATTTGCACAAATAAGAGATAATGAGGAAAAATACTTTGCGCAGTCAATTGGGCTTTTGATAGTCAGTTCCATTCTAGGCGCATTTGTGATACTTCCATTTGTAATGATTCCTCTAAGTGATGCATATTTTGAAGAAGTTGATGTTGCTAACCTTCCAACAGAAGGTGTAGACATAGTTTGGGCCATGGCAGTAGGCTTTCTAAAGGGAATTGTTTCATTTGTAGTCATTTATTTTATTGGTACAAAGATTGGGGGTAACAAAAACTGGAAAAAAGTGTTCTCAGTATTATTTCATACCTATGTCCCAGTAATTCCCATGATGATCATACTTTCTGTACTGGTGTTTTTGATGTGGAGCTCTCTTGCAGAAATAGACCCATCATATCTATTGTCCCCTGATGTGGATGAACAGCAGATTCTGTCTTCAATAGGACCCATGATAGTTTATGCTATTTTAGTTGGAGTTTTTGCAATTGCATTTATGGTGTGGATTATAGTCATATCTGTCAAGGCAGTTAAGATAGTCAATGGATTTGAAACAGGAAAGGCATTGGGGCTTTTGATTTTGGTTATGATTATAACTTCGTCAGTATCTGTGGTGTTTAACGTATAGTTTTACCTTATTTTTTGATTTGATATCAAATGAATCATGGATTTTGTGATAAAACTCCTAATTCCAATCATCTATGACATATCTATCTACAATGTTATAGGCATCATTGAGTTGTAATGCTCTGAATAAAAAAAATACTAGAGGGGCATTTTTCAACATTCGTCAAATAAGGAATATGCTAAATTTAGAAATGAAAATTGTAAATTATTAGAAAAATAATATAGTCTGAATTTGGAATATAAAGTAAAAGAACAGGACGGTTTACTTTAAACCCCAAAGACATGTGTCGTGATTAAATGAATGCGTACTGTTCTCAATCTTTTTGACAGGTGCAAACCCCCCAGGAGTGCAAAACTCAACATATGGGCTAAGACCCGAACTCTGACTTTCTTGTGGAACACTGCAGCTGACAGCCTTGGCCTTTCCCATCTCTCTGTTTTCTGAACTCCAATATCTGTTTGAAGCATCCTTTAGCAGAATTTCAGAGCAAGACATTTCTTTTATCTCCTGTCTTTCCAGTTCGGCATTGGGAAAAATTGTGTTTAATTTGTAATCTAGCGAAAAAGAAAATATCGCAACTACTGCAATCATAGATATAATTGGAATAATCCAATAGTGAAGAGAATTCTCTTCCATATTTGGGAATGATGGTTCTTCTATTTAATCACTAGAGTTCCAAACTATGACTGGTTCTGAACCAAAAATTTTTGAGTGGAACACTTTATGAGCATTTTAAATTTAGTTTGAGTGACTATAAATTATAAAAATCTGTTAGTTTTTTCAGTGATAGTATTGTCTGTCTGAGTTTCTATTGGTTATCTAGTCTATTCCATCATTGAAAAACATGATCCCATAGATACATGAAGATTTCATTCAGGAAGGTACTGACGTACTAGTCTGTGACAAAGTACCTTTTAGAACTCCGTTTAACTGTGAGATAAAAAAATGAAAACCAGACTTTTGACAATAATCATTATTGGTATCCTTTCTATTTTGATTTTTAGTGTACTTTCTTCTTCGATATATAATGATGTTAAAATCCAAGAAAAAATGAAGATTGATATCCCTGATGATGCATTTGGTGAGAGTGCAAAAATCATTCACAAAATAAAAAAGGTCTCGCAGAAATGAATGATGCGATATTGTCATACCGATTCTCAGCAAAGGCAACAACTCCATTGGTTTAATTAAAGTCAAAACTAGAGCAAATGTGTCTTTATGAAACAGAATAATATTTTGTATATTGCAGTAGGTGTGATTATCGGCTTTAGTGTCGCAGTCTTTGCCCTGATGGAATCTCCTGAGATTCAGACTACTGCACCGACAATTTCATCAGATGACATTTATCCCAAATTCAAAAATCAAGATCCGCAAAAACTGTCATACACACTGATTGCGCAGGATGCCAATATCGAAGTGGCCCCTGGCGTCCAAGCCAAGGTTTGGACTTACAACGGAACGGTTCCTGCTCCAACGCTTCGATTCAATGAGGGCGATGATGTCACAGTCAGATTTGTAAATGATACACCATATGCCCATACAATTCATTTCCATGGAACCCATGACTCTGCAAATGATGGGGTATTCCCGCAGATAATGCCAGAGGAAGAATACACATACCAATTTGTGGCACATGAAGCAGGGATGTTCATGTATCACTGTCATGCATTTCCAACATCTGAGCATGTAAGGATGGGGATGTTCGGAGCTATGATAATTGATCCTGTAGTAAGGCCAATGGAGCCTGCACGAGAATATTTCTTTACGCTAAGCGAGTTTGACCCCAACAATGCACTTGAACACTTTACTGAATACTATATGATTAATGGATATGCTAACCAGTACATGGACAATCCAATCAGAGTGGTTCAGGGAGAACTGGCAAGATTCTATGTAGTAGGTGTTGGTGGAGTTTTGCAATCGCCATTCCATGTGCACAGCACCATCTTCAAGGTGTGGCCTTCTGGAATTTTGTGGAACGAGCCGTATCATGCACAGACTCATCTGATTGGAAACGGAGACACCGCAATAATTGAGGCAAAGTGGGATGAGCCTGGAACGTATCTATTCCATGTGCATGGCATCCAGGAGGAGCGTGGTTCCATGGCAATAATAGAGGTGCTCGAAGATGACTCTTCACTGTTGGATGTCCAGACCCCAAGCAGCAACAAGGGAAGCTACTCCATGATAGAGTGGCAAGAAGACATGATACTATCCCTGGAGCAGCCACAAATTATATCCTATGAGAATCTAGGAGAGTCTGAAACCATTGATGCAGAGAAAATATCGACTGACCAGGTGTCAATCGTAAAGGATTCATGGAATCCAGACATTGTGGAATCATATGACCCGTTGGCAGTGCAGGTAAGCCCTAGAACTACTGTCACATGGACCAATGATGACTTTGTTGTACATACTGTAACTGACATTGAGGAATCATTTGATTCTGGATTCATCCAGGCAGGAAGCACATGGTCTTATACATTTGAAGAACCAGGGGATTGGGATTACTTTTGCACGTTGCACCCCTGGATGAAGGGAACAGTCAGCGTAAACTAGTAGAAAAACAGTATTATCTAGAATTAGAAAAACCCGTTAAAGAACATGATATTTTCTTTAGTTCTAAAATTGTCAAAAATGGACTAGCCCGAGTCAACTGCTTCATGTTGTTGTGTATATCAAAACCCTGTTCAACAGATGTAAAATACATCACAAGCAGTTCATCGTCACTAAAACTGAACTCTGGGAGTGAGTCAAAGCAGAAAGTTCTTTACGATACAATAAACAATACACTCTGGCGATGTGATGTTTATTGATACAGAATCACTAAAAACACAATAGCAGACATTATAGATTCTAATGGGTTGAACAAGCTCTGCTTTAAAAAAATGTTGAATTACACCGTAGAACTTTTTGAAACACGAGGCCTAGGAACTGACTATTATGGATATCACAATTTAACATGAACAAGTCACTTTCACCGCTTTGCTTGCAGCAACAATAGACAAGGGACTCTTCAATCTGGCTTGTAAAAGGTTGTTGCTCATGACAACAGGTTCCAAGAGAGTCACTGTGATTATCTACATCAGTACATGTCCTCTTGTCTGTATCAATTTAAAAATTTTTGATGGGTTTTATCTATAGTGGAGATACAATGTCATACAAAATGAAACGAGTTTGAAAATTAATCTCTATTTTTGTATTCGTACACTCGATATATCACATTAGAATTCTTTGAAGTGTATGCCCAGTCCTTCAAACTGTCAGTCACATCTACAAACATCTCCTGTACACTTGGGTGGAATCTGTCAAATACATCCTTTCCAACAACAATCTGGTTGGGTTGGGCAATACTCTGAATCTTTGCTGCCATATTCATGGATACCCCCAATAGATCGACAAGTGAGTTTTTTTCGTCTGAACCATATTGCACCACAGTATTGACTCCAAAGTCAATTCCAATTTTTATGGCAAGTTCTGGTAGTTGTGAATCCACATCACTTAGAATTTTATTAATCCCTTCCTTTACCACCCTGAGCATAGATTCGGCACATCCTACCGCATCATCGGCTGCCTGAAGAGAACTGCCCTTCCCGACAAAGTATCCAATTACAGCATCTCCTGAGAATTTCAGTACAAAGCCACCGCATTGGATTATGACATATGACATCTCCTGTACAAAGGAACTAATCACTACAGAGAGTTTTTCAGGGGGCAGCTTGAGGCTGAGTTTGGTTGAGCCGACAAGATCTACATAAATGATGGCCATCTCCACTTGTTCAAATACATGCTTTCGGAGAAATTCCTCAGAGGCATCTGCAATTCTTGAATACTTGTAGCCTTCTTTTATGGAATCTCGTATACGTTTTTGGACATTTTTGATTAGCGTCTCTGAGTCTACCGTCTTGTTTTCAGTCTTGCCCAAAAGCATATCAATTATGCCGCTTGAGATATCTTCTTTTCCTGAACTTGATTGCATGTTTTTCTCTATTTAGATAACAGACAATCTCTGTTTTAATTGTGTTATGTAATCTTCAGGGATGAAATTTCTGCAAACCTCTAGGTACAGTATTTGCGAAATTTGAATAAAAGCAATACGAATGATTCGTTCATCTTATTCAACAAGTGATTTGTATCAATCATAATTGATACAAGATATTTGAAAAGGATTGGCCAAAAATTGGCCCACCCTTTGGACGGTTATGGTCGGTTGGTTAAATGGTTAGATAATGACTCCTACCCGCAGAATCCTAAATTGGGATTTACAAAGTTCGCATAAAAGAGAAACGTATGATTTCTCAGTATGATCTAAATACTATTTCTGCAGGATTATAGCTAGTCTTCATCGGATCTGTCACCAGACAACTCTACGTTGTTGGTCTTAAGATCCAAACTCATTGCATATTAGAATAGATGAGCCAAACTCCAGAAGTTTTCTATTAACTAACATAGGTAAAGTATTAGATGAACCTTATGTCGTAATGTTTGATGACGTGCCAGTTGACCGCCAGATACTGGAAAATGAATCGGGAAAATATATGATGATATATTACGAGGACAGAAAAGGCCCTCATGAAATATCCATAACTGGAAGTAGGGTCATACCAGAATTTGGAATCATTGCTGTGATGGTATTGGCAGTTGCAATAATATCAATAATTGCAGTATCTGCAAGATCAGGACTTAGCATTATGTCAAGACTCTAACCAAAGACTTTTTTTCAAACAAATTTCCACGTGGGTATGAAAATAAATCAAATCACAATTTAACCTAGTCAGTGATTCCAATGACAATGGCATTCACATTCAAGATGTACCGAACTATTACGATGGTGAGGAATACAAAATTCACATCTTTTCTTTCTTTGTATCATCAACTCTCTATCATCTCTTATACAGACTTCACCAAAAGAGATTTCAAAGGGGCATGTCATTTTTTCTACACTAGCAACTAGAACACTTTTTTGATATGTGATGCTTTTCCCAAATTTCATCCAATTTATGCAAATTAAACGAAAAACAGTTTAGATCTCAGTAATTTCTCATTGTATGAAAATACTTAACTATGTTCTAGTGGTAAATAGACAGTATTGATTTTGGAGGATGAATTTTCTGGATAAGGATGGTTTTTCATTCTCAGATGACAATTATGAAAACACCGATCCGGATATGAATCCGGCAGACTACATGGTCGCGTTTTCTGGAAATACTGAAAACTATTGTGTTGGATTGGTAGACATGGTGAATTCAACAAAGATTACAGCAACTATTGGCAATGGAAACATAGCACGGTACTACCAGATTTTTCTAAACTCAATGTCAAAGATTTTAAGTAGATTTGGAGGATTTGTGATAAAAAATGTAGGGGATTGTCTTGTGTACTATTTTCCTGAATCTTCAAAATCAAACAGAAAATTTGGATTTATGTCTTGTTTAGAGTGTAGTCTCGCAATGATTGAATATCATGATACCATATGTAAAGTACTGAATCAGGAAGGCCTTCCAAATGTAGATTATAGAATCAGTGCAGACTATGGTTCAGTAGTTTTAATGAAGTCAAACAATTCTGAGACTGTAGATATGATTGGACCCCCTGTAAACATGTGCTCAAAGATAAACTATGCAGCTTCACCAAATGGTACAGTGATAGGTGGAGATCTTTATTCTATGGTAAAGGGATTCAGTGATTATAGGTTTAAGGAAATAGATAATTTCTCACTTGGATTCAAGCATTTGTATCCAATTTATGAGGTACGCAGAAAATAATTTCTTTCAGATATAACCATACTAATCAAAACAAGACTTTTTGAATAAAAAATTCAACATGTATACAAACAACAAAGGATCAAGTTTATCTAAAATCAGGTGGTAGTTATTATCTGACAAAAAATACAAAACTTGGAGATATAAACACATGTGAGGGTAAACCTATAATTGATTCACTTCATTCCCAAGAAATCAAGGACAATTTGGCGGAAGTAAATATGGATGCATGGTATTACATATATGAAAACTTTGTAAACCCACCTCCAAGAAAGAACAAGACATAGTACATTTCTTTTATGTAATATTTTTGGTATGAATCAAAGTTAAACCTGTTTTTTTCACGGGAGTATAGAATAATCATTCCTAACTATATCCCCATACGTGTTGTGCTCCCAATCAAATTTGAACCAGATGCATGGTTTACCTCAACAAGATCATCCTATCTCAAAAATACGCAAAAACAATAAAAAAAGAAAAATTAGTTAGCAGGAACTACTATTCCTCTATCTATCATCTTAAGAGCAGTGTCGGCTTTGAGACACACTGGTATTCCGTTTGATGCTTTCATTACAAGACT
>Ga0224511_10001599_pt1 | contig 13989 bp, 8 predicted proteins | sample SF_May12_sed_USG_2_FD_169988 | JGI IMG/M metagenome (GOLD analysis project Ga0224511, IMG submission 169988) | Sediment microbial communities from San Francisco Bay, California, United States - SF_May12_sed_USGS_8_1 | ecosystem: Environmental > Aquatic > Marine > Sediment | place: USA...
ACTACTAGTACTACTACTACTAGTACTACTACTAGTTACTAGTTACTAGTTAGGCCTAGGGACACTCAACTGTATTTTTCCAGCATTACCAAAGAAAGGGAAACGTCTTGTGTCTCACCGTAAAGTTTTTCTCAAGACTTGAAGATAGATGAGATAATTTCACTCACTGGTCCTATTCATTCTAGTTAGTATCACTTGGCTGCTAACTATATTATTGTAACTTAGCTGGCCCATGGCATCACTCGCGCCAGTACGCGAACCACGTGAACGCAGATGAGGGACACTTATTCCGGAAGTCACGTGACCCTATTTGTTATTGCGTCGCTTGGAAGTCCAGAATTGAGAAAGGAAAAGCAAAAAGGTAGTAGATCGCTCGGTTTGTTCTAGGCATCTAGCAGGATATTACTCAGTATGGGTTGCGATTTAGGTAAACTTTTTGGCACTGCAGCATCTCGAATACCATTGGCGGACGAAGAAGAGGAGGATGTACCACAGTTCTCTTGGAACAGAGCTCCAAAGGCGGACATGAAAGACTACACATTCGACGGACTCCAGAACGAAGTCGCTGGGAAAATGCCTGGAACGGTCAATGGAAATCAGTTTGTCATCAAGGATTGCGAAAACGCGGATATTTATATATTTGATTATTGTGGCACAGTAACTGTTGATGATTGCAAAAACTGTCGTCTCTTTATTGGACCGATAAAAACCAGTATATTCATTCGTGATTGCACAAATATTGTGATAGTCACAGCTTGTCAGCAATTCCGCACACGAGACTGCAAAAAGCTGGACGCGTTTCTATATTGTGTGACTCAACCTATCATAGAAGCAACAACTGGAGTCAAGTTTGGGTGTTTCCAGTTCCAATACCCAGAACTCCGGGAACAGTTTCGTGCTGCTGGGTTAGGTTTCTTTAACAATAATTGGAATAATATCCATGACTTCACACCCGTGCCAGGAGAAAGCAACCACGGAGTCATTCGCGATTATGATACACTCTCAGCCTATCTGCCGCTTCCTTCCATTGAGCCTTTCAATACTGTGCCCATTCAGACAGATTCCAAAAGCAGTGTTATACCTTTCACCGCCGGCGTGAAATATCGACCTGCTGGCGAATCATGCCTGATTGCCGTATTTTCCCATGCTGATCAGGAGCAGGCTGTCAGAAGAATCTTGTTAAGTGTGCCCGATCTCTGCCTAGTTAGGACTGTTGAGATGAAGCTCTCCGATGTACAAGTAAAGAATGTTTTCCACTCCGATTCTTACCTCCGTATTGCAACAATTGGAGACACAGTTTTTCTAGAGTTCGTTGGAAGCGACCCTGTATCAAAATGTAGACAAGCAATAGAAGGCATGTCTCGGGAACATTTACATGTCAGTGCTGATGTGGAGGCAGCATCGCGTGAAGTCAATGGACTCAACAGCCTAACGGAGATGCAGATGGCAGTATGATGCACTTTTGTTACAAATAATTTATTATGTACAATAGTAGTAAGATGTGAGACCATTTATCTCTTTTGTTAGTATTCCTCTCTCAAGATATTGACATACCTGCATGTATCATAAAAGAATCTTCTATTACTAGATCTCTACACTAGGCAGTATAACCCAATACAGTATATGGTGAATGGTAAAACACAGTCCAGTGAATGACCTTCAGAACAAAGTGTCACTCTCACAACGTCTATTCGCAATACAGATCAAAAATGGTGGTTGTGAGACTCAGAAACTTGACGGTTTTATAAAAAATAAATATGATGACTTCCCCTAGAACATATGGTAATGACTAGAGAGTCTATATGCAGCGATAAACAGGCCCAATTAGCTTGTAATCTTTCGAATAATTGAAACTCTGTATCACTTGGTACTGCCTTCCTGCCAGTGCCTGGCCCCTATCTGGGCCAAGAGAAGGTTCTCTAACTCGGTTGGTAAATAGTGAAGACCAACCAAGAAAAACTTTAGTGAACGAGATCCAGGCAAAAAGTATCCGAAACTACATTTGCTTGAATAACCATGTTCACCTGAAGCATTGCAGTTCAGCCGCAAACACCCCAAAGGCTGGAGCGATGACCTGTAATTAGTTGTCGCTGGGCACCGACATAGTGCACTTTAAATCTGAAAGCCCAGTACGAATCCAGCTTGATATACATTGTATGGGTTCAAGCTTCAAATAGACGTACAAACAACGGGCAACATCAACACCAGCCATTCGTCAGCAGTCAGCAGAAATTGGCACCCATCAATCTCTCCAGGCTGCATTATGGAGGCGCTAGTATGTAGCGTCCAGCAACAGCATTACCTCAGTTGGCAGCTAATATATGGCTACAGCACAGTTTTTTACGAACATTTTGGGAACATGATGTAAAGGATAAGGTTTATTGGTTATTACAGCAACAAAGGTCTTAATGCGACCGGTCATTGCAAAAAAAGAGTCTTTTTACCCCGTGAAGGGAAAGAGTGATGAGTGTTATTTAGGTACTGGGAAACACAGTTGTGCCCCTAGATATTTTAAAAAATCATGCATAATTCACTTGCCTAACAGTACAGCCACATGTCACTGATCAGCGGAAGGGAAGGCATCGGTGCAGTGTGTGGGATGAAACGAACAATGAAATATCAAATCAGATCGGAACTGCAAGATTGCATATGATTTTCTACGTGAGAGCGGGTTAAAACCAGATACTGCTATTTAGTGATAATACTGCTCTTATGAAGTTGCAGATGGCATTAAAAAGTAAACAAAGTTGACTTCTCGCATGGGGGGGGGGTGCAAGTCAAAATTTTTGGCCAACACCAAATTGGTTATTTCGATCATTTCCCAGGTTCAGAACAAGTGGGTTTGTCCTCTGCACACTCCCTGTCGATTGTGGTGCCCGCTGTGTAGCCCGCTGTAGTATCCGCTGTGGTGCCCGCTGTGGTATCAGCTGTGTAGTCCGCTGTACTATCCGCTGTGGTGCCCGCTGTGGTATCCGCTGTGTAGTCCGCTGTAGTGTCAGCTGTGGTACCCGCTATGGTGTCCCCAACAGCAGCTACTTTGCTAGATCCCGCATCTACCATCTCAGCAGTAGATGCAGTTTCGTCCCCTCTACCTTTTTTGTCAGCACCGCCGTAGTTTGCAGGAGTTTCCGCCTTCCCATCCATTTCATTCTCTCCAACATCTACCATCTCCTCAGCAGTTCCGCTCACTCCATCATTATTTTCAGTGTCAACTGGAGTCTCCGCCCTCTTATTAAACTCTGCTAGCACTGAGGGTATATCGGGATTACTACATTCACCCATCTCCGACGGCCTCTGTTCGATGGGATCTTCTGCTTCCAAGAGGACTGTATTACGGAGAAGAGGTACTACGAGGCAGGTGATGTCATCATGGGAAGCGTATTCACCGCTGTCGAGAACCCAGATATTCCGGTCATCGCGTCGCCGCCCCCGAGCCCGGTTCACAAGAGCCTGTGCAGCTGATATATACCTAAAATGACGGGTATTTTAAAATGAATAAAAATCCAGAATGGTGTACGGCTATTGCAAATCAAACAGATCGACAGGTTTCCAGCTTTCAAGCCCTGAATAACCTGTTCCAGGAGTACACAAAAGAATATGGGTAAACTGATTGTCGTATTCCAGTTGGCGTTGCCTAAAACCAACCTTAAAACTGAGACAAGCGCATATCTCGCTCTTTGCATACTCTCTGTACTGTACTTACTTTTTTAGTACAAAGTGAAATTCTTTACTGGAAAAATCAAACCATGAAATAAATCTTTTACCAACCAGTTGATAGATCTATTTCGCAGGTAGCCTTGATTTTCCTACAGAATCTTGGTTAATGGTGAAATCCACCAATGGTAAGAAGTGATGGTGTGCCTTTACCAGGTTTCTAAATGATGTCTAGTAGGGAATTGGTCTACAGTAAGACATTCTTTATTCATCGGAGTATAAACGATCTTCCCTCACCTGGTTTTGTCATCGGCAGGTCTGTCACACAACACATCTCTAACCAGATCCACAGCCTCTCTGTTACTAGTTACATCCCATAATCCATCACTACCCATAATAAGTACATCATTCAGTCCGAGTGAAATCTCGGACAAGTCTCTACTTCTGACCTACATAATGGCACAACACGAGCATCACTGTGTTTGTGATTTGTAATGCAGAAAAGATGAAGGATCAAAGTGAACTTGGTTATTCGTGTTCAACACTGTTTTACATGGGCAAAAATACAAAAATCCAGGGTTTCTGGAACAGAAGAAATTAGAAATTACAATATGTGTAGAGTTCACACTCGCGGCAGGCTCCGGCGTGACCCGAGACTTGAACCCTGCATGTACCAGAATTGCACTGATGATCTTATAATCGTGTGAGGGTTTGGTGTATTTGAGGCCGACTCCGATTTGCCGTCGAACCTCAGATCCAACGACCTCTTTTTTTTTGTCTAAATGGGCCTGCTGGACACTCAATTCTGGATTACTTCAGAGCCAAACAATGGTGTCAAGCTTGTGTTTTCCAAAAAGCGTAATCATTTCCATGTATATCATCTGAAAGTCAATCTACTACTGGATTCTTTCACTTTTCTTTGCGCAACCTTGAGAGCTGTTGTAGCGCACTCACCTCTGGGTAACAAGAGAGGAAAGGTTTTATCCTAATGTTTGAGTCAAACACCTGCAGATTATGATCACCGAATCCACGGGTGACTCCAATAGTAGCTAGAAGTCTTGCTCTTCTGCCTTCACCACTTATAATCGGATACCGCAGGTCTTCAGCCACAATCGTTTTGTGTGCCCTACAAATTTATAAAGCAAAACTTCTACAGGTTTATTTCTCGATGAAAAATAGGAATAGCGGGATAGCTCAATGGCTAGAGCGCTTGGTTCAAGATAGAAAGACCCTGAAATCAAGGCCTGGACATGCTGAGCGCCCGATATGAGAATGAGCTCCTCGCATAATTCCCAGCTCCTATCGCTGCAACAAGCCTAGCGTACGAGGTCCGTTAATTAGGATGACCAACTGCCCATGTAAAATAATACAGCGATGATGCTGGACACCCATGATTACGGGATTGAGAAATTAATATGATAGTTCACTATGCGTGTGCGATGATGAATTAACAGCACCTAGGATTCCATTATAGGATTCCACTTCCTAGACAGGCACTCACCATCCCTCCATCTGCGAGTCCTGATATAAAACTTTCTGTCCGAGATCTTTCTTGCCCACTCTCTGGCAGAAGATACGTGGACAGAACTCATTACCAAGCAGCTCTGGGTGCTGCTCACCGATTTGCTGCAGACGCTTGCGCTCGGATGATGGAGTAAAATCCTCTGACAATGCAATCGCCTCATTACCCAGCTTCATCACGCACCTAAATGGTAAAAAGACCCATGAGTACACGCTAATCCTGAGCTGATTGAGCCTGGCGGAGAAGTGGCTTCACTCATGTTACTGGAAGCCCGTCAACATTTGCAAATTTCATTGTTTTAGTAGGCTTACTTCCAGTGCCTCTACTAATTTTCAATAGCTTGAGCCCTCACTGAGAACGATTGTTTATAATGGTACAATGCTAAGATGAAGGCTGAGAGGACCTGCACAGAATTTCTTCTATCCAATTCTAAGGTTAACTCGCATACAATTGTCATTACACGCTGTGATATTAGGTCTAATCGCGTGGTTTTCATCAGTTGCCATTAAAAGATATCAGTCGCAATCACGCGAACACACGGTTGCAGCAGAAAACCTACGAAGTTTTAATAGCACCAGAGTGCATTAAAAAAAGTAGTTGAACCGAAACATTGACGAGAAACTATTTACAGTCTCTAGGTGTCTACCAAATTACGGGAACCAATTATATACTCCCCTATGATTTGAATTTTTTTTTGATAAAGTGTATTTGCACGATTAGTTAATCAGTGTCACAATCAAAATGCAGTTTCTTTGATTCAAGAATGACTAGTAACTAACCTGCTGTCACCAGCATTCGCCACGTAAACTTTCCCAGCATAAAAAATAGCGACTATAGCTGCACACCCTCCTTTGACTGTGTATGTCTCCTCATCAGCTATAAGATTAAGATCCTGCAAGAATGAAATAAACTCATGGTATCAAGTCCCCAGAGGCACTGGTGTGTTCTGTAAGTTCCGTCAAATTGATTGGTGCCAGTGATAACTACTCTGCTAGAAAATGAGACTTAGTTCTCAGAACGGAATTTCATCTGACTTCAAGAGTTTTGAATTTTATTGAGACTGGCTAGTTTTTAAGAACCATGCAGCACGCACTATCGGGATTCTAGTGCTTGAAGCATAAAAAGTGATGTCATTTCAAGAAGTATTATAAAACTATCTCCCCAAGCATTTGACTTGGAAATATTTGCTTTTTTGACTGTCATCACAGGCTGTTCGTGAACCCAACAATAGTGCAAACAGGAGCATTTCCAGCAACAGGCTATCGAAAAGGTCTGAGTTTACAATCAAAATGGTTATACTCTTCTGGCTTTTCTTCTATTAAAGAGGTTGTGTTATGGCCAAAAGTGTCTTCACTTGTTTTCATATTCTGAAGCCTACCATGAGCAAATGGGCCCAATACCCAGATCAAATGGAAGCTCAGATATAGCCCTATCCAATGCGCATACTTCGAGCCCTCGGCGACGCACTTTTTGGACCGTCGACGCAACAAAATTGGCCTCGAAATAGGCAAATAACACAGAGCTGTTGGTGTTTGCATTGATTTCTCAGCTTGCGCGCTGAGGTTTGGAAAACCCTCTTGCAGGTGCACACTAGACCTGTAGTTACACAAGTCTGACTGGAGAAAATGTTTAACAAAATTATAGAAATAGGGTTTCAGAGTGCAGTTTTTTACCTCTGTCATGAGCGTTGGTACCATTATTGCGCAATGATAGAGGCTTGAGCGCAACGGCCTATATTTAGGGCTAGGGAAAATCGGCAAAGCTCTTCTTATAATTTCAGTTTTCTCCAATACAACGTTCCATTTTGAGTTCTACTCGATGTTATAAGGGGGTGAAGATTACTAGGTTACGAAGTTTTAGTAATCAGAGCCCATTTTTTTCTATTTGGGCCATCCGGGCCGTAGTCATTCGAGTGACCAATATTCATTTCGTGGAAAAAATCATCCGCTATTGCTGCAATGAATGCAGAGTTGGGGAATGGGGACACAACTTTGAAAGCGAGTCTACCCTCACCCGTGACATAACCCCTTTAACCACTCACTGTATACGACAGCTGGTTCTTGAAAGGCTGTTTGTCATCAGCTGTTAACTAGGCAATTTCAGGAAGCTAACTGACTGGCAGACAGACAAACAGACATAACTCACCATGTCTGTGAAGGCTTTCTCTACAGCCCCAATCACAAGATCATCAACGGACATCTTCTTGAAAATTCTCATTGGCAAGATGACCCGATCATTGTATCCGATCTCAGGTGCTGAAGCGGTACTACTGGCTAGCCTGAGTTTAGCCATAACATCGCTGAGCCGCTCCTAAAACAACAGATATGGAAAGGCATGTCTCCTACTGTTAAGTTGGTTGTAGCGAGTTCTAGTCTCGCCTCAGAGAGAATGAACATCAGATTACGCGGTGTAACAAGTTAAATATCGGCTGGTAATTTTTAAACGAGTGACTGTTACAAAAGTTACACTGTGAAAGAAAAAGACATACCATCAGAGGCAACAGTTCATAGCTTATATCGTGTAAAATTTAACTGACGGAGATTATTGCAAGTACATTATGGAATTGTTGATGAAGTAGCACCTTGATTCTGTGTGGAAGTTCATGTGATACAGTAACAGCCACGTCTGCTCCAGCATGACCATCAAAGACTCCAAAGATCTGCAGCTTAGTCTGTAACCAAACCAGAGCATTGATTATATGGACTACTGTAGAAAACTAAATGCAAAGCATTGATGAAAATGTCAAAATCATCATGACCAGCACCATTACTAACTGTACATACTGTTTGTGGTGTGGGATTTGAAAAGGATCAAACGAGATTTATTTTCAAAAACCACCTGAGTCTTTGAGTTACGAAAACAGTACAGAATACAGCGCAATAACACTTGTAATTGTCATATGACGAAACAGAATGCCATATATTCAACCTTTTGGCATTTTAATGCCCACCAGTCTTGTGGAGAGAAACTTATCATCACAAGAATCATACATTTTGCATGGCAACTTGTCACGCGTACCAAGTCTATGTTAGAGTTCACATCTGGTTCTATGAGTTCATGTATGCCTTCTGTGTCAGAGGGAAAGAAATCAAGGTCAACAGCGCAGGCCTGGTCTTCATTTAAAGTGCTCTTCCCACCATTGGTACAACTGAAAGTAAATGAAGGTCTGTAGGTAGCGAGTTCACATGACAGTGACAACAGTGCGGTTGCTCCTTAGCATTAACGCTGGGCTGTTTACATGGGTGGTTACCAAGCAGTTGCTGCGCAGCTATTGTTGAAAAACATGTCACTCAGCGGTAGATCAGGAACGGGAGCGAACACTGCATGCTCTACTTTCTTCAGCAGTGAACAGGCGGTGACCCATATTGGCGTGTTTGTTGGTGAATCTCACACTTATCACACACACTGTGGCCAGTTAGGTAGCTTGAATTGTAGCTGATAACCGATAGCTGACAACTCCTAAGACAGCTAGAGAGACCTACTAACGGTGAGTGACCATCTCAAGGGAATTGGGCCCCAATCGAACTGAAACGGATCTGAACCACTAGTGGAAGAAACTGATACCAACATGTTACCGTTAGTCTCATCCAAGATCTAGATATCTCAAGAGTCAAAGAACATGTCTTTCAAATAACACATACTCTGCATATCCGCAGTTTCTGGTCAGCTTGCACCGTTTCGGAAGAACTATCTGTCGCTCCCTGTGATCCAGTTTCGCTTGAAGTTCATCACGGCTGGTCACCTCCAGAAAAGCGGGCCGAGAGTATGGGTATTTTGTTGTAAAGTTTACCAATTCTTCACCGAGTGTCTCTCGTCGTCTCGCCGTGCCGCGTCGATTGGCCTGGCTTATTCTACTGGAATCCCCGCTGTTGTTCGGACTGGATGGCACCGTCGTAATTGCTGGTCTATGTTCACTGGGCTTGACAAAGTTGGACACATTGTCACGAATCCAGCCCAGCATACCGGTTTAGAAGGCGCCAGATACTCGCCCAGTTATCGATCGTATTGATGCTCACACTCTAGGCTACGCAGATATGTAGTATCGACACGTCAAGGAAAAAATATCCGCGTATCCACTCTTCCTGTCTTTCACTCTTCAGTTTCAGTACAATATACAAATCTCCACCGTGGTTTATTTTGACCACGTGATAGTCATGTGACCGCGTAGTCGGCGCAGACGCAATGGATCAGTTCTTAATCGGCCACGCCATTGGCTCTTCGATTCAATCAATGAGATTCAATGGATAATGACTACGGCAACGGCTGGCTAGCCAGGTGTCCTGGCTCTTCGCTGGCACCAGCTGCGACAGTCATTCAGTACAACGAAAAAAGGCCTGTTTAAGAATAGAGAGGGGATAACATTGCACAGTATAGGATCTTTAGTGAGGTGATACAGGTTGTTGATCTTGAACTTGTGTTGGATTGTGTCATAACACTCATATGCAGTGCTCAGATCTGCGAAAGGTATATAAGCTGATATTGAGGTGGGTATAATCACATCCATCAGATGAATCAGTTTTAGGGAAAACATGATCAACGTATGAAGCTTGCATGTAAATTTGCTAGTCTGTTTTAAACGGACTAGCAAAATAAAACATCGTAAGTGCACCCAATGTCTGTCTACTGAATCTAGCTGAGTAGCTGGTGCTATGGGAAGAATCTGATTGCGATGGCAAATGTTTCAGAAGTCGTTCATCTGATGGGTGATGTAATAAAGCTGGAACAAGCATCTGGCCAGCATGGAATGTGGAAAAAAATTACAGAAATCCCCAAGATCATGAATGCAATAACATTAGATCCATATTTGAAGAAGCAAGACCTAAAAATTGACAAAATATAAGAAGTCTACAGCACCCAGTATTCCCAGGCGGTCACCCATCCAAGTACTAACTAGGCTCAACGTTGCTTAGCTTCGGTGATCGGTCCAGAACTCGTGTTTTCAATGTGATATGGCCGTAAACAATAAATACTGATTAACAAATGAGTTTATACAGCACAGGCTGCACAGCTGTTAACTCAAGGGTGAAGTCTATGAAGGAATGGACAGTTTTTGAGCTGGGTGATGAACAGGTGATCACAGTAGGATAACTGCTCATTCCAGAGCAATTTTTTCATATCATTAGCAGTCCGTTAAGTATTGCCTCCACTGTTAGCCACTCATCTTGATTTTTTGCCATTGCAGCCCAGTCTCTCCCTTTTCTATGTTTTCCTTCCCTTCTAACCATCTTTTCTTAGGGTCTCGCTTTTTCGCTCCCTCGGGGAGGAAGGCACATTGCCAGGTGATGAGCCTGGTTATCATCCAAACACACCACATGGCCTACCTATCTCCACTTCTGCGTCATGATCATATAGCATTTAACTGGAAAAACCCACATAAGACATGCGCATTTCAGTTTATTCAGCAGCTCTATAATCTGGTGATCTCATAGAGAATAGATGATACCCATTCCTATACAAGTAATGTTTGCCAACTATGCAAAGCGGTACAGTACAGCATCACAAAAATATTGTTGACAAATACACATTTTATTTTTTGTAAAACACAGATAATTATAACAACAGAGACAAATAACATAAGATCTTATATGGTATCACTGTCATATGAAAACCTCACCAAAGCCGATTGCGTTATATATACACGGTGAGGTGGGCTGCCAATCAGAGCAGAGACCATCCAGCGGCCAGTCAGAGCAGAGACCACCCTGCGGTCAGTCAGAGCAGAGACCACCCAATCTCCGGCCAGAGCAGAGACGACCCAATCTCCGGCCAGAGCAGAGACTACCAAGTCGTTAGCCAGGGCAGAGACTACCCAGTTGCCAGCCAGGGCAGAGACTACCCAGTTGCCGGCCAGGGCGCAGACCAAACAATTGACATAGGACTGGAGCCCACCCAGGCAACGCCAGAGAGATCACCCAGCAGATTCTGGAACCTCACTGACTGGAATGTGACAGAGCTTGCTGGGTGGCACTGCGCTGTACTGTGGGCATTATTGCACGGTTCTGCGAAACACTGACCAGTATTAGGATATATATATATGCACAACCGGCTTAGATGGTCTCAATGTAGAAAAGCACCTCTTCGTTGGCTGTAGCTTCTGCTAGAATGTAATGGTGGGGCAAGACCGTCTAATAATAATACTGCCAGCACTACAACCATCAATGGCAACCAATAATTTAGGTGACAATGGTTTGAAGATCATTATATCCATTTCCATAGAATAAAACAGATTTCTTTAGCACAGATCAGCAGCGGCAGTGTGGTTTATTTATTTTTCACCTCGGCAGCGACCCGCTTGGTGGCTCGGCCACACACAACACCGATTACTAGGATGACGAGGAGCACAGCACCGAACACTGAGAAGAAATACCAGCGGGACTTGGAGGCGGACATGTCACTAAACAGCTCGGCCAGGCCCTCGGGAGGAGACATCTACAAACAAGTCCAACATGCTCTTAGGGTCTCATACAGATTTCATACGGACCCTACTCGGTAATACGGACCCTACTCGGTAATACGGATATACAGGGTGTTATTCCGCATGCCTTCATGCTAAACCCTAATGCCATGTGAATGATTCGAGTGAAACTCAGGATGTGCCCGAGTACCACCTAGAGTTTTAGCTATTATCCTGACGGGCTTTGTATATAGCCGGGCTATATCTTAGGAGGATCTATTATCCAAGGCTTCAGCAATGGTTATGGGTATTGACAGAGAGCCAGTCACCCGGACGTGGACAGCTTCACTTACTACGCCCTCCATCATCTAGATACGAGAACGAAAAACAATGAGTTATAAATGATCACATTTTTCAGAGCGCCGCTCTCACGGGGCACACACTGTAAACTGAACTACGGCCGGTGACCAAAACCCCGCCCCGTCATGTGATCGGTATCAGGGCCGAACTACTTCCTCTGCATTTAGGCACAGCGGTTCATGGCACTCACCTTGGCAGCTTGTTCCCATAACTCTTTACGTTTCCTGACCATCATTTTACATTGCGGGTCGGTTATCTTATTGGCTTCATATAATGACAGCAGACAAGACATCACTACAGCAGAGAGAAACACCCTGTTACAATTGCATAGTGCGATTCCATTCATTAAGAAGGGGCAGGCAAGGAGATTGTAAGACCATGCCAATTCTGGGATAAGCCAATGTCTCTCCAACACACCGAATTATTAGTGTATCAGTGCGAAGTGTTGACCAGCTAGTATAAAAATCTGCATTTGATAAGAGTTAGGATCACAATGCCAGGCTGCCGAAACCAATGCCACAAGGAGTTGAACTATTCACTGGTTCTCAACTAATGCGTTCAGAGATATCTTCTTTCAATTGCATTAAAAGGGCTATGTCACGGTCGAGAATAGACGCACTTTCAAAGTTGTGTTCCCCATTCTAAAAGGGAGGCAACTCCGCATTTATTGTAATGATGACAAGTGGTCTTTTTCCTAAAAGAGAATATCGGTCATTCGAATAACTACGGCTCGGCTGGGCCAAATAGAAAAAAAATCGGATCTAAATACTAAAATTTAGTAACCGAATGATCTTTACTCCCTAATAACGTCGAGAAGAATTCAAAATTGAACAAAATATTGGAGAAAACTGAAGTTATAAGAAGTGCTTCGCCAGTTTTCTCTACCTCTACATAGAGGCCGTTGGGTTCAGGCCTCTATCATTGTGCAATAATGGCACTAATGCTCGCTGACAGAGGTGAACAACTGCACTCTGAAACCCTATTTCTATATTTTTGTTGAACATTTTCTCTATTCAGACCTGTGTAACTACAGGTCTAGTATGCATCTGCAAGAGCATTTTCCAAACATTAGCGCATAAGCCGAGAAATCAATGAAAACACCAACAGCTCTTAATCTCGTATTTAGAGATCAATTTTGTTGCATCGATGGTCTGAAAACTACGTCACCTAGGGCTCTAAGTATGCGCATTGGATAGGGCTATATCTAAGCTTCCAGTTGAGCTGGGTATTGGGCCCATTGGTTCATGGTAGGCTTCAAAATCTGAAAAAAAATGAAGATACTTTTGGCCATAACATAACTCCTTTAATAATAAACATTCATAGAACCCTCGGAGGGCAATGGATATAGAGCCCTCAGTGCAGCGCGAATAGGCCCCTCAATGCAGTGATTGTAGATGCCTCAGTGCAGTGTGTACAAGCACGCAGCATGTATAGAGCCTTCGGTGCATTGGGTAGAGATCCCTCAGCGTGTGTATAACTCGTTATATTACCTCGTCCTCCGCCCGCTGGTACGTTTTCGCATGGCGATACGGCTATAGTATTACGGCAGATGGAGTGGAGCTCGCCATCTGTCTGTATGTCCACACGATTCTCTGTGATCAGACGGAATACCTACAGGAGAAGAGAGAGGAGTGAATGCGTGCGAGTCATCGATCCCAAACAGCTGGGCTGATAAAACATACACTGACCATACATGACCTAGGGACATGGTAGCATTCAACATTTAAAAGTCATAACTGATAAATACGTAACTCATCTTATTTAACATAAACAGCATCATTAAGACCAGATCTTGCATCCAGGAGGATGTATAAAGGATATTACAACCTTATTGATGCACGCAGACAGCGACTAACACTTCAGGCAACAGACACTACCACGGGAATATCACCAGTGATGATGATGCGATAGCCTGTGAGAGCTTTTACCTCATTTTGGCAAATAGGGTCGATAGAAAGTTTTCCAGCGAAGAGCTCTCTTTTCAAACATTCTATAATGTCCTCCTCACCTTTGGCATCAGATGAGCATTTTGATATCTGAAAGTCAGGTGGTTACAGTG
>Ga0224511_10001600_pt1 | contig 13987 bp, 9 predicted proteins | sample SF_May12_sed_USG_2_FD_169988 | JGI IMG/M metagenome (GOLD analysis project Ga0224511, IMG submission 169988) | Sediment microbial communities from San Francisco Bay, California, United States - SF_May12_sed_USGS_8_1 | ecosystem: Environmental > Aquatic > Marine > Sediment | place: USA...
GGGTAATGCCGACAAAAACACTGTTGTCAACCACACTGTGCCCCCTGGGACGTCTGCGCTGTGCATTCGACTGCATCCATATTACCAGAGCCGATTCCCATGTCTGCGCATGGACGTCTGGGGTTGCCAGAAGACGCTATACCCATAACTGATACTTGAACAAGAACATTATTAAAATTTAACGGTAACATTTTGTGTGATAACACCCACATAAATGACTCGCTACCATAAATTTGTTTGACCATGAAGCATGTTCGCATATTTGTTAAACCGAGAAAAGACAAACGGTTCAGAAGTTCAGTCACATACATGTCAAACGCAACATACCACTTCAAATATGCTTTGTAATACATCATAATGGAATTGTATAGGCTTCCGTTTTTGTTTTGTGAACTGAGCCGTTAAGTGACACAAACTATGTAAGAAATCATGATTTTGAGACATCTTTGGACACCTTTGAACTACTCAACTACTCAAATAATTCAGCGTTTTTTTCATGATATCAACACTATTCAATCATTTTAAAATTAATATATATATCTCTGAATTTCATCTGAGAAAATATAAAAATGCAAATTTAGCATACGCGATATTAGACTAACAGTAAAATGGTAAAGACGATTACCACTGTACTGCATAGTCATTTTGCAAAGCAAATATATGTGCATAGGTGTATATTTTTACAATTTGTTTTATAAAACTGACCAGGTGTCGTACTCCGTTGCTTGACCAAAGGAACATATTGGCACCGGCCACAATTCAGATGTAGCAAATTTTAATCACACTTGTAATTATATAAAATCAAATTGGTATCAAAATAGAGGCGGTTCCTTTCAAACCAGCTTTTATCGGGATTATTTATGTAACATTGGGACAGAATGTATAGCTGATTGATCATACCGTCAAGTATCAAAATATGTATTTAAGATTTGAAATGTCTATGCATTTGAAAATTTGCTGGTTAAACTTACCATATAGATTTATCAGTGTCGACATCCGTTGTAAGCAGAACGCCGGCTACATCGGAAGTCCTGCTGTTATATCATTTTATATCATTTTAACAACACAAATATGTAGAGCAGACAATTCGAGACATATTCAACTTATGTTTACCATATAATCGACGATCCTTACCATTGAAAATGATCGATTGTTGTTCTTCAAGTTTCAAAATCGAATATATTGACTTTTTAATGTTAGTTCGCCACTTGTTATGGCTCTGTAGGTCCGAGGTACTGGTTCTTGTGTTGATTTGTCGAGGAAAAACAAATATTCGCCACTTTTTATGGATCTGTAGTTTCGAGGTACTGGTTCTTGTGTTGATTTGTCGAGGAAAAACAAATATTCGCCACTTTTTATGGATCTGTAGTTCCGAGGTACTGGTTCTTGTGTTGATCTGTCGAGGAAAAACAAATATTCGCCACTTTTTATGGATCTGTAGTTCCGAGGTACTGGTTCTTGTGTTGATTTGTCGAGGAAAAACAAATATTCGCCACTTTTTATGGATCTGTAGTTCCGAAGTACTGGTTTATTTGTTCATGTGTAAAACAAAACAATCTTAAGTTACTAAAGTGTACGCTATTTGTCGGTAATTTGCCTTAAATTTCATTTTCAAATGAAGACCTGTTAAACAGTATTAAAGCTTTCATTATACACACCAAACCAAAACGTTTTCTAAGGAATGTCGTTTAAATTAAATGTCAGCATCACAAACGAAACAAATAATACACAAGGTTTTGTAAACGTATACCAACTAGTTTTTAGGCTAATGCCGTTAAGGTCTTTCAACATGCTCTAGTTTGTTTAATTTAAAGGTCAAACAAAGCGTTTTACCAACAGTTGGTTTGACGATGATTTCTCTTAATTCCTACTGAATTTGCTTGCATGTGCATTTGACGTAAAGGGACATGTTACTATGTATATGGCGTAGTTAAACGTTTGAGAATACAACGGTTCGAGTTAGTTTAAACAAACAAGGGCGATTGATCCTTTTACAAGAAGCAAACTTGATGACAACAAAGCAGCTACACAAACATCATTTCAGAATCTTGCAAAGGTTTACACGCCGAAATTTTTAGTCACACAATTCTATTCAATTATCTCATTTGTCTGAGCGTTGAACGGCGATGCCAAAGGTCTTGGGTGCGATTCCGACCAGGAGCGGCTTTTTATAAAGGAAAGTTAATAATTTGCAAGTTTGGTCCTGTTGTCCCTTATATATTGTATTAGTCAGTCGCTTGCAAGGAAAAATGGAACATCTAGGAACGCTGGTTAAGTTGATTACAGTCGTAATTATAACATTTAGTGTTGAAAACGTCTTGATGTAAATAAAATAAAAATATATTTAGTTAATTATATAAACATATATGTAGTAAATTAAATAAAAGTTTAAATCATTATTAAAGTCTTACTAATGTCACAAACATGAGAAATATTCAAAGTGTTTTACAATGGTTTAGAAATTAAGATCACCGCGATGAAGCCATATGTCATTTGTATATTGTCTGTAAAATATAATTTTGTACATCCTTATTGAATAAACAGAGCAGAATTGATATTACCTTCACCTTGGACTATTTTAAATTTGCACAAATAAATGCTAATATGCCTGGAACATAATACAATGCCACTTTAGATGTGTCTAAGCTTAAAACGTAGTACTTTGGGTTTGTAAGTGTTATAATATGGTTAATTGATATAGATCTATTAATGAAAACGCTTTCAGTATCAAAGAAGTCATAACATTTTGTTTACTGGTGTGATTATACAAAACATCGAGCGGTTAAAATATTTTTAAACTAGAAGCAATTAACAGACTATTGCAGTGTTACCCTAATTGTTTTGTGTTTTTTACGCTAAACATGAAGACGTATTACAACATAGCTATTTAATTTACATAAATGGAAATTCCTCAATATCTAATTACCAGTTTATGATAAAATTGCAATTATGTCGTCTTTTTAAAATGTGCAATAATAATAAATGTTAAAATGCTGCATGGTGAATGGGTTTTAAATGGCAACCATGTATTGAAAAAACTACAAGATCCCCAAACTACATTCGGCTTGGAAATGTTTTTCTGGGACCAAAAACCTGAAGACGCGTTATAGAATATGACATTCATTGTTACCGTTAATGGTTTCATTGAAGTGAAAATCTTCCGTGAAGTATTCAAACTGTGTTTGATTAAGTATTAATTGCCTATGATTTTCAATATTTGCTTTCAAAGCCCAATGCTAGACACATAAGGGTAAATCGTGTCCTGCTGACAAACCATTTACAAAAACCCACTATAGACTAGATTTACCCGAAACCTTCTAGTCAGTCTACAAGCAAAAATATTACATTGTCAATATATTGGCCTTTGTTAAAGAACTGTTTTCCATTTCCCTTTATACTTAAAAGCAACACACTAGGCAGTTCCGGTGTAAAATATGGCTCATATGTCTCAAAATCCTCAAACGTATGTTCCAAATAAGTTAATGCGTTTTCGATGAATATACTAACGATTAAATATCCAATTGTATATTTAAACAAGGATAGGTTTTCAGTATGACGTAAAACGTAGTTCAATACTAAATTTGAATATATAAACACTAAAGACCTGAGTGTTTGTCTTTTGCAATCAGCAAACATGATACCGGAATTGTGTTACACTAGTCATGTTTGCTGCAGTTCGATATATCTATGCATCACGTGGTAAGGATCTCATAACTTTCGATATATGGTTTCATTGGCATTGCCTCGATCAACATTCCGATTGTTGTGCCATTGTTTAACCAAAGTCATAACTTGCCCATACAACGGAATGCTCATCGGACAGCTGCATTCTCCCAATGCAAGCTTTGCTCCATAAGGACTTATTGTTTTATCAGATTTCTATCGAAAATATTTTTTTCAAAATCTATCAACAACAAAGTATATTTGTACATCTTGGTGTATAGTTCATATATAAAAATATTTATAAGACTAAAACTGAAGTATTCTGAATATTGTATTTAAAACAGGTGAAATGAGGGTAGCTGTTAAGCAACGAGTCTTACTGTTTCTATTATGCATTCATGTTGCAAATGTTGTTAAAGCGACGTCACTTATAACTGAAATTCAAACTGAATTTATAAAAGGAAAGAATGTTGCCTCAAGTTACAGAACACTGCATGGATACTCAAAATCTAGATGCGTAAACAAATGTTTAGCAGAAACTACCAATGGCGACTGTAAGGCAGCAGGATATGACACATCAACACAAACGTGCTTTCTGAGCCGTGATAATACTGTGGAAACCGCTGGACCTAATGCTGGCGCCTTTCTATTAAAAAAAGGTACTATATACCTTTTACATTTATTTTATTAGCTCTAGTGTAGTTTAGAGCATAAAACAAATAATTGAGATAGTACGCGTATACCTCTACAGAAGTATTTACTGACATTTTATTATATTATTACTGATTCAGATACGAAGTCTTTGCAGTTTCATGCAAGTTTACAAGAATTGTAAAGTTTTGACAAGACTACCTAGAGCATTAAAGCTGGCTTGTGCGATATTTAGGCTAAACATTTTTGAATAGATTTTTTAAGGGAATTAAAATGATTTTTTCTTTTTTTCTAAATATAAATATGCAAAACAAACGGTAAAAATGAAGAAAAGTTTTGGGTCCGAACCGGGGATTGAACCCTAGGCCCCAACACGAGAAGAGCGCCTTACAAACTGCACTACTTTTACATAATGAATAACAATGTAAATGTTGCTTATACAGATAGCTTATGAAACATTCATCGCGTGTCTCCTAGGACTATATCATTTTCTAAGGGACCTAGAGAAATTACTGGGTTTGTAACGGGAAAGAAAGATCAATGCAGTAACGAGCAAATACAACACATAAACGACATTACTTAATAAATATCATATGCCACAGGCAAACAGTCAATGATTTGCATTAAAAGTCAATAAAAGACTTGTCTAAAATCTATCAGATTGAAATCGCACGAAGCAACTTTAACTGACACAGGCTACACATTTAAATTAATATATAATATATTTTTATTTTTTAAAACATGAAAATGTGCCTACAAGTATGGACATCGTTTAGCAACAGTGCATGTTTGATTGGAATGAAACATCTGCATTTAAGTACAAAGTACTAATACTTTTATGTACAGCTTCAGGTTGCATTGAAGAAGCCTTTCTTATCAATGGGCCAAACCCGTTGCCACGAACCTTAATGACCGCCTCCAGTTCCTGGAACGTAAATACCAGCCCAGAGTTCGCCATTCTTCATAACACGCATACTCCAGGCGTACACATTGGAAGCTGGTGTCCAACGGATGAAGATTTTGAAGCTGGGACTTCCTTTATTCAGGTATGTATCATTGACAACCAGTTTGGTTATGATTGCAGCACAAACATTGGTAAACCAGGAACGTTTGTAAGGTGAGCGAACCGCCCTGGTATTAATATGAGGAAAAGGGAAAACCTTACGAAGCAAATCGTGTATGGGGGAATATCATTGAAGATTAATTGAAAAGTGGTTATGACAGATACCACACCTTCAACGACACTAACGCACGAGCAAAACACTATTGTCTTACCAAAGCAGCATAAAATGTATGATCCGGAAGACTTTTTAAAGCCGACACAAAGGCAATAGTCATTACGTTGTAACACAAATCAGTGTTGTACATGTAAATGGGGCGACATAAATCAAACAAACATACTAAGCGATTTTGCAAATCACATGTACATGTATGTTTCATCTTTTAAAACAAAATAAATTCAAGCGCCTAAAGCTAACAACTTTTTAAACGCTACCGGGTATAAAAACCTGATATAACCACGTTGTTTAAGAGACAACGAATACTGTTTCTAAAATTTAAACCATTCAGAACATTACTGGTTGTTTAAATATGGTATTATTTTTAACTACAGATAATTAAAGTACATGCGACCTTTTAAATAGTTTTTTAATTTTAATAATCTTATTCTAGTGACCTTTTATTGAAGGTCCGTTTTCCTACCATCAGCACGATAATATTCGTGGCTACCCAAGGGCGGGCAACAAGACCTGATGGTTGCTGTGACCAGTGGGTTGTCGCTTACACCGTGGAGATCAGCAATGACTGTAGCACTTTCAGCTACATTCAAAATGAAGTTGCGCAACCTGTGGTACGTATTAATCAATGTATCTCACTAATTAGCTTACTTAATATGTTGCACACATTAATATACGCCTAGTTCAGAATTTTAATAAAATGTTAACATCTCCGATCTCTTGAGTAATCCAGGCATATCTAAAACCATATTGATATAATAGATCCTTAACTTTTGATGCCCAGTTACGTCTTCCACAATCATCGTGTGATTTTAACATAAGATAGCACTGTCGTGGATACCTGCTTCTTTGCATAGTTAATAATTTACACCAATATTTATGTATTATATGAGGGTAATGATGGTTGTGTTTTTTTATTGAGTTATTAGTTATTATAATTATATTTCTACGTACACTATGACTAATAATACGGTTGTTTAAACAGGTGTTTCCGGGCAATACCGACCGAGACACGGTAGTCAACAACACCATGCCAGCCGGGACGTCTGCCCTGTGTATCCGGCTGCATCCAAACTATAGCTACCCTCCTCCATGTCTGCGAATGGACGTCTGGGGATGTCAGGAAACGCTGTATCCATAGGTGATCAGATCGAAAAATAAATGATAAAAACCAACAGGGTAAAATGGCGGTCATGGTGTGGCATCATTAATTACCACTGATGAAACCGAGGCTGCTGTTTTCTCGTGCAGGCTATGCTTCCTGAGGGATTTTCTTTTCATCAGTTTAATTATACATGGGTTGAAATTTAAACATTAAAACTAAACTTGCAATATTATTGTTTAATGCTGCCAAAATAAGCCAACATACCGCAAAAATGTGTTTTCAAAATTGAATATATTATGTTACAGTGATATTAATAAAACAGTTTTTATTGTAGTATAAATTGAAATAATGTTAAAAGAAAACGATATGCATCCTTGTGTATTTACTTGTAAACATTTAAAAAGTTCATTCCCAAATGTATAAACTCATGTTTTAAAGTAAGCATTTGTTGTTTATTGATTCTGTAAAGAATTGCAAGTACGAATATTAACTTTGTTGACGCCATAACGAGTCTACTTTAAAATTTATTTTGTATCTCACTTATTCCAGGAATATCAATGATAAAATATGTATTTGTTTTATTGTCCATTTTTTATTTTCTTAAAAGAGTAGGTTTATCATTTAAAAGTTCAAACACGTGCAAACACAAGAATGTTTACCACATTTTACTTGACAATGTTTACAAGTGTTTCCTTTGCTCTGATCAGTTTGGTATTTGACATGTCATTCCTTGTCATGCATGTTCTTATAACACTTCTAAATACGAATTTAACATTGTGGTTGTAAAGCTGTCTGGTGCCAACTTTGAACAACACACACTACTGTTAGAACTATAGTTTCTGTTGGTTGTTAATAATTGATTGTTTATGTTTGTCAAACATAAAATGCAAAAGAAAGACATGAATAAAACAGTAAGTAAGGAACTAGCGACCAAGGTGAAAATTTAGCGCGTCATCCAATGACCCAATGAACTATGTTTTGTTTTAGAAATGAATTGTTGAATGAACTCTTATCTTTATTCAATGACAGGTTTTTAAAGTAAATCTCTAGCACCAAGCAGCTGTGATCAAATATATATTCGACGAAGGCTTTACGTCTAATTTTACACTTGCACTTAAAATATGTTACACGCCTTATTTGAATAAACACGAGTTAGAAAAGTATTTCTCTGTCTGTCTTCTGAGAAGTCCTTTTATACTCTCTGATATTCGCCTAAGAGTTTTTAACGTGCTCTTTTATCGTGAAATCATAATAGAAACAAACAACATTGATGTTAACTAAAACTCTATTTTTAAAATTATTTACTTTTATAAAAACGCTATAATTTTATTATGAATAAACAATACTGTACAAACATGATTGTGATAATTTGTATACTTTTTGAAAACATTTTTCTTCATTTAGTTACTCAAACAGACGTAATTGTGTGTACAATTGCAGCTTTAACTATTTATTTAAAGCGTGAAACGTACACATATTGGGTCCATAAGTGTTTTGTTCTAATAAGATGTCTTGCGAACATCAAAAAATAAAAAAAGTATATAGCGGGCTTAGCGGCAAGATAAATGGTTTAAAGTACGATAATCTTATTATGTTATTAGTTAAAGAAAAACATTTCTCCAAATATAATTATGTGTTTTTCAGGGTTTGTAAGCCTATGCCATATCAGTTGTTTTGCAAAAGTTGCCTCTGATTGTGATCGTCTGTGGTAACATTATATATATAACTAAACGCAGACGTATTATTCGTCAAGTGTTTAACTTCAGTATGATTAAGTATAAAAATGAAAGAGTTTCGATATTTTCTTTCAAACCCAAATCATTATGTGTATAAAAAATGTTAATGCAGTATGATACCCTGTTGTAATACCGTTTAAAGCAAACAAAGCTTAAGAGGACATGCAACCCATTAAGACTGTTTACCCGCAACAGCATTTCATTTTTAAACACGTTTAAGTTACAAAGGACCGTTTTCCCTTTCCCATGCTACTTTGCATTTTACTTAAAAGCAATATATTGAGCAATTCCGGAGGACCATATGGAGTCTTTGTTAAAAATCGATCATTTGTCAATGAAACGCGAGCCTTACAAATACACTATTGAAATATGCTATTGTCTATGTTACATTAAAATACAGTGTATGTTTCTAAAAACAATTAAATTCTAAGGCAAGTGTCGTGATTTTAGATTTCATTAGCCTCGCAGTATAAACTTTAGCTACAGTTTATTCAACACTAGTTCTAGTATTCTATTTATCCTACCATTCAATAATAGTATCCTCCTCTTTTCGACTTTTTTTTATTTATAATATAAAAATATTTTGATTTTGTTCTGAACTTTAATATAACCAATTGGTTAGTTGATATTGTTATTTCGTTTCGTCGCTAAGGAAGCTTCTTTCAAATAGCATAAAATAGTCCCTCAAACCACTGCTTCAATGAAGACAACGAGAACACAAGCGAACAATGGTCTCGATTTAAATATTCCTTTAATATCATATTGAATTCCCAAATCAACACAAACTGAATTCCAATATGTTTTAGTTTAATTTACAGTATAAGAAAATTAATTGGTATTTGCGTTCGTTGTAAGCAGAGCGCCAGTTAAAGCGGAAGCCCTGCTGTCGTATCATTTTAACAACGCACACCTAGAGTAAACAGTTGAAAATGTATCCAAATGTTGTTTAGATACTCGACGATACGTATTATTGCTAATGATTGATATGGTTTTCAAGTGTCAAATAACAAATAATTATATTAAATTTCTCACTTTACTTTAGGATTGCGCAGGTGTAAATGAAAGTTAAAAAAACACGTCCTAATGACAGTTTCGCGGACGAACACACACGACAAGGAAGCGCTATACGGATGAAACAAACAAATCCCGGCACCACGATGCTTTTATATAGAATTGTTTTTCTCAAAAGTCTTACATCTAGACATCGTGAGTGGGTATTTGCAAATAAAAAAATGTAGAGTTACACACTTTGTCCTGAATAAACGCGAGGTAGAATTTTTTCTGTCTGGTTTTGGAACGTAAAGTTATTAATGTCTTATACTTGCATTCGTGACATCCATTTACTATTCTTACGTGACATCATCATGGAAACAGCAATAATGTTTAATAAAACGTATTATTTTGATTTAAATTTGATTGAAAATCAACACAATTTCTATAAATGAACTTACAGTACAAAACATCTTTGCGAATTTCAACAGTTATAATACAGCAACCACTGTCAAGAATTGAAACTAATTTTTATGCCGACTTAATTTACAAAATAATCAATAAAAAAAGCACGTGTACCCGCCCTATAATCTTGACTATAATATTATATGGCAACTTAAAATACTGGAATTAAAAGCAGGCATATTATTCCTCAAGTGTTTATGTTTACAATTAATTTTGACAATGATTTTGAATATGATTTTAAAACCCAGTGTATGCTAGTCTTATCTCTTCAATTTATTTAATGCATGTATCAATAATCGACGCATTTGAGTCAGCCTCCAGATTTGTTTTCTGTTGTTAATTTATTTGTTTAAATTACAAAAAACCTTTCCCATTTGTATATTTATAAATTATTTTTAAAGGCAAAATAATGCGCAGTTCCGTAAAGTGTGTGCATGTTTGACGTAAAAGGGCTTACTTTAAATACACATACCAACTCTAAATGTTTGCGGTAAATATTCCGTAAACATGATACCGGAATTACTCTAAAATTATTTTGTTTGCTGTGTTTCGAATTATTTACACATCACGAAGTAATGCTGTCAAATGCTTTGATATACATGTACATGTTTCATTGTCATTGATTCGATAAACATTCTGCTGTTTGTTCCACAATATAATGTCATAAAATAACACTATAACGGAATGTTTAGCGGATGTTTAACTTTTAAAGGGTCTCAATAAAACACCGAGGCTGCTATTTTCTCCATACGGTCTATGCTTCAAGCGGACTTCTGTCTCTCTTTCAGATTTTTTATCTGAGAACAAATGGTTTTACAGTTACTACTGAACCTGGGAATATAAGCTGAAACTGTGGTAATTAGCAAGCATTATGTTGTGAATGGCAACATTTGAAAGAGCACATATGTTGAATTTGTCCTAACCTTTAATTGTATATTTTAATCTGTATTGTTTGAATCAATCTGTCTTGCACATCTACAATTAGAAGATTACATAAGAAGATAGGTCGGAAAAGTCATTTAACCAGGGCGGGGATCGAAACCATGACCCCCTGCTTGCAAGTCTAGTGATATACCAACTGAGCTACCCGGGCTCACATTTCTGGCCTAAGTTCGTTTCTATACATCACAGTGAACTCAACGTCGTACACACACACGGTTGAAATTAGTCCTCGATTTTCTTTGAAATATTGCTACATCAACTAAAGGAATTTAATGTAAGACCTGTGTAGATCCCGCCGAGATCGCCATTTGTAGACAGGCCAGAAGTCATTTACCCATGGCGGTGAACAAGACTACGACTCCTGCTTGCATGCAAGTCAGGTGATCTACCAATTGAGCTACCCAGGTACGTTACTATACATCACAGTGAACTCATCGTGCCACAAATGTATCAGGTTTCATCTCAATCACATAAGACATGTAAAAGAAGATTGTTGTACAAACTTGAAAAAATATGTCCGGACAAACCAAGAAGACACAGGTAACGACCCAAAGCCAGTGACTGACATATTGACTGCTATATGCCTCATTGCAATACTCTTGTACATGCAGACAAATTGTTGTCAAGATACCTAATTTGATATTTTTCTGAAAACTTCAAGCAATATACTGCTAAGTATATGGAAAGACACATGTTTTTGCAAAACTTTTATCTATAGGTGCTTATTAGCTTATCAAATAGTCAGTAACACTTGCTATTGCATATGATTTACCCACAATATATTTTAATGTTTTAATGTTCCCCCATACTTTCATGTGCCTACATAGCCCACACTGAGTAGGATCTATTGTTTATGTCACACATGCGAATGATGTTTAACAATATACTTATGTATGGTGTCACAATAACGCTAAATAAAAATTGCTATAAAACAGTCTTATTATTTTCTCATTTCCCATGCTTAGATTTTTCGAGATTTTTGAGATCATATTTATAAATGTTTAAACTCAACATTTATCGCAAAATAAATTCTGTTGCAATTTTTTGAAGGTCAAAAGATAGTCTGACTGGCCTAATAATTATAACAAAAACATTATAATTACATAACACAGACTCTTAGATTATGTAACAATGTTAACGCCGGTATACCTTTCTGTTCTGTTTAAACAGGTGTTTCTGGGTAATACCGATCGAGACACGGTAGTCAACATTACCATGCCCGCCGGGACGTCTGCCCTGTGTATCAGAAGCATCCAGGCGTCCACGTAGATAATCCGTGTCTGCGCTTGGACATCTGGGGATGTCAGTAAACGATGTATCCATAGGTGATCTGATCGAAACAATAAAAACTGATGAAAGGGAAAGCCCTCAGGAAGCATAGCCTGAACGAGAAAACATCAGCCTCGGTTTTATTGAAGCTGTTCATTAGTAGTAATGAATGATGCCACACCACTGATGCCCCCCTAGCGCATGAGCAGAACCCCATTTTCAAATGTAAACCACATACATGTTCACTCCATGATCCCTGAGGACCAGAAAAATATGAATACACAATGATGTAGTACGGGGCGACTTTTTAGGTTATTGAACTTCAACATTAACACTGAACCGGCAATTGTTAATGATGCCAAACTAAGTCAACTATACTGCAAATAGGTGTGTCTGAGAAACTGTAAATATTTTGGAACTAGATATCTATACAAATACACGCCCTGTATTTTACTATAAATTGAAATGATGTGAATTATGTGTTAGATTAACTACATATTGTAATATTGTAAATGATTATTCCCAAACGTTAAAAGCAAACACTTTTTTGATTCTGCAAATAATTGCAAATAATAGTATCATTTTTGTTGACGACATAAACGCTTCTACGTACATAATTTTTTTAAATATCTTATTTATTCAAAAAGAGTCAATGACATACTTTATATTTGTTTAATTGACCATATCTGAATTTTCCTAGAGCGTATATTTACCATATAAAATTAATGTATAACGATTCACCTGAAATATGTATCCACGTGTTACTGGTAGAGGTTAACGACTTTAGCGATTTATTATTTGAAATATTATTCCTTGTAGCATATGTTATTACAATACTTTTGAATACGAATTTAACATTGTGGCTGTTAAGCTGTCTGGTGCCAAATTTGAGCTACACTTCTTGCTTTTTGAAATATTTTTTCTGGTTGTTTAATTAACATATTGCACATGTTTTCCAACATAAAATGCAAGACAAAGACATGAATAAAACAGTAAGTGCAAAACCAGCGACAACGGTAACATTCAAGCGCATCATCCAATTAAGTATGCCTTTTTAGAAGTGAAGAGTTGAATGAAATCGTATCTTTATGCAATGACATGTTCATAAAGCAATACCCAGGCACCAAGCACCTGTGATTTATATATTTTCGACGAAGACATTACGTCTTATTTCACATTTTCACTTCCATTATGTTACACGCCTTATTGAATAAACACGAGTTAGAATAGTATTTCTGTGTCTTTCCTCGGAAAAGTATTTTTATAATTATCTAATAATCGCCTGAGAGATTTTTACTTGCCCTTTTATCGTGACATCATTATAGAAAGAAACAACATTCATGTTTACTAAAATTCTATTTGTTAAGTTATTTACTCTTATAAAACAATATATTATGAGTAAAAAAATCGGTGTAATTAACATGTAATTAACATGCGCGATTCCCCTCAATGATATGGTCAGAACCTATGATAAAATACCGTGAAAGTATAACACAAACATATTTTCTATAAACTTCTGTTGCTATTATACACATTTAATTTTTGATCTTTTAAAACTATTACCGTTATATTGTATACCAGTTTGAAAAGTGCTGTGACATCACAATTTCGAATGTTCATGCTGTCACAATAACGTTAACTACAACAACAACACTTCGAACAATATGAAGCTGTAGTTGCCAAATGACACAATATTTAGGACTGAACAAGTAACCGATTGTATCTTTCGTTAAGGCAATTACAAACAAGAAAACAACGGTGTTATAGTTGCAAATGATAATTGAACAATTGGCGTTATATTTGTTTAACAATTTATGAGATGAAACTATAGTCCTCCAACGATACTTATAACCCAGTCGGGCTATTGAGGTTGGGTCCATTACATGTCAACAGATGTAACAATATTCAACCATAATTGACCTAGTTTAAAG
>Ga0224511_10001601_pt1 | contig 13986 bp, 9 predicted proteins | sample SF_May12_sed_USG_2_FD_169988 | JGI IMG/M metagenome (GOLD analysis project Ga0224511, IMG submission 169988) | Sediment microbial communities from San Francisco Bay, California, United States - SF_May12_sed_USGS_8_1 | ecosystem: Environmental > Aquatic > Marine > Sediment | place: USA...
CATGGCAGGAGCAGTAAGAATCTGAATTGACTTGAATCATAGTTTTTGTTCTAATATAAACATCTGACTTTAGTGAAGGATTGCAATGAACCAGCTTCAATAGAAAATGGGCGTGTGGATTTCATGGAGACGACTTACGGAAAAAATGCGGTATTCTCCTGCAGTCATGGCTATTTCATGATTGGTAATAGACAAATCGACTGTACAATGAGTGGCTGGACCCCTGCCCCAGTCTGCCATGGTAAGAACAATTAAATTTTTAGTTGTCGGTTTTCCGGAGGACTGTATTCAGATGACACCATTGAGATGACTACATGTAGATAACTATATACCAACGTTTTTATATCAGTAAGCTTTGGTCAAATTACAACTACTTCAATAGATGGAAGCCGGATATTATATATAAAGTGGCCTTCTGCAAATGATAGCTATAAAGCTTAAATATCAACTTTCTATGATAACCATCTCCCGAACTGTAGCAAGAACAGAAGTCCAAACCTATGCTCGGCAGCAATAAAGCAGCATGCAGCTGTTACACAGGTCAATGCTATCATACTCAACTTCACCATTGATACTTCATTTCATGCTATTCGCAGGTGTAAGATGCGGGAGGCCAACTGATGTTGCTAACGCTGAAATGGTGGTGCATGGACACTATTACCAGGACACAGTAGTCTATAGCTGTCAGACAGGGTACCAAATGTCAGGAGAAAACACAAGTGTCTGTAACGTTGATGGTCATTGGAGCTCAGCACCTACATGCAGTAGTAAGTCATACACACAGATGGTTGTTACAGTATGGCATGGTATCACATACGTATTCTGGTAATTTTTTTTGGATCAGCATGGTACGAATAACGGAGGTCCTTACCAGTGGATAAGGGTCAAGATCACTCCACCTATCCCTTCTCGAGACAAATAGCGGAATTCCCGCTGTACGATGCGTAAAAAGTCACCTAGGTTAATTGACCCCAAGTCATGAACGTGAGGAAGGCAATGGGAATCCCCCTTAGTGGTGGTTCGTGGTAGGTAGCAATTAGTATAGCCATGCAACCCAGCAGTTTCACCATCACGATGAAGGTGTCAAACATGAAGAAAAACATATTATTTGTTGTAGGAGTCAGTTGTGGCACCCCACCTATCGTTCCACATTCTCTTTCCCACGCTAATGGATATCATATCAATGACAGAATTGAATATGACTGCAACCCGGGTTATGAACTGAAAGGCAGAACTCAAATAAGATGTCGACTAGATGGACAATGGACGGCTCCTCCCACATGTATTCCCCGAGGTAACGGGCAGGTGACAGCGCTCACGCCAGAAATTCTGCTGACGAGTCCTTTAACAATGACGGAAGCTGATAGTACAACTAGATCAACGACTCCATCAACAAAGCTGGCATCCAACTTCATCATACCACGAGTTGCCACAACAGTTTCAACTACACCAGAATTAGCTCTTAAAGACACACCACATCCTGCTTTCACAACACAAACAAAAAACCCTGCAAAAACAACAACAGCAACAACCGCAACAAGTCCAAGAGCAACGACTCCAGTATTAACAACTTCAACAACAACAACAACAACTACGGACACACCAATGGTAAAGGTTACACCAGTACATGTGGAGACAACTGCAACAGCAGAAAAGGTGGTAACAACAACAGAACACCCCGCAACATTTACATCGAGATGGAGAGAACAGAGTGTTACGCCTCTGGTTCATACAAACTCTACAACAAGCATGGTTGGGCTTTACAGCACTGAACCCTCCCAACATTCAGACAGCAATCTTGGCGAGACGAATTCAACTTATCCACACCAACCAGTGTTGGGGAATTTCAGTCTTAAGATCATTAATAGTATAGCCAATGAGGGAAACCAGACTCCAAATTCTCTATCTCCCAAAGAGGGTGGCCAGCAACAACAGACTCCACACCCCTTATCCTCTCATGAGCAGCACAAATCAACTCCATCAACAGCAGTGACTTCAGGTTTAGTGGTTATGACTGTTGTAGCGGTCATCAGTGTTCTTGGTGTGGGTCTTTACTTCATCAGAAGAAAGACGAGGTAAGGACGGCTGAGTGATTTCATTTCTGTAATGCCTAATTAAGATAGGATAAGACAAGATAAGATCATCTTGTTGTACACGCATAGCATCACTAAGCCAATGGCTTGTCTTAATAATGGTCCCTGGCCTCTCCATAGAATTGGGCCTCCTTTTATTTAGTGTAGCGATCCGAATCCGGTAAAGGAGAAAGCGCGTTGCTGTGCACAAATTTGGAATAGAATCCAGGTCACCTGGTCTGAATGCACTACCCACTAAGTCACCTCTTCCTGTATGATTACATTATTACTTAGGACTTAGATATCTCATGGGTTTATATAAAAAGCTGAGTACATAAGTTTTCGCTATCCTTCATAAAAAAGGGTTTTAAAACTTTGTTCGGTCATGCAGGTCAAGAACGTCTTGGCTGGGTTTATCCATCAAAGTTTTCAACTCATTTCTCTCTTCATTGTTTACCAATCGGCATTATAGGGTTGTCATATTTGGGTGACAAACTTCAGTTGAAAACTTAGCAAAGACTAGTGCATAATTTCGATTCATAGCTCTTGAAATGTTGCAAAATTGGTCTTTTAACCCTCACTCTGCTTGAACATGACTACCCAAGGTCCTCAGGCTACTGTTTCTATACATTGATGAAAAGTGGCTGAGTCCTGTGAAGAGCTTGGTCAGAAAATATTTTTACATGACATGTAAACAAATTCTAAAAAAATGCATTTTTATCTGAGTGACACAGAGAAAATACCAATTGAAGAACAAATAAATTTCATTCCGTCCAACAATATCCAACACAGTTATCCATCTCTAAAAAACGTACATTTTAAATATTAAATATTTAAAAGTATCAGCATACGGCGGGTGGTGAGAAGGGTAGTGCAGTAGAAGTATTGCTTCGCTCGTCTCACCACCTGCCACTTGTCGAAGAGACAGGCCACTCAACTATGGTGTATATGTTTGTATAACAGAGTTATCCTCCCCCAACTCCAACAGCAGTGGCGCGCATTCGAATAAAAACTGTGATTTTGTCTAGCCTATTCTGATTACTACTACTTCTACTTATATTGAATAAATCCCCTCTCTCCGACTTCTTCACCTTTGAATTCAATTTGATTTGGATTCAGTGTTCATCCGATAAGATTCGCAACAGATTTTCACGAATTTCAAATTGAATAGACTCAATTTTAGGGTTGATTTGTACACCTATGCCTAACAGTACAGTTGCATTCAGTTGTCCATAATATTAGTTTACTCCTTTTTCAGAAGTCACGGGTACAGACTACAAGCCGGAGAGGTTACGCATGAAGAAGGCTTGTCTATGACACTTTATTCAGTTAAATAATCACCAGTACATAGAAACCGAGCGGAACATGCAGTGTACTCAGGCATTGATCAAGAACGGGAACCTTGGGAGCTTGAGTCCGGCCTTCTGCTACGGACATAAATATTATAATCCTTAATCATTACGGCGTAATATACTCGGTCTGCTTTGATTTTACGATGGTCTATGCAACATGTATTTGCCTTAGCAGAGTTATCCTCCCCTAAGGTAGAACAGCTCTCAAGAGTATGTGTGTAATTTTGATCAGGTGACTTGGCTCTTCGGCATAAGGTGTATGATGGAGGGAGAGGGGAAATGAAGTCCAGTGAGTGAAGCTCTGGTGCAAAACATCAAAGGATGTCCCGAATGCCTCGTCTAAGAACCCAGGACTGTGATGTTGGAACATTCAGCTTTGGCAATTGCAACATTTATTTAGATGGCTCCAAATAAAATAAGTAATAAATCAGCTAATAAATATAATGAGATATTTTCATGGAATGTATCAAATAGACATACATATGCACACCTATGGTCCAGCGGGAAAAATCCCATGGATTCAGCGTAAAAAAAGTCTGTCTTAAACCCATAGAATGCCACCTCAAAGTGAAGCCTACTTCATAAACCGGACAGCTCTAAATTAGGTTAGTGTCCATCAGCTAAACTGATATATCTATTAGCATTATACTTGACGAATCATAGATCAGTTAGCTTCGATGTCTTGCCTACCAGAGGAACGGTGAAACTGGAAGGACCATCTTCCTCGGAAGAATCACTCATCCCGGTCTCTTGGTGTCCATTAACCACCACGTCCTCTGTACGGACATGATTACTGCGGTCCTCAATATAATAATCATTTATTGATGGAGTCGTCTCCCCTCGTATAAGGTTAACTGTTGAGCCGTTGTTTCTAGATGATGCGTTAGCGCGTAGATACTGTGATACGACAACACTACTGGCAACGCTCCTGCTATCATCAGCAAGCCCGGATTCCATCTACAAACGAAAAGCAACAATGCAATAACAAGAATAAATATACACAAGTGTCTCATATAGCGGGATAGCGGGATAGCTCAATAGCTAGAGTGCTTGGTTCAAAATCCAAATACTCTGGATTCAAGTATTACTGAAGCTGAGCACCCACTGCGAGACGGAGTTCCTCACATTAATCTTTGCTCCTAGTGCCCCCACAAGCATTCGTCTTAGGTTTGTTAAATAAGATGGGCATCGGCCTGAGTAGAGCAATAAATTAATTAATATGCTCAGCTTATAAGCAGCAATTAGTTAACAAGCCACTTCTTTGACAATAGGGTATTCGCGTGCTCACAACCGAAATTTTTGAAAAGATTTTGGTCGCGAGCACGCGAACACACAGTCGTGAGGAAGAAGCGCAGTTGAGTTTAGGATGGATTTTGATCGGATCAGACTTGTTCTCTCTCAACTCTAACTCCTCGGTTAGAGCTGAACGATTGTTCGCGATTCATTATCGCAATGTAGTAATCAAGCCTCTGTGCGGTAACCTTGACATTTGCCTAAACTACTAGGCTAACGCCTACTTTCGGTCGTGAAATTCCGTTCGCGTGCTTTCGGTCGCAGATCTGGACCGAAAAAAAAAGATGCTTTTTTGGATCACGCTTTTCGGTCACGCTTTTGAGTAGTTCAGCAGATTTCGCGACCGAAATGGATTTCGGTCGCGGAAAAGCCGAGCACACGAATGCACCTATTGACTGAGGATTCCTCTGTCAACTAAAGGGTGCGTGTGGACCGTATCAAATGTCAGCGTATACCCAATGAGACCCCTTGAATATGCGAAATGTGCCAAACGATTACCGGTTAATTGCGCATTTAACACACAATCTCGTTGTGAATTTTCCAAGCAATTGAACCACGGAAAACACAAAAAAGTGAAAAATCTTGCACGGAAATCCGCTCCGATAGGAGAAGTGGACCGGCATGAAGCCAGGTTAATTTCACTGGTCAGACATTCGCCGAGATACTTAGTTGACTATCCAATCAACTGCGCATAAATCCCGTATCCATAGGCGAGGGAAATGCCAGAAAACTGAATGGACAACGCCGAACAATGTGTATTGCGATATTCAAGGAGAATCAAAAGATTACACTTTATATGTGCCTCATGCTTAACCTTCCTAGCCACACCCAACCATCAATGTATTATCATTTACTCACCGTTAGCAATACATTGTCTTCATCAGTAGCGGATGATTTTGTAAACTGTACTGGACCAAACTGATCCTGGTCACCTTTTCTTAGTAGTCTGCAATGAAAAAAATACCAGTACAAGCTTAGTGGGCAACACATTCGGCTTTGCACCCAGGGCACTCTTTGGGATAAACCATGAACGATCCTGAAAACAGGGTATTGGCTTAGTGGCGTAGTCCATCTTATCCAACAACCATAATCCTCATCTGCAAAATTCCAATAGTACACCCAAGGCTATGCGCTTGGCTCCGAGCGATTTCACCTTTAAAGCGACGTTCAGACTTTTTTTAACCTAACCACCATCTAATATGTAAATGACGCATTGATTTTGACCGCTCAGTTCACACGTGACTTCTGAAAATATTGCCCCATGTCAGATGTCACCTTGCAAATTTCCTTTGTCGCTTCGGCAATATTTCCGAGATCACAACTAGTTTTACGAACTCTCATGCCAGTCTTTCCAGTGTCTGTTTCCAAACAGCATATGATAAACACAGTGAGTCGACGTGTCACTTAAGTTCACTGCCCATGTGGGTATTGAATTTTAAAGGGAGCTTGGGATATTTTATATTCATAATCCTGCTCACGTCGAGGAGTGCCAATCCACTACCGATCCCAAACTGAGCTGAGAGAATACCTTACAAAGAGCATAGGAGGATAGCTCAGTGGTAGAGCGCTGGGCATACAATCGGAGAACCTGGGTTCGAAACCCAGTCATGGAGGGCTACCGCAGTGAGTGTGAGCTCACACTATGAGGTGAAGCTCTGATACTGACCCACTCTTGGTGCTCCATGCTAACCCATAATTTATGAAAAACAACTATCTACCCCCTGCAGCATCACCGTAACAGTGAGGACGTCATACGAGAGAAAAAACTTACAGGGGAAACTGTGATGACCAGAATACGGACAACCAGTTATATGAGCAGCCACGGCTAAACGGGTTAAAGTTGGCCTTTATTTTCCCTGTGACCTGCAAAAGAATCCCGTCATTTTAGAATATGTTGCAGGCAGAAGCTTTCGGACAAGTCAAGGCAGCCCTAGTGGTAAGATGAATGGATTAGAAAAATCACTTTGACAAAAAAGTAGTAACCTAAGCTTGAGGTAACTACGGCAAATGGGAAGTTTCACATTCTATCACTAGATAGTCTATTACATCGACTTCATCAAAAACATGATGCAGGTTTATTCACACATCAGCTAAAGAGTTACCTGCTCATTGGTAGTGCGACCGGATGAGATCAAATAGACATGGAAGGAGCTGAGTCCGGTTACTGGAATCAGGAGAAGAGCCACGGCGCAGCAGATTACTATTCTACAGGCAATTGGTCAAGGAAAACCAACATGAATCATGCGAGGAGAGGAAAAAACTTTCCAAAATATCTCGGCAAGAATTTCACTTCACAAGTGATGGTTATAGTTTAGGCATCTACGGGTGAATATATGTCATACACTGACCAGAATATGCTTTTTAGGATAGCTAAGGCACATGAGCAATGATAATGCGGAGTCTCATTGCGATTGGTACACTGCAAAACACTAAAATTTAGAAAATCTCTTATCGGATAGACTATAGTCCATAGCCCCCAAGTGGAGGGGGGGGAGATGCGTATGAGGCATGGGTGTACTGCCTACAATCTCAAACCCAGACAATTTCTAGTTCCTCATTTTACTATTTCTAGTTTTAAAAAAGTATTTGACATACTCATCAACATTTGTTAAAACTCCACATAATCATTCCCTGTGCTGGGTTATGGGCTCACTAAGATGACTTATGGTTAACAGGGATACCTCGCTGGAGCTCGAGAGCAACTTGAGATTTGCCAGCACCAGACAGTTAAGAGTCGCAATTACATCAATGCCAAAAGGTGAATCTTTTTATTAGTTTTTAATTATTTATTGCCAATCATTTAGATCATTTGATGGGGTCTTCAGAACCCGATTGATACGAGGATTTGATGCAGCCCGCCGAATAAGCCCCATGACTTTGGGATGATCTGCTCCAATTGATGAGTAGCCACTGATCACTGGCAGGATGAATAGTAAAGGATACGAGATGGAGGGTATGGCCTGCGCGAGCGACCATCCCCGATTCCTCCAATCGACAATTACCAGGATGGAGAAGGCCAGCACGCTCACCATGTGAATCCAGAGTGACAGTAGAAATAATACAAAGTACCTATAATTTCTCCTACCGATGCAGTTATTCACCCACGGGCAGTGGTGGTCAAATGTCTGCAAACAATAAAACAAGAAGAATGAACACTTGGATAAGATAAGCTCATCTTGTTCTACATGGATGGCGTCACCGAGCCATTGGCTTGTTTTCAGGGTGGTACATGGTTTGCTCCATAGAGTACCAATTTCAGATCAAATGTATGAGGCCCACCCATAGAACACTGACTCTATGGGTGGGCCTCCTATATTTTATTCAAGCCAGGCTGGCACCAATAATTGTTAGCCCCTAGGTCATTAGTTTCCATTCTATACACTTTATCACTGGTAATTATTAGTGTCTAATAGATACTGCAGACTAATGAATGCTGCCTAAATTGCTCAGATTGGCATTCATTGAGTGGTAAAACGTGTTATCTATTCAATGTGCAGAAGCATCAAGTTTAGGACGGCCAGCATTAACTGAAACAATCAAGTCTAGTAGTAGGCCGTAGTAGTACAACCGTATTCTGCTTCCCGAACCAACACAATTGCCGTTTTATTTGAAGGAATTCCCGAGAACGCTGGAACGCGCTAGTGAAAGACTGTTCTTCTACCTGTATGGGTGGCCGTCAAACAAGTAAATACAGGTCATAGGTCTTGCATCACAAGCATTTCAACACTAGTATAAACGAGAATGAAAGACCCAACCTAATGGTGTTGGGTTCACCTTGTGGCAGTTCAACTCTAGAGAGCACAAGTCATGTTAGCGGAATGCGATTAAGCCCAAACCACCAACTACTTACATCTATACACATATCACAAACGCTGCAGTGAGAACACCGCGGCGGTCTGTAGAACTGACATGTGGTGCACCACTTCATTCGAAATGGCACACCATTGATGTCTATATTCCTGTGTAACGTCATACGAGGATCATTCTTTTCTGTCTCATGTTCATGAGCTAAAAGATAAGATAAGATGAAGCAAGATAATGCCTCTTCCACATTAGTCAAAGGCATCGTATTCTCACTGAACAATTTCGCATCAAAGAATAGGAAATGCATGTTGTGTATAAACCTCAGCTAACGTGGATCACAGGAAGCTCTTCTACCAAACCAGTTTGTCAATGGTCCTAAATGTATGCGCTGTTTCGGGATGTTTGGATTATGCCTACCTTTGGGATATTTTCCTGGATCAATGATAGTGGCGGAAAGAAAGTGGCAAAAGACTAGAGCGGATAGAACAATTTCATATACAGTAATGGCAAGACCTCTCTCTCCATCTTTCATCATCAAGTGACGACATCTACAGTTAAAACAATTACTTTCAGGACAATCTTTATTAGTATAAAACTTTTTTTATGATACCTGCAGCACTCTCCACTCTACATATTCCGTCCTCTATCATTGGGATTGTGTTAGTGTAATGACAGCAGTAGCCTAATACTCACAGGATAACAAGTTATTGGTAATCAGTGAGTGAGCAGCATTGAGGCGCAGAGCCCAAAAAGGGGGATGACACAAGTCAATGTCAGCTCATTCAGATTCAGTGACTGACTAATCAACTTGTATTCATCGGCTTAAGGCTTACTCGTGGACTAAGACTACTGAGTAAGACAGAGAGTGCAAGAAGGGATTTTAGAGGTTAACTTTATTCCTCAAAATCAGATGTGAAACCTAGCACAACTCAGTGGGAGTCCCAAGTCTGGACGAAGGAGAAGAGTTAACCATAGGAAGACCTGCTGACTTCAAGAGTCCGCACCAACGACCTCGCACAGGGAGGCAGCCCGCAGAATGAATAAGTTCTATGACTGAATATCAATATGAGTATTCCTACCAGTATGACTACTCGTGTGACAAAGACTGAGTCAGTGACGTGAGTGTTAGTGTTACTTACTCATAGGATAAATTATTGAACTAGTTAGTTACAATTTGTTACCGAATTGGTACTTGTTATGATTAATGATTGTCTGGCTAGTCTGGCAATGGCATGATTAATTGTTATGAGGATGAGCTTGAGTAAATATTACTATGTGATATCATTCATAGTCATCCTCACTATGTATGTCTGAAAGTAAAACGAATTGCTCGAGTAATAAGCATTATTCATGATCCAGATTAATCTCTCAACATTATTTATTATAATGTTGAGAGATTAATCTGGAATATTGATTCAGTTCGATTTCGAACTTCGATATTTTTAATTTTAATAAATAAACAACTGATTTTAAAACGACTGCTTGACCCCAAACCAAACACAAGCCAAATTCAGTCAGTGGCTGAGTGAGTCAAAGCTCAAAGCCAAAGTGAGTCAGTCAAGCTAAAACTCAAGTTAAAGTCAAACCCAATTCAACTTCAAGCGCTCAGCCTCAAGTCAAGTCAAGGCTGTCCGTCAGTGTCAAGCAATGAAGCATCGAATTTCAACGATACTTACGGAAATATGAAGAAAAGAGCTGTGAAAATTAGAAATAGACCCCAAGCGAAACACGCTGGTATAACCTGGGTATTTATTTTACAGCTTGCCATGCTGTATACTGGCTATCGCGCTGTGTGGCGCCAGCTCGTTAACTGAAGAGGGTAGCCCTGAGCCGATGTTCCTCCGAACCGTCCATTTTCCACGAAGGTCATACAAAATGGGCCAAGGTCATAAACACAAGCTGCTGATTGGTTATCTGATTATCGGGCGGAGCAGCGTTTCCAGGGCACGGCACAGCAGAAACAGAGGTACCCGTACACTGCCTATGTCAAATGGGCGCGAATACTGTTCAATCTGCGGATGTAAACGAAAGTGGCAATTATCATAAAAAGCAATGCAAATTTACCAGTTGTGAGTTCTGCTCATACCGTGCATGTGGTTCTACTGCCCTCTTTGTACTCGAATTATTCCCGACTAAACTCGAGACTGTATTTTTTATTGAGCCGGCCGAAAATATATTTTCATTTGTCAAACTTGACACAATAAAGGTACACTTGGCATGGTTTGCCACCAGTAGTCAGTTCCACAGAAATAATATACTTTTATTGCGGGCCGGTTTCCCCTCCCCACAAGTGATTTGACGGACAGTTGGGTCACCTTGCGCTCGAGTCTTGGAAATATGAATATATAATATACATGATACCACCAAAAGCAGAAAGTTGTGAACTGCCAGAAGGTAAAAAACTACGTGACCACAGCACTTGCTAGTTGCTAAGAACTTAAACATAGAGCATTTATTTCCCAAATCACATAATACATAGCATCTGCATGGTCGGACAGTGACACTGGATCATAAAAATTCGGTTATTGTTGGAAGTCGTGATATGTGTATAACTGAACAATTAGTAACTAATGGAATAAAAAAACTGCAGCTAAGTTCTTCAACAGCTATTGTAAACTAAAATACATAAACAGGTAATAACATGAAGCAAATTACCCTCTGGTGATAACTGAGCAAATTTATGGTAGTGAAAGACAGGGAATGATTGTAAGAGAACATTTTATTCAGTCTGTGTGATCATGGTGATAGAGTCGTCCATCCTTGTCTTCTTTAGGCAGGCGCGTCTTCCAATACCAGTTAGCAAATGCCATGACAAAGAGGCCGACCGATATATTCAAATCATCAGAGAGAATTTTTATCTGTACCCAATAAGGCACGCCTCTCTTTCTTGTCCAAAACTCTAGATCTACATCTATGCAAACGAATAACGCTAGATTTATACACATAATAGCTTGACTAGCATCGGTGACAAATAAACCACCCTGTACGTATATCATTGCGCACGCACCCATTACTGTTACGAGAAAGAATAAAGAATATTCCTTAAAGACTATTCTATCAACAAACAGTCCGCGGTCTTCAGGACTGTTTACTAAGATATACATGTACGTCATAGTGTATACGGCAAGCAAGCCCTCGCCAATTTTCTGAACGGTGCGGTTCTTTTCCCGACTCGTCAGAAAGGCGTAGATTGTATACACTCCCATTAATCCGATAGCCCGGCAGATCAATCGGTTCTGCAACAGAGAACTGCGTGTATGATGCAGACCAAACATCACAAACATGAAATAAATAAAAAATATAATTTGGTTTCTCCATGACGTAACAGCCCTCAGGAGTGGTGCAGAAATTGGCCTAGTGAGTCTTAGGCTCAGTAGGCCAAAAACTGGTTAATGACAATTGACTTCTACTAATGATGTAAAACCTAGCATGTACATGTAGGGCAAATCTGGTTGTAAGACCTGCAATGTCGTGTCTCCATGACAGCACAGCTGTCAGGAGTGGTGCAGGTACCCCACAGGTGCTCTGTCTAGTGTCAGGAGTGGGGCAGAAATTGGCCTAGTGAGTCTATTTGACCCAAAGATTCCCAAGGTGAGTCATTAGAGGACTTCCTGCTTACACCCGTGTGTTCCATAGAGAAGGTTACTCTATAGATGGACCTCATTTAATTAAAGTCACAATCTGGAACCGGCGAGGGAGTTATGAAACTTTTTGTTCGGACTGGGAATCGAAAAAGGGATCCCCGGCCCAAGGCCCAGTACGCTATCTATTAAACCAGCACTTCATCCACTATCATGACGCAAACAGTGTTCATATACTTTGTTCTCAAACAAGCTGCAGCTTGTTCTCAAACAAGCTGCAGCTTGTTCTCAAACAAGCTGCAGCTTGATTTAAAAAAGCAAGTCAAACTGAAGATAGCACCAACCTTAAGCCAGGCAGAATACCCCAGTTTCTCATTTGTATAGATGGCATATGCAGAGTAGGCTATCATTACAATGTAGGCAACTGATCCGTGAAACCTTCCGAACTCATAAGAGATGGCAACTCCAAGTAAAACCATAATTATGATAAAAGCATAGAGAATCTCAGCGGGATATGGCGGCACACTACAATTATAACAATGACAGATGGTTGGTTTATATTTTGATTCAGTGAAGCCTTTGCTTCCTGTTGTAGCTAAGTACTACCCCCTTGAGTTGCAAACTAGGTCTGTTACATTCTAGTAGAGTTAGTTGCATTATGCTTGATCAATACGCAGTTGGTTAGTCGATGGAGTCCCTCAATAAACATGCAACCAATGAAAAATCAGATTTTCATCCCATATTTTCACTTCCTCAGTGATTTTAGTGATTCAATTGCCATGAAATGTCTCAATCAGTCAGTGAGTCAGTGACCCTGTTTTGTTCACTACACAAATACCCTGTAAGTTTGTCGACACGAAACAGATATTCGAGAGGTCTCCTCAAATTTCAAATGCCACTTGTAATTGTGCCGTCATCAAATGCGCGCCATACGCCCGTTTTAAAATTTAGTGGACCAAGGGATTCTCCCCAATTGTTGATCATTGATGAGGGTATTTAGTTTACATTTACTTAGTTGACGTATCACTGTGTATAAAGTAATAAACCACACAGACAGTGCGAGTACAGTATCAGCGTCCAGTACCACTAGCATCAGCTGAGTAAAGTTTAGCATTTGTGAGTGTGACAGAGAAAACTGTATAGTGTATTATTAAATTTATTAGTACTATTACCTATTACTAGTACTATTAGTATTAGTATTACTAAATATTACACAACTGTTCTAATCATGTGTCATTTGCTTGTGAGTCAGAGTGCGAGTGACCTGCCTTGACTTAAAACTAGGCTGGCAGTGAGAGTCAGCTAACTGACCGACTCAGTCAGTAACTACTAACTTGTAAATGTAACTGTAAGTTAAGTAGACAGTAATAGACAGTTAGTTAACTTAGTGTTACTAGTTTGTACTTGTAGTTGTTTACTACTACTAGTACTACTACTAGTAGTACTACTAGTACTACTACTAGTACTACTACTACTAGTAGTACTACTAGTACTACTACTACTAGTACTAATATTACTAACTATTACAATATGAATATTTATTAGTAATTACTAAATTACTAGTATTACTATTACTATTAGTATTACTATTAGTATTAGTATTACTATTACTTATTAGTCATTCGGTTCAATTTCAGGAGTAATCAGATCATCATATGGTGACCTGGCCCGTTTGATGATTAACTCTGCTTACTTGTTATCTTTGGGTGCTCTCTCGCCCAGCGCCATCATAAGAATCAAGGCATTTAAAAAGGGAAATCGTCCCAAAATAAAGACCCCCAGATGTTTGGCCCTAGAAAGTAAGGAGGCTGACATCTTGAGCACTGACATCTGGGTCATTTAGCTGTTTCTTCATTCGTTAATGAGAGGGGCTCTACTGACAGA
>Ga0224511_10001602_pt1 | contig 13984 bp, 10 predicted proteins | sample SF_May12_sed_USG_2_FD_169988 | JGI IMG/M metagenome (GOLD analysis project Ga0224511, IMG submission 169988) | Sediment microbial communities from San Francisco Bay, California, United States - SF_May12_sed_USGS_8_1 | ecosystem: Environmental > Aquatic > Marine > Sediment | place: USA...
CGGATCCGCTAGTGCTTACTGTGTACCAATTGTGACTATCATTAACAAAAGTTCCCAAATGTCTAACAAAACAATTAAAACACTCACTTCAACTTGGCAACCCTTCCTTTTTAAAGGAAATTTTATTGTTGATTTTGTTAGAGGACATATTGGCGTTAAATATTCTGAATGATGTCAAGCTGGCATCATTGTGCGTTTTGAGAAATTCAAGATGGCCGACAAAATGGCCGCCAAAACGTGGTTTATTATAAATGTAGTATATATTAATGTAGATGTTGTTTTGTTTTCAGTGTATTCTGCTTACAATTGCTCATTATTTATCACAAACTATTTCGTTACTTTTGTCATCATTTAGCCTTTCAGGTAATTCAAGATGGCTGCCAAGATGGCTGCCGAAATATGGTTTATTCTTAAAATGATATAACATTTAGGAAAACCATGTTTGTATTAAGAGGTCAATACTTGGTTGCTCGCCGCCATGAGATAATCGGCCTGAGCCGCCTGACAGTCGAATAATGTCCTAAAGGCCGGAGGACATTATTAGGCTGGAAGGTCAATTATCTCATAATGGCGGCGTTATTATTAACGTCTTTAATAGGAATGCACTTCAAAATCAAAATAATTATCTTAAAAAATCAAAGAATAGTTTTTAATAGGACACACATAAAATAAATAAATTAATATCCGCATTTTACACAGATGAAGTTATTTAAATTTTAACCGTCATAAATGACGTCATCTTTGAAACTATGTGAATAAAAACAAATCTCGGACATAGATTTAAAAAGTTCTTTATGGGATAAATAGCTTGTTAAAAGTTAGTGAACAGCACATTAGACAAATAGTTATGAAATATGGTAATTACAGTTGGTATTGTTGTCTTATTAATTGAAACAATGTACATTGTAACTGTTTGTGATAAAAATGGATGAATTGAGTCACCTGGTTCAAAGCGAAAAGTGTCCGGACTGGCGCAGGATCGGATAAATATTTGAAAGAGTTGCCAGCGTGAACAAAGTGTATGTATTAATATATTTTTCAAACTCTTTGTAATCGTTTTTTCCACTTCCTGTACCTATTTTACCTTCACAAATCAGCATAAATCCAATGGAGGTGAGTGGCTTATCGTCCTTTCGACTCTGCATTGAGCCATTGTTGTCGAAATTCGAATTATTTAAACAATCTTTCATTTAATTAATGAGTGTGTCTTTCTAACTAATAAGGGTACTTGTTTTCCCTTTCCATAAACTAAAACAAAAAGTTGCTTTTTGTGAATTATCTGCAGCCATATTTAACTTCGCTCTGAATACTCTTGACGTAGCTTGTTGCTCTTAACGGCACGTGAAAAAGCACGACGACGATTTTGCGAAGTTAATACGGGTCACGTGACCGGCAAAAATCGGATAATCGCCTTGCTAGCCTCATAAACACCCTAAAAGGGTACTGATTCTGTTACTATATATAAAAGCATTCGTATTAAATAGTTTTAATGATGAATCTGTTGAGGCATGTGTTGTTGGTAAGTGTAATAAATTAAAACAAACTTACCCCATTAAGAGTTTTTTCAGAAAATCAAGATTGCCGCAAAAATGTTTATTATGAAAATGATCTTTATTTATGTATTATGTGTCTTGTATATAGTATTTTTTTGTTGATTGATAAGAGGACATGACACTGTTTGAACTCTTAATGATGCTTGGATCATTGATGGTTTTGAGAAAAAATTCAAGATGACCATCAAGATAGCCGCCAAGATGAGGTTAATTCTGAAAATGACGCAATAACGTTTACGTGGCCACGTAATAGCTTTACGTGTGCACGAAGTAGCTTTTATGTGCGCACGTAATAACGTTTACGTGGCCACGCAATAGCTTTACGTGCCCACGTAATAATAATAATCGACGAGTTGTCGAAATTGGCGGCCGCTATAACGAGCATTTTCATTGAACAATTATTACGTGCGCACGTAACTTTAATGATATCAGCCTGGTGCCGTCCAGAAAACTTAACAGCAACATGGCCTTTTAAAAGAATTAACAACGCAACACAACTGGTATATACAAAGCATCTACTTCATAAATATAGATCGCATTCAGAATAATCCCTATTATGGTGACAATCTAAGCGATCTAATTTCTCAAAATCCTCAATGATGCCACCACAACGTCATTTAGACTATTTAACACTTATACATCCTCATGCAACAAAATTATCAATAAAACAACTATATACAAAATATCAACTACATAAATACTGTTCATTTGCAGAAAAAAAGCATTTCGGCGGCCATATTGGCGGCCGTCTTATGTTTTTTTATGATGTAAGCCCGTCATTATTCAAAATATTATACAGCAGCATCCTCTAACGGAATCAACAATTAAAACCAATATAATTATACAACACTTTCTATATAAATATACATCTTTTTCAGAATAAATCCCATTTTGGCAGCCGTCTTAACGGCCATCTTGAATTCTTCGAAACGCTCAATGATGCAAGCCCGGCATCATTCAGAATATTTAATAGCAATATGTCGTCTAACAGAATCAACAATAAAAACACTATATACTCTAATGAGCGGTCACATTTGGAATGGACTAATACTTGCATTATTTGACTTCATGTAGAAGTAATACATTTATGTAAAATACAAAAACTCACGACATATCGCAATTAAATGTGGTAGCGTGAAGCTAAAATGTGTAGTAAATAACAGGATTGTAAATTTATGTATCAATTCTTAGAAAGTATGTAATTTTATCTATTATTTTACATATTTATTTTTTTGGACCAAATTCCCTCATAACACAAGTATATGTATTTTCCTTTTACGAAGATTCAACATAGTATTTTTTGTGATAATCCTGAATTTTTCATTTTTTTTAGAAACAATATACAATAAACAATTACTTCGGTACCTCATCGCCATGTTTTATTATTTCCACATCTCCAACACTATATTGGCCAAATGAAAGCTCAGGTAGTATACAGGGCACTGCAAAGGTCAAAACAAAATCGGCAATATAATTGGAATAAATTTTCTTTATAAGAACACACATTACATGATTGATCCTTAATAATGTAATTAAAACGTGTCTAAAAAAGGGAAAACTCGTGCCAATATATTTGGTTATCATATAACATAGATTATTTATATAGTTTACATCTTACTTTTGCACTCGGGAATCGATGACACCAATTTCCCCATTGAACAAGTTATTGTGTCGTTCCAAGCGGGGTCTAAAGAGAAACCATCATCGCATACGATACGTATTATTTTACCAGGTGGTAGGTATTTGTACAATCTACTGGCAGTGGCATTAATTCCTGGTGTGCTCGTAATAGTCTCAGTTTCGCATCTTTCTGCAAGACACGTAATAAAGTATGGTACTACATGAAAGTAATTACTATAAAGGATTTATATTTAATAACAATATTAGGAAAGCTATTGAGGACGTACCTTGTTTACAGATCAGTTTATCCCGCAAGATATCCAAGTTCCTTCCTATAATTAACAAATTTCCTTGAACGTTTTTAACCGTAACAGATCTAAGCTGCTCATTTTGTCCACCAACAAAGGAGTCAGTATTTTGGTTGTAAATCTCAAGCCCATCCTTACACGTTACGTTGTATGTTTCATTTACTTGGACGGGTATATTTTCCTCATGCGACAAATTGGCGTTGGGAATTGTCCACGGCAGGGGCGTTCCTAGAAAAGTGAACACATGTTATCATAATAGTGTTTTGTTTTAGTATCACAGGCATCATGTGATTTATAAGTTTAATTATCTGTCATTGGGCCATTCGCCACAGTGCAGTCATCGTCTGGAAGAGAAAACACTAATTATACCATGGTAAGACAACATTATTTTCATCATCATTATTTTCTTCTTCTTCTTCTACATCGTCCTCTTCCTCCTCCTCCTCCTCCTCCTAAAAAATGAATTCTGTAAATCTAAAATAACAAAACGGAAAATAACCCGACTAAAACAGCTATCATTACACGATACTTTTATATATTGGTTGATACAAATATTGTATAATTGCGTGAGCGTAGTATATGGTAAACGGTCTGATATTTAAAATAGATATGTCCTGAAAGTCCGTATACACATATGTTTTAAGTGAATACAGTGTAATTAAAGGCCTATAAGTGTTCAGCAATAAGAAATTATTCCAATCGTTTTTACGAGAAATTTGTGCATAAAAGTTGAAAATCAACCGTGTTTTTAGCAAATCTTTATTGTTGATAATTACAGATGGAAGAATAAGAAGGGTGCAGATGGATAAAAAGTCGTGTTTTCACCATGCCGATTTGGCGCCTCAAGTCCGCAAGCAATCGGTGTGACTCGTAAGCTTCTGTTACCGTTCGGATTATACCTATTATTAGATGTTTGGTCATTCTGGGTGATAAACCCATTTCAAATTTCAAATAGATGCGTAACGCGCATGCGCATATTATTTCCGTAAGTCTCCGATATCGCCGATATCGCTAGTGAAAAAATAGTTTATGTATTTATTTCATTTTTATCTTAACTTTTTATTTAAACGAATGTAGGCCGTCAATAGTAATGTTTCTATAAACTGTTTTTAATAAAACACTAGTTTTTTATATAATATTTGGTGATTCTGAACAAAAATAGGCCTTTACAAAATCTATTAAAATATTATACGTAAATTCAAATATTAAAAATGAAACATATTCCATAATATTCCAAATCCGGTCGAACCGAGTAATTAAATTGATAAGGCTGGTCACTTTGGAAAAACTACATTATATAATTATTAGATCCATTGCCAAAGGTGAAAGTTAACATTCTTAGCGTAATTATAAGTTATAATGAACACCTCAGATATACGTTATTCAGTTATCAAAGTTAGTGTACGGTATGATTTAATACCAGTGTCATCGATAGAGTACAATTCTTAAAAGTGTAATGTTCATCATTGTAAAAGAAGCATTACCTTCAACACAGCCCACGTTCAAGGACCAGGTACCGTTGTTACACGTTATAGGGCTCGTGCAATTTGGCACCTGCCCTTCGCCACAATCCGCTTTGGTCAATGTTAACTGCTGCCCATCGTGGAACAGTTCATCATCGTCCGTCCGTAAAGGATGACGACATTCAGCTGTGTAGCAGTGAACATGTCAATAAGTTAATTATTAAAATCGTAGCTAAATTTATTCGTTCAATCGTAAAGAGATTAGATGACATTAATTCACCCAGATCGTTGTTTGCAATCAACAAAGACAGCGTATCACCACTTCCGAAGTTCTTTGAAAGTTGTTTGAGAAAACAAATCATCAAAAATAAATTATATGAACAAATTTTAAGTGCAAACTAATGGTTTGGCAACATGGTTAAGTTAAAACTTGTTACATTATTCTCACATTTATTAATCAATTCAAGTAAACTTGAAATATACTTGAACAAAGTACTTACAAAATAGTTTTCCAACATAAGCAAATCAATTTGGAATATAATTTCGCATATAATAAGGAATCTACAAACACTATATAAGTTTAAAAAACGATTTAAGGAATATGTACTGTCATTATAAATATAATACCTTGTTGTTCTTATTGTTTTATGTTGTTTACTTTATTGAGAATGTGATATGTGTATCAAAGGCATGTTTAAAGCTTTGAGTTATTATTATTTATTTCATTATCAGATGATTGGGTGCTTGTCAGTATGATGACTTTTGTTATGCTTACAAGTAATATCATTGTGTTTATGTTAAATGCTTGCTTACTGAAATATTAATCTCTTTCTAATTTAATTCGCCATTTTATTATGATGTTAATTTTATTTTGTGTTATTGAAGGCCATTTGAAATTAAGACATATTTTGTATAGTACTCTGTATGTCTTAATGTTACCTTCGTTAAATGAAGTTGTAATTGTGTTTATACGCGAGTATTTACCGATTTCACAGGTGCGTCCAGTGAACCCGTACGAGCATTGACAGATGGACGGCAGAACACAAGAGCCGCCATTATGACATCCGCGAGGACACCGTGCTAGAATGCAAGGACAAAATCAACATCGACAGCATTATTTGTACAAATAATTTGTAACAAGCAATAAGCATCAGGTAATACTCCGTTAATGTGATGCACCGTCTTTAAATTGCTTTATGAAAAATTGAATACACTTACGAATTTCACAGCGTTTGCCTTCGGCATTTCCCGGACATTTACACTGATTGTCTCTCATACAAATACCACCATACATGCACGAACATTTCGCTGAAACGAATCAAAAATAATAATAATAATAATAATAATAATAATAATAATAATAATAATAATAGTTCCCTTATCAAAAACGGTAAAAGTGCGTGTTATTATTTGAATAACCTTTCACCTAATCTACATCTTTATAATACACATTACTAGCATAATTATTCTGAATAATTCTGTATACGGGTAAAATAAAAGTACATTGACGTACCTTCCCTGCAGGTAGGAAACGCCCCGTTGTTTCCGAGACTCCACCTGTCTCCCCGACGATTCTCCTCAATCCATTTACCTCGCTTACACTTAAACAACCGATTCCTAGGCTCAAATGCCGTTTGTTCGTCCGCTCTATGATCACAGTCAAACAGTATTTTGTCGCCATCATCTATATGTCTTATGGATGACGTACTTACGGGTTCAGAACCATTTTTCAGTTTCATTCGTTGGTGGATGAAGCTTGGAATTTCGCATTTTTCTAAAATATTAAAATTGATCTCTGATTGTAACAAGTGTACATATAGTTTAAGCAATAACATGTACACCATGATGGTTCCTTCATGAGATACCGGTCACGGTCACAAACAATGAAAACACACAAAGTTTATAACATCATAATCACTTATGTGGCTATAAGTTTTACATCATTGGTAACGTGGCACTCATCAGTTAAACCTTCATTTATATATGTAACTGGTGTTTTATTCACTAAAGTATGACAAACATCCATTCTGAAACTTATTTAAGTGATTATGCGCTCGTTAACCATTTTGTTAATGGTTCATGTATTTTTCCAAAAGGCTTACAAATAAAACTTACTTGGGTGACACTCCGCAGGTCCCATGGCGCACGAAAACACACCACCGACGCAGTAACAGCTGTAGCGTTGATACAAATAGTCTTTGGTGTTTTCAAATCCCTCGTCACACTCGAAAGACTGACCGCGATCCGTGATTTTGCCATTCGCCACAGTGCAGTCATTATCTAGAAGAGACAAGAGGTGGTCGAACCGGGCGAGGTTCCCCGAACAGGTTTTGGACTCAGAAGAATTTTGTCCATAAAGTGTTTCGGAATATAGATATTAATATGTGAAATGTAACAGTAACCTAGCCAAAGTTCAAAGTGCAAATAATGAATAAGATACAATCACTCCAAAATAAGGCAAGGCACAGTTACGCGTCTTGCACTGCACTTCTACTCAATGAGATCTATCAACCAACACAGTTTCTTGTTGATATCTCTTGTATTTTCATAGTAATGTATCGGACAATTTTAAAAGTGTAAATTTGCACAAATGGCAATAACTCAAACATTAGGCAATACACAGCTACGTTTTTGTGCCATTCACTTCTACTCAATGAGATCTATCAACTTACAATTTTTCTTGTTGATACCTATTGTAGTTTAAAAGCAATTTTGCGGACAATGTCATAGGTCAAAATGAACAACGGACAATAGTTAGGCAAGGCAGAGTCATGATTCGTGTGCTCTGCACTTCTACTCAATGAGATCTAACTACCTGTAATGTTTCTTGTTGATACCTCTTGTAGTTTCAAAGTTATTTATCGGACATGTTTAAAGTGTTAAAGTCACCAAAGGGCAATAACTCCAAAATAAGGCAAAGCAGAGTTACGTTTTTTCTGCACTGTACTTCTTCTCATGAGATCTATCTACTTAGTGCAAAGTTTCTTGTTAATACCTTTTCTAGTTTTAGAGTTATGTCCTGGACAATTTAGTCGGGCGGACGAACATACGGTTGGACTAACGGACAAAGCGGCGACTATATAATCTTCCTTCGGGGAGCATAAATCAACAACAACAACAACAACAACAACAACAACAACAACAACAACAACAACATCATCATCATCATCATCATCATCATCATCATCATCATCATCATCATAATCATCATCATCATCATCATCATCACTCTTAAATATCATCATAATTGCTGTCATTACCGGCGTCAACCATTTACAACACAAACAAGAATAGCTTACACAGCCAAATTAGTTGAATGTTGTTATCAAAACAAAACAGCGTAATTGGGGATCGATTAATTTAAAACAAAACCTACCCTTGTCATTGGGACACTTAATTGTCGATAATGGTAGTCGTCCATTTTGACACGTGATAGTTCCTGTAACGTAGGTTGCCCTCTCGTCTTGTACAGGCATATCGGTTGTGTATTCGTTATAGTCGTAATAGAGCTCGGCTTTACATCTCTTTGTAACTTGGAGTGTCTTCCCGTGTTTTAACTAGAGAAAAATAACAAGACACTAGGTTTTTAAAGGCGTTAAAGTAATATAACGGGTTTTTTCCCTAATAACTCGACACGCAAATGACTGTTTACGTACATGTATCGGTTGTGAGACCACTTTAACCAGAATCTAAACGTTAAAATCAGAAAAAGGATTGCCTATGCTATTGAGAAGGAGAAATTGTTTGCATAAAAAGTAGACGACTGCGACTCACAAAGAACAAACGGCGATCGGCCTGGTAAAACAGTCTTATATGTATTAAAATTGTGTTGGTCAATGGACAAAAAAGCAAATATATATTTGAGCCATACCGTATAGTTGATGGATAACGTATTATTTCCCATATCATAATATGTTATATTTTCTTTACGCTCAAGGATGCATGGTCTTTTACCTGGAAGGAAACGTAAAGAAAGGCTGTGAAGGCGTATATGTGTTGTCTAGCAGATTTATTCTCACATTCATGTATATATGTTAAAAATGTAAATGTAATCATGTTTTTTCCAACAGTTTTTATATGTTAAAATGATGTATACAAGTAAATTAAACTGATGAAAGGGAAAGCCCTCAGAAAGCATAGCCTGCACGAGACAACAACAGCCTCGGTTTTATTAAAGCTGTTCATCAATGGTAATGAAGGATTCCACAACGCTGACGCACCCTAGCGCAGGAGCGGGACTCTTTTTTTTTCAAATGTTAACAACATACAATCCATGATCCCTGACGACCAGAAAAATATAACTAGACCGTGACGTAGTACGGAGCGACATTTACAGCCGCTACACAGGCACTATACATGAGCTGTAGTAAGTTAAATTAAAACGTTTATTTTCCAAACGTGTTATCGCGTTCACAATAAAATTAAGAACATTTGGCCTAATACGACTGCCCCCGGACTTATAACAGAGCCAATATCAAATCTCTTATTTAATAACATATAATAGTTTTAAGTGGTGAACATTAGCTAGTAGATTCAGAGTGTTATATAATTCTATACATTTTTTCTAAGACATCTAAGTGTTCAAGAACACATTAAAACAAGTACATGTATGTCCAAAGTATATATAACTTTCAGTGATGTTGTTCTATTGGGATGAATAAATCGAAATTAAAATTTTAAATGAAATTCAAATAATTTGTATTTGTGTTTGACAGATCTATGTTTCTGAGGTACATGTATATATGCATATTATGTAAATAAATTTCAGAATTATATTATGAAACCTTCCACAGTGGTTCACATTAGTATTTAGTGCAAGTAAACAATAAACTTCAATTTATTTAGATTTTATTTAAAAGGAATTAGTTTGTTTAGGGGTACCACGCTTTTTGTATTAAGGAATGAACAGAACGAAATTTTAATTTTAAAATGTTCTTCTTATCTTGATTGTGTAAGCGTTTGCACAGTTATAATATAAATAATATATCAAGAAGCCTGCTTAATCCATATATCAAGAAGCCTGTCTAATCATGCCGGTCTAACACATGCTTCATTCCACGAGGAAAGCTACGCATATTTGCAAATAATAAAAACGTCGTCCAAAACGCTACAGAAACACCCCTGGAATCATTGCTTCATTGTTTGACAGAAATTGGGCATATGTGCCGGATATCGCTGCGCACGTTACCCTTTTTAAATAAGGTAAAGATATATTTAATTTTAGGTGGGAATGTAAAACAATTACTATAAGGTCAAATATCATACGTAAACCTTTTTTTAGACATGAAAGTTAGTGTTTTCGAGACCTCACTCCTAAATCTATCGTCAGATGCATTAAACATGACGTTATTTAATGCGGGTTTACAAATATAATAACGGATAATTTTACATAGTAATGTTTAGTATTTTCGTAACAAGGAATAAACGGGCTAACGTTTGAAATAAAAGCACGAAAAACAGACGATTGGCCAAATTCGGTCCAAACCGTAACTTGTCCTTTTCATCATACCTAAACAATCTCCGGGTGAGTAAAGAAATATTTTAAATCTCAGGTCGCTAAACATCTATACGCAAAATCATCATTTTAGATGGATATCTATTATAAATTGTTTGAAATAGGTCAAACCAGGCATGTACTTTGTCCCCACCCCCCTTGATACCGGGCATGGTTATCAATGTGTGCCATTGGTGAAGATCATGTGAAATTAAAATTCAATGATTCTGGAAAAAATAATATCACAAACTAAATATTTTTAACAACAACAAAATTTTTCAGTAAAAAATGATTTTATATTTTAGACAGAATAATTATTTAAACCATTGTATCTTTTTAATACAATTACTACAAGTATGAGTATATGTAAAACGCAAAAACGCTACATTGCCATGTACATTATCATACAAAATGAAAGAAATCCAAAGGCCTACCTTCTGTCTTTGACCGTCCTAGTCCAATATCACATAACACAACAAATATCAAAATAAAAAGGTACATGTATGTTCTTTCCATCTTGAACTCATAGTTCAAATGTCTGAGTAAAACGGTAAAATGTGATCACAACACAGTTGCTGAGGTTCATTGAAACGAATTCAATCTCTGGACTTAGAGTGGCGCATGCGTTGTTTACTAAAACCAACACTGTTTAATCAATAACAACAACAAAGATATTTTCATAGATCTTTGCTACCATGATTTCATAGAATCTATAAGTGCTTTTTATTTGGGTGCAGGTTTTAAAACTAAAATATTTTGACGTTAGACGCGAATAGTTTGCAGAGTTAAAGAAGAAAACATAACAAATACAGTTACTAGTACACATTTCCAAACGAACCAGTGAGCCAGGCTTTTCGGGGGATTTACCTATTCACTCATTTAATGCCGGTCTACCAATGAAACCTGTGGGTTTCCGCTTGTTTTGTTTAGACAGCTTTTAACATAAGTACTTTCACTTCTGATTTATCTGAGGCCCATCCACGTCCGTAGCGATCCGTTTAACTTGTTAGCAAAAGCAACGTAAAATATCCCAAAAAGATGAAAATTAAAAGTTACGTACGTATAGTTCATGTTTTAGAAATGACATGTTAACTCAACACACATGGTTTGGTTTATGTTCAAAAGGTTCAAATGAATATATTGCAGTTTTCTAAGACGTTCATTATTGTCTCTACCAAAAACTGAAACACTATCGTTTATCGACGTTTGAATATATGTGTTGCAAACGTTTTATCTGTTTTTACCTAAATTATACATTTTGAGTTGTATATTGTTGTAATAATTGCATTTTAAAACTTCCTTGTAGTAAATTAAACTGATGAATGGGGGAGCCCTCAGGAAGTAATCGACTATAATTTTATGTTGCTATCATATTGTATCGCAACCAGGTTTTGAAACGACAATAGCGGTTTTTATTATATATTAAATGATTTTAAGTTGTATAATGTTGGGTTTATAAAAAAAATATTTCATTTCGTTTTCATGACTTGGATCATGAACATGTGCCGATTCAGCACACATTTAATCTCCCTCTTCAGAGATCTCGTGTGCGGCCCTGTAGAAGAAAATAGCAATTGCCAAATTGTCAGACAAAACATCTGCGGTTGGTTCTGAATGTGTGCCAAGGTTAATATATATACAGGTCTGTGAAGTGTTTGTTATCATAACGTGCCTCAACGATTTGGGCTCTGTTTTTCTCTTGCAGTGAAATTGTACGAGGGTTGTTCAATAAATAATTAGCATATGCTTCTCACTTTTGATTTGCCTCAACTTGGGGAAAACACTATTATTGTAAAATATATCAATTATTTCCTACCCTACTATTTGTCAAATTTGTATAGGCGTATTACAAAAAAAGTTTAGGAATAACATCATTTTCAATTAACATAGCAACGCACTATCGCCCCCGTTCAAACTTCTGTGAAAATGCCCTCATTATAACCTCCCATGCAACCGTCTAGATTAAACAACTGTTATGAAGTTATGACAGCACCAGACGTTATAATTATTGCAGTAGCTAAATCCCGATGGCTTGCTTAAGATAATTTTTTATCTTCTCACAATTAAAAGTAAATAATTACCACTCAAAACAACGCTGATATTATCCATGCATTGTTTACATTCGGAATCCCTCGCTAGCAGACGACACAATCCCAAATTATCGAGTCACGTGGTGTCTGGGGCGCTTTAGTGTGCTGCATTCTGATTGGTTGAAAATATTATTTTAATGATAATTTTATTATCGAAATACGGGAAGTATTTAATATGCATGCACAGCAATGTAAAGCTATTATTTATGTCCTACTCTACCGAAGTGTTGACATATGTTTTGAGAAATATTGGTTGCTGTTTGTTGGATAAAAATATACTAAAACATTTTTTTAAATGGATAACGTTTTAGACAATATAAACGGTAAGAATCTTTTTTATCTTTTGAGTGAAAAATATTACCATTCTCTTTATGATGACAAAATTAACACAAATGATGTAACATGTTTGAGAGAAAAGTAAAGTTAATTTAGATCACAAATAAACAAACAAGTTCGATAAAAATTGTCCAACCCTTTAGATACTAAATATGTTTCTTACAACCTTATCATCAGTCACAATTCTATAATAAAATAACTTATATCATATATTTATTCATCACTGCTTCATAAAAGAAAGCTTAAGCTGAATGTAATTCATTGAATGGACTCATCTATGTACATAACGTCTTTTGTATAACGTCCTTTTAGTTTCTACATTTATTATCATTTTTTCTTCATACAATATGCTTTTTCATATAGGAAACATATTTGAAATAGTTTATATATAATGTATTATAAAACATTCCTTTTTCATGAAGAATATGAACATGAATTAAGATGAAGAAAAAAGAATTTGAAAATAAACACCCATTAAACATCAATATTCTTCTTCTGCAGGTCCGCCGATGTGTGTTAAATGTTCGGCGGCCATATTTGACGGCACGGTGCTGCACGTGCGAGGTCAGTTTTGGCATTCCTCGTGTCTGCGCTGTGACATGTGCCGCAAGGCGCTCGACACCGCGTGCCATTATAAAGACAACGCGTTCTACTGCAGGGATGATTTTATCAGGTAGAGTTTCTGACACTATTAATTAAATTATTTCATTTTGTTTACATTTCATTACATTTAAGTACAAGTGTCATTTTCAGTTGTTATAATTTAAAGAGTTATTTAAATGGTGAATTTAGTGCATACTATTTTAGTTCAAATAAATAAACTTTTTTAACAAAGTGCGCAGATAAACTTTAAACTTATTATTAGGACATTTGTTTATATATTTAATTTTCATAATTTAAAATCACGACACTATTTTCAGAACCTTTGGTGCACGCTGCTCTGCGTGTAGTGACGTCATTTCGCCGTCTGAAAACGCCAACATGGTGAACGGGCACGTGTTTCACACGTCGTGCTTCACGTGCTCTGTTTGCACGTGCAGTCTACAGCCAGGGAACTACTTTTACCTCGCGGAGGACGCGAGACTTCTTTGCAACGCTGATTATCAACAAATTCTTGCTC
>Ga0224511_10001603_pt1 | contig 13983 bp, 5 predicted proteins | sample SF_May12_sed_USG_2_FD_169988 | JGI IMG/M metagenome (GOLD analysis project Ga0224511, IMG submission 169988) | Sediment microbial communities from San Francisco Bay, California, United States - SF_May12_sed_USGS_8_1 | ecosystem: Environmental > Aquatic > Marine > Sediment | place: USA...
GTAATGAAAGATGCCACACCACTGACGCCCCCTAGCGCATAAGCGGAACTCCATTTTCAAATGTAAACAAACAGTCAATGGTCCCTGAGGACCAGAAAAATATGACTAATATGAAAAGAAAAATGAAAAATATGACCCCATCAACACAGAATTATGTCTTTTCGCATTGTGGACACGATCATAACCTCATTGTGTTTGGCATTGTAAGGCAACTCAAGAAATTATGATGTCGCTTTACCAATGTATATAAGGTGTGATTTGTCTTTTGATCGTGTCATACAATTTATTTTGTCTATATCCCTAACGTACAGAAAAAGTGAATATACTAGGAAATCATTGCATGTGTGCGGATATACGTTTTTTAATACGTACATTTTTGCAATTTCTTTCGTGCAGAGGACCGTCAAAAAGACATATGTCCGCTGAATCAAATTAAAACTGTACTGCAAGCCTTAATAATATAATATTTAATACATTTAAATGATAAAATGTACATTTGATGCAACATTGCCACTACCATATGCTGACTTAAAAGCTTTTAAACTGATGATGTGTGGGTATTATCTTGTATATCTTTAAAATGTTGCAAAATGTCAACTGTTAAATATTCATAATGACTGAAGGAAGTTTCATTTTTCCATGTAAAAAATTTACGAAAACGTACAAGTATGTCTGTGTCTATTATGAACTCTTTTGTTGTAGAATGCTTTTAATACGTTAAGCACAGACAAACATGTTTTTGTTTAAACATACTTTCCTTAAGATTTATATTATGGGTAAACGATGTCCTAAGCGTCAAACCATGAAGATACAATGTATGGCGCTGAATGTTAGGATGATTTATTATGTACATCTGACAGACGTACCAAAGTCGCCACAACCATGTGACAATTATATGACGACTAACACCTATGTCAGTGTCTATAATGTATTATGGTGTTGTAAAATGCTTTAAATACATTTAGCACCGGCAAAACCTGATTTTGGTTAAACATAGTTTTCCGAAGTGTTATATCATGGGCATATGATGTCCGAAGCGTCAAACCATGAAGCTACCAGGCGTGACTAAGTCGTCGTTTGCTTGCGGAGTTAGGAATCTGATTCTGGTCAATCGTAAAATCATTGTTCAGGTGGACTGGCCGAAACAGAACAGAAGGTTTTGTTTTAAACAAAGGCCAAGTGCCCAAACTGCATAGCATATATAATGATATAACTCTGTTTATATATAATCGCCATAAACACCAAAACCACAGCCACCACTTGTACTAATGTTCTAATCTGACAATGTCACCGGCATAGTCGGCTAGTTGTTGTATGTTATCACGTAATTACCATTTTTGTCAACAATGTGTTAGTAAATGCAAGGTGGAAGTGACGGAGGTGTCATGTAAACGTCTGCCGAGGCGCGAACATTTGCTTATACAAAACACTTAAACGCCTTACCAGACAAACTATTGTGCGATTTATAACTGGTAAAATATCCCAAGGAAATGACTTTACAGCTTACTTTAAAGCAATACTGTACTTCAGGGAAGAGCAGTGTTGCTACACAATACAGTATAGTCCTCTTATACGAGAGAAGTATAAAACTGACGAGAGGGAAAGCCCTCAGGAAGCATAGCCTGCACGAGAAAACAGCAGCCTCGGTTTTATTGAAGCTATTCATCAGTAGTAATGAATGATGCCACACCACTGACGCCACCCTAGCGCATGAGCGGAACTCCATTTTCAAATGTAAACAACATACATGTCCACTCCATGATCCCTGAGGACCAGAAAGATATGACTACACAATGATGTAGTACACATGATACATCACATTTTCGACCAAACAGTCCCTTTCATCAGAAAAAAATCACATTCTCGACCAAACGTTCCCTTTCATCAGTTTAATTAAACCAATACATCATTATTGTGGTTCAAAAGCACATAACGCGTATGCAACACACAATTCGGTTTACGAAAGTTTTGTGTTATTGACAGCGCAATTCAAACAAACAATTATGTAAAATAAAAGTTTGAAAAGCTATTAAAGTATTGAGCACAAAATGTAGAATAAAGCAAAACATTACCTTTGCTGCAGAGCATAACAAAACCAATATTCATGAATAATTCACATGACATTCAACAGATGTTTGAACATGGCCTGCTCTCGCTCTTTTAATCAGCAAAGATACGAGATTAGAAAAACATGTTTCGGAAATTCGTGAATAATGCAATATTTTATGGAAAAGAAGGACAATTGGCAGTTCAATGAATTCCAATTAGGTCCGTTAAAAATCCAATAGAAGTAGAAGTACATGTACCCATATTCATTCGTTGTTATCGTCAGGACATGCATAAACAAACTGCAGATTCGTCTGTTCACGGTGTTTTTCGGTGCATTTTTTCAAGCTGTCACGGTATCGAATACTCAAAGACTGCTTGTATGTAGATCTTCTACGTTATTATCTATATGTAGACGCACACATGTGATTTTTTTTATCTATAGGTGTAATTTTGCACTTATGTCATTTCTAAGGGTTTAACAATATAATGTGCAATCATTAAGATAACCAAGTGCTGCCATGCATAAAGCCAAATAAATTTATTTGATATATTTGTAAAATACCGACACTTTCGTCTTTTATGTGACGAAGAATGCTTTTAAGATAGTAGATTCCCACAACAAAACACAAACAACACTTGCTATACATAATATAATAAAAAAGCCATTTGTACAATGGGTGATAACACTAAATTTAATTGCGATATACATAAATTGCAATGACATTTTTTGTTGAGCTTAAACAGTGGTACATGTACCTAAGCAGAAAAAATATACCTACATTTTTTGTGAATATTGTTTTTCTAACGAACATATTATGACTGTGTATGAAAGAGTTCACTCCTTATACTCAATCCGATTTTCAAAAGCCTATTTGTTCGTTGTTGTTGAGAAAGGATGCTGACAAGCAATTGAAACGCACATCAAATAGCAGAAAATGTTGTTCAAAATAAGAATAAATGACAAGACATTTTAAAGTGGAAAAAGATGTGTATTGGATTTACTCACACAACTATTAGTGAATTAGATTTCATGTAATAACGGGATACTGTTGGTTTATTCTAGATGAAATATTTCTCAATTTGTGATCGTATTATGGAAAAATTGAAGCTAGACCTATTCACATAATTACATCCATTGGGTGACTGCTCTACCATTATGCCGGATCTGCGTGAACTTGGATACTAAAAATTTAGATTGCGAAATATATGAAATTAATGTGTATCAACGTAGTTTTTCTCAGCAATATGTAATTGGTTTCAAATCTGAGTTTATTTATAAAACAACAGAATAGGTTTATCTGCAGTTTAATCGAACGTAATTGTTAAAGTATGTGTTAGTTTCGTTTATGCATATTTTTTGCAGACACAATGTAATAACTTTTTTGGTAAAGAGTTAAAAAATAAACCCAAGCCAGACAAACACTGTAAGTTAATCATTAGTAACGGACGATCGCATTTCCTATCACAGTTTTGCAAAAGTATCTTATATTTTCATTTTTTATAAACAATACACACTTTTAGAATCAGCTTAACATCAGCATCACGTTGTCATGCTTGCATGAGTTGAACTACAAAGCCGGCAAAGGGCTACTCATTGGCAAAATCAATATGTGTCATTTCCTGTTAAACATTTATTTATTTACAAAGAAACTCAGTACATTTTCTACATGTATTTCATTTCCTAAAACGCTTAAGGGGATAGCAATATTTTACCACGGAAACCCTTAAATGATAGATCACCGCCTACAATGAGTGTAACATGATCATTTTATGACGTTGCAATACTGAGGTTGAAATACTTACAATATCAAATGCTAAGACTGTGCAACGCTTTTATGTTCAGTTTGGACATATTGTTTATTCATAATATATTAATATCCTTCAGGTACTCAAAACATGCTTGTCAGTTTTGTAAAATAAAACATATTTGGTGCAAAATTAGCGTGTTATATGTAAAGCACCAATCATGGAGCTTAATGAATGGCCCTTGTAAAGCATGCTTTTGCTAGAAGTAAATATCTGCAACTTATGTTAAAAGCTTGTATTTCGCAGGAAGTTCATTCTTAGCGTCAAACAGTTGTATACATGAAACAACGGTTTACAATTGACTGGTTTGACTGACTTTCATAAATATTTTTTCTGTTTTTTTTTTGTTCTTAATATTGCGATATTATTTCAATATTTAATATCAACAAATCATTAATTAGCCGCTTTTATGAGACCGTGCCTAACTTATTAACGTAGACAACAGGAATATGAGATTCTACGTGAACTAGTTTTTTGGATAATTATGTTGAAAACCATCTCCACCGCAATATTAATATATCTCGGCAAATAGAGACAGCTGTGTGAATGGTTCTTGTATGGGATTAAATAAAATATATTTTTAATAAAAAAAGTAAGCCACCAGAGTTAGTTGTGACCTTCAGAAAGAAACAAGAGCAGACATCAATCACACTAAATACGTACACATGTGCATAGGTGTACAACTTTTTGTCTACTTTCTTTTATCACAGGGAAAGTTGATTGATACTAGAAAAAGAGCCTATTAGTCTAATACTGTTGCTTTTCACAGCAGATGCATATGTTTGCGTGGTGTTACAGGTGGAACTGACAATAACCAAATTAAATGACAAGCAAAATGCAAAACAAAAAAACACACCGTTTGTGCAAGGCCTAAATAAAAAACTAACGAACATACATTGTATGTGCGGCAAAGTATCATATTGATTTGTATTGCAATTCGCAAATATACACAATGATTTAATATACCACATTCAATTAAGATCTCCTCTTGCATCAATATGTACTTTTATTGTTTTTTTTTCTGACCACGCGCAACTTAAATATTTGTGCGAATACATTTGATGTCTTCATAAGTTAATATGTGGATCATGTTGTAGAGAACTGGGTAAAATCTCTCTAACGAAGTGAAAGTCCACAATCTAATAACATGTCACTGTGAACACAAGTAGTGTGAGTACGCCACCGTGAACGAATTACTGGTTAAGCTTGTGTAAACTGTATAATCCGTATTTATTCCATAATGATTGTAAACACTATCGCAGTAACATTTACATTATCTTCAAGTAATTGACCCCATTAGGTTTACATTATTTGTGTTTGCGATGAATGTAGATTAAGACATACACAAACATACAGCGTCTGTTTGATATCGGATACAAAAAATAATTCCTTTTAACATACAAACCAATCACGACTCATTACAATGCATGAAAATAGAGATGTTTTTCAATAAACTTGCTGTCAAGACTGATTCTAGGTCGTATTTTATCATGTTCGCCAAATGAAAGCAACGAGGACAATGTTGCCACATCTTTTCTATTTTTAGCGTTACATGAGTAAATTATTACCCTTTTCCGTTTCTGTACGATAAATCATCCCGTCAACATTTTAACGAATACATGTAATTAGAAAAAACACATCGTATAATAATATCACAGATATGACTATGTTTTAAAAACCACATTGCAAATAGTGATAGATGATGACTTCTTTCTTCAACATAAGTCTTTCTTTCTTATATTTAAAACTTAAAATAAAACATTTGTAAAACACCTAGCGAAGCCAACACAATGACTGGGAGTCGCTAAACTCCAACGGACCATCAGTGGAATCCAGCGTCAACGGAGTATTTGTCTTTAGAGGAACTAAACTAAGCGGACACCGTTCGGAACGGTACACATACGTTGTTGAAACTCAGGAACCACAAACTTAACGGATACTAGAGTTTGTTTGATTTTACGGCGTTTTCAACCCTGACAAAGTCAGGCGATTGTTTCCCTTCTTGCACGAATTTTGAAAAGACAAAGACCTTTGTAATAGTTAGCATCGCGGTGATTTTGCCGCTCCAAGTTCGACTCAGATCGCTGATTCCACATTCATCGGAACAACTAGTGCACGTGGAACGGAGTCAGTGTAATCGCGTTCCACTTATGCGTCAATGAAGTGGCATTTATTCAGTCCCATTAATTAATAGCTTTAATAAAACCGAGACTGCTACTTCACCCATGCTAGCTAGTATGCTTCCTAGAGACTTTCTATTTTCTCAGATTAATTTAAGATAACTAAATTGCCTCTACGATAGTACTTAACTTGAAAAATGACGGGTTTTAAGTCCACATCAGCTTAACTAGAAATGTATTCATTTTCGGTTTCACTTAACTTATGTTTCATGTGGAAGATGATGGAGTAACATTTTGTTATTAAAGATACCACATAAAGTGACAGTAAACGTAGTGTCATGTTTTTCTTACAGAATATTCACAGACGATGCAAGTGTAGATATTTCAAACGCTCGTGACAATAAATATGATAACTGTGGACTGTATATAATATACATGTCTTCATAATTATGATACATTTCTTGTAAATAAATACTTCCAATACGAAACCATAAAATCACCAAACCACAACGCCAAGGTTAAATACCAGAACAAGAAGATTGAAATTACTAAGGCGTATGTTTTTATTTCGCTTTCTGATCAATTTAAACCGTTTGAAAATGGATTGTACATGTATGTTGTTTAAATTTAAACATAGAGTTGACAAAGAATTATGTTTCTTCGCATTGTGGAGACGACCATTACATCATTATAATTGACATTATAAGGTAACTTGTGCAATTATGATGTCTTTTCTACCAATGTATATAAGGTCTGATTTATTTTTTGCTCGAGACATACACAGATGTTTCGGCCAGATCTCTAACGAACAGAAAAAGGTGCACATACTACGAAATAATTGCACGTGTGTCCGATGCGTCAAACCGTCAAAATACCAGGCATTGCGCTGAATGTTGGGATAATGTTGTTGCATATGAGACTGACGTAACTAAGTCGCCTTTGCTTGCGGAGTTAGCAATCTGCTTCTGGTCAATCGTTGGACTGACCGTTGTTATATAACCTCGTTATGATAAACGACATACATACCAAAACCACAGCCACCTCTTGTACTAATGTTCTCGTCTGACAATGTCACCGGCATAGCCGGTAAGTTGTTCGATGTTATCACGTTATCAACATTTCGTCAGCAAGGTGTCAGTAAATGCAATGTGGAATAAGACGGAGGTGTCATGTAAACGTCTGCCGAGGCGCAAACATTTGCTCATACAAAACACTTTAACGCCTTTCCAGACAAACTGCAGTGCGATTTAAAACTGGAAAAATGAACCAAGAGAAATGACTTTACAGCTTCATTTTAAGCAATAATATACTAGAGGGAAGTGCTATAAAATACGTTTTATATATATATTACTTATATGCTCGAAATAACGTCCACTCTACTAAGAGGTAACAATTCACAATAAAGTCGCCTACTGTAACAACATGGCGCACACAGGTGTTTCGATTATATGAAGATTGTTTAACCTTTTTCTTGAGTCTGTTGGACCGGTTTACTTGGGGAATGCCATTTCAAGAAACGTTGAGTCCTTTGCAGTGTAAAAGGGACTAGCACAAAACTTATCCGTTGGTTTGGTCCAACTCCTTTAACGTAACTTCCCTGCAGTTTGCACTGAAATATGGGCGCATAAGAATATACATTTAGCAACAAAACGCAAGAAACTGCTCATGATGATGGAACGTTTCGCTCTTGTTGATACTCACAAAGACCACTAAAGTCCGTTACTTGGCGGAACTAGAGACCGACTGTTATTATCTAGCGATACTGAAAACTGATGTTGTAAGAAGTATAAATTACACTCACGACCAAAATTAAACCAATACATCCTTTTTGTGGTTTAAATGGACAGAACGCGTAGTCAACACACTCCTCGGTTTAAGAAAGTTTTTATTTTTTTGACAGCGCAATTCAAAAACATAATTCGGAAATATTAGGTTTTAAAGGCTATTAATGTATTGAGCACAAAATGTCGAATAAAGCAAAACATAACCTTTGCCGCAGAGCATAACAACACCAAACTTCATGAATTATTCACGTGACATTCGACAGATGCTTGCATTTGGCCCGCCGTCTCTCTAAATCAAAAACGATACGAGAATTGAAAGTTTTGTTTCGGAAATTGGTGAATAATACAATAGTTTAATGGAAAAAAAGACATTTGGCAGTTCAATGAACTGCATTGAACTCTGTTTAGCACCTGATAAAAGTAGTTTTTTGTTATCATCATATGATATGATGATATGACAATAGGTTATTTTATTTAAATATTATAGTTATTTTATTTCAATAGTTTAGCTATTGTTTCCAAAAAGAAGAGGTTATACATTTGTAAAGTAGGACGTAAAAATCTTTGAACCAAAGTCTTTTTTGGACAAACTAATGATGTTTTACACAATTTATATTACCTATGAAACTCTATAATGACCTCAGTTAATGCATGAAGTTAAATACGGCTAAGTGTGAAAGGTGTTCTCTCAGAATATTTAGAGTTCTGCTGGTCCGCGTACAAATTATTGTTTGGCTAATTAATTACTAATTACAAATTGTTGTTATGTTTTATTACTAAAGAATGATACTTTTGAGTTAACATATTAATATTTTACTTATTTTATTTCAATATGATAGCTGGTTTTTGAACATGATAAATGACTTTTTGGGTTGCTTTTTGGCTATTTCGCATAGCCTCTCCCCCTTTAGTCCACCCCTTTATTGTCGGCTATCAAAAGCATCGTTATCAGAATACCGTATTTGATACAAATATACAGCAAAACGTAACATTATTTTTTTACAAACCCTGAATAGACATAAAGAAAGACACGCATAATTGAAAGACGCGCAAAAGTGAAATCAAGCTATAGGTGTATTTATATGATCTTGAGCTGTTATTTTACGTGCATACTATATACGAAAGTCATAGTTGTGTGACCTACAGGGAGCGACAAAACCTCTCCAAAAAATAGTCCAGTTCCGTTATTACCCACATATGATTCATGTGACGAAATAATCGGTAGCTTGCAGAATATTTTTTTTTTGCACTGGTGAGACCAGTAAAGCTGGTTATGTCGACTGACCGTCGTCAGGAAAAAACCCAGATGATAGTTACAAAAGGCGTAAAGAAAAACGAACTAACGCAAATGTGTGATACCAAATATTATTCAGATTTAAATGACAAGCACGTCTTATCACTAAACCCCATCCTTTTACATTAATGTTTTATATTATTGTTTCTCCAGACCACGCGCAGCTTAACAATACATGTGCGGATCTATTTGGTGACATAATAATTTAACACGTGGATTTTGTGTAGATAATGGGAAAGTATATCTCTCATAATGTTAATGTCCCCAAAATGGTAAGATGTAATTGAACAAAAGCGGTGTGCGAATAGCATAGCTAAGTCACTGTTAACAAAAAAACGGTTTAGCTAGTGAAAACGTATTTATTCCATTATAAACACGATCGCAGTGTCATTTACATTATATTCGAGTAAGTGAACCCATTAGACTTACACGTCGATGAATGTCTATAAAGACGTACACGTTCCTAGACATATCTACGGTGTCGGATACTAATTAGTATCCATTGTAGCATACAGACCAATCACGACTCATTACAATGCTGGGAAAGAAGATATGTATTTCAATAAAATTGCTGTCACGATTTTTTTTCTTAATCTTATTTTATTATGTTCGACAAATAAAGGACACGTTACACGGAGTGAATTATTACTTTTTTTTCCGTTTCTGTGCAGTTAATAATCCTGTCAACATTTAAAAGAATAATTAGAAATAACACGTCGTATATTTTTCACAGATATTCCTGTTTTTAAAAAACGCATTGCAAATAGTGATAAATGATGACGTGTTCTTTTTAAAACTAAGGGTTTTTCTTCTAAATTTAAAACAAATGTGTAAAAGTACGAGCTGAAAACAGCATAAACCAGCAACATTACTGGAAGGCGCTAAACTCCAACTGACCATCATTAGAAGTCAAGCCTCGTCACCGCCTATGCTGCACTACGCCCTCGGGATGAATTTTCCCATCTACACCAGGAACACATAAAGGATTCTTATAATCAACAGCGCTGTGTGAATAGCATACCTATTAAGTAAGTCACTGTGAACAAATTACTGGTTAAGCTAGCGTGAACTGTATAACCCGTATTTATTCCATAATAATTGTAAACACACTTGCAGTGACATTTACATTATTCGTGTTTGAGATTGGTGTAGATAAGGACATACACAAATTTACATAATCTGTTTGATATCGGATACAAATTAGAATCTTTTTTTACATACAAAGCAATTACGACTCATTACAATGCAAGGAAATAAGAGCTGTTTTTTTAATAAACTTGCTGTCAAGATTTCTTTCTACATGTAAGTCGTATTTTACCATGTTTGCCAAAAAAAGGAATCTAGGACAATTGAACAAATGTTTCCATTTTAGCGATACACTGAGTGAATTATTACTATTTACATTTCTGTTAAATAAATCATCCCGTCAACATTTAAACGAATAATCCGAAATAATACATCTTATATTTCACAGGATATTCCTGTTTAATAAACAGTGATAGATGATGATAGGTTATTTTCCAAACTTAGTTATTCTTTATCAATTTCAAAAAAAAAAAATAAGAAAAAACAACAGTTTTGTAAAAGTACGAACTTTGTTACATTGTATGTTGAATGAAATATTGACAAATCAATCAGAAAGGTTACTAAAAGGTATACATGTGTACTTGGAACAGTTTGGTTAACTTTTTTACCGACTATACTTTCCCAGAAAAGTGAGATTATGCAATTAAAATACCCCGTATTAAAACGGCGTAAACTTTAAACACTATAAATTGAAGAGATGCTCAAGTAAAGAATGTTGTAAACAATGTAGATATGTCAAGTTTAAGGGCACCATGACAAAATGGCCCGTACAAAAACTAACACACAGAACGACACAAAAACACGTAACACATCATGACGCAACAGACATTAAGAAAAACTTCATTTTTGTGTGTTTCGGATTTTTCTTTATTTCTTTTATTTTTTATTTTTAATTTCTTAAACCGTTTCCACTGTGCCATTTTGTTGTGTTTTTATTAAGTAATTAAAATAGGTATGAAGGATGAGTGCCATGAACCACTTTTTCCATTGGGTTATATGTAATGAAAAGATAATTAATTATGTATTTTCCTTTTTCTAAAAGGCCCTGGGTAATATGATATTATTCACTTAAAGCATAACAAAAAATGAAGCTATTCTTATTATATTTCATTATAACGAACAACTTTATAAAACAAAAACGAATTTGATCAATGTCGTGAGAGCACGTTTATTGAAATGATTTTGATTCTAAACTTTGCAATAAACCAAGCGTTTACAGAATCCGTTTGCTACATTTTCACATGCCTTAAAGACTTGTTTATTTTGAATCTGAAAAGTTTGGTTATAACCTCTTTAGGTATTATTATATCAGCCATAAGCGTCAATAGCTCTTGCGGTTTAATAAGTACATGTATGCACATCCTGGTTTTGTTAATTTTATCCTTGGAAATGTACTATGCATGACTGAGGAAATACTAAGACATGGCAATGACATAGCCATCGTTAGGTTATCGTGTCAAACGGACGCACTGACGGACGGACGAAAAAAATGACCCCTGTGAAAAGTGGTTACCGAAGCACAGGACTTCCATTGGGTAGTTTGTAAAAATAAATGAATAATGGCGTGTTTTCCTTTTTGTAAAAGCCCTCGGCAAATTTGATAGTATTCGCCTAAAGCAAAACAAAAATGAAACTATTCTAATTACGTTTTATTTTGGCGAATAACTTGATAAAACAGATACGAATGTTAGATCAAATTCGTACAAGCACGATTATTGATTATTTTTGTGATTCCATATTTTGCAATGAACCATGTATTTACTTAATCGTTTTTTTAAATGCTTGCTTTTCACACACTTTAAGTGACTGTGTCAAGAACAAATTCCCAAAAAATGATAAGTCGTAGAAAACAATAGCTTGTGGTTTTGAATACAGATGGAATAAGATAAAATATGTGTTTGATGTTTTCGCGATATCAAATAATATTAATGTAGGTCCCCCAAAACAGGCTTGCAAAAGGCACCAGAAAATTACACTAACAGATGTAAATTACGCAATTATATAAAATAAATAAAATCTACAATCAAAATTACATAAATGTAACAAATCCTCTGTGACCTTCAGATATGAAATATGCCAAGTTTCCACAAATTATTCCTCTAAGAGCTGGATATGCATATTGCAGGATTGCAGTTGTGCATCAAGTGCACAATTTTACAATGTCAACGTATTATATGTTATATGATAACCATAAAAACTATTCAGGAGAGAAACTTGAACCATAAACAACAATAATTAATGCAAACAAATAAAAATATATCTTGAAAATTCTACACTTAACACACAATTTAAATAGTTTTAACAAATAATTTAAATAATTCACATTATCGGAACCGTTGTAAAAGGTCAATACGTCCCAGAGCACAAAACAATTTACAATGAACGAGATGAATACATTTCTAAAGCAAGGGTTGCTTGGTGCAGTTGAATGTTTGAACAATTACCTAGTAGCTTATCATTAATACATGTAGCTAAACTTTAAACTTCAGGGGACTAATTGTAGTATGCATGGCCTCAGATAAACAAGGATACTTTAAAGTTCCATTACCATTAGTTATTTCTTAACGAATAAAAAGTGTAATACAAATTGCAATTAAGATAGTTCGTGGAACTGCAAACGTAGGGGTTCCACCTTCAACGGTAACAGTGAAATAGTTTTCGTGATGATGGTCAGTCTCCTATGTGCTGATAAACTTACTTATTTAGAGAAACGGCAATTGTTTGCAGGGAATTATAGATCAATTTCCAATCTCGCGGGGTTTTATAGACTGATATTGTTCCTTGTTCTCAGACACTCCATTAACACAGAATTATATCTCACCGTATTGTAGACATGTCAATTATTGTTATGCATGTCTTCGAATGGTAGAATGAGTTATGCCTTTCTGCATTGTGAACTTGCCAATTACCTCATTATAATTGGCCTTGTCAAAGAAAATATGTTAACCTTTTGTAATTCACCAATGTACAAATGTAAATACGTAAATACTCAAAGACTTATGGTATGTAGTATTTCTACGTTATTATCTATATGTTGTCACACAGATGTGTTTTTTTTATCTATATGTGTATTTTGCACATGTGTCATTGCTAAGGGTTTAACAATTTACATGTAGTGTGCAATCATAAAGATAACCAGGTGTCGCCATGCATGACGACAAATAACTTTATTTGATATATTTGTAAAATACTGACACTTCCGTCTGAAATGTGACAAAGAAGGCTTTAAAGATAGTAGATTCCCACAACAAAACGTGTTAGAACTTGTTAGATTAACATGAGGGGAGGATCAGGCCAGTCCATACATTCTATTCCTTTCGCGCTCAGTGAACTCATTGACATAAGCACATAGTCTTGGTCCACTGCCCCAACATAAGGGTCACAAATGCCACATTGATCTCATCGATAGTGGAAACATGTCAAATCTCCTTTAAGGGTGGCGTACAAGTCAGTAGAACAATCATAGGAGATCCCACCCTAACCGGTAATGACGCACCACACAACCTATCACGTTTCTGGGCGCAGCAGTCTTTAAATCGATTTTTATCACCACACACGTCTCCAACCATTATTAAACTGCCCTCACACATACCTCCCGACCTTACTGCGTCCTTGCTACGACCCAGGACGCAGCACAGTCGCCATGGACGCAGCAGGGACGCAACGAAGTCGTAGCGAGGAACCCAAGGACGCACAAGGTCGCAGACCGTCGGCGAATATTTTGAACATGCACAAAACAGTCGCAGAACTCTGCGACTGTGCTGAGTCCTGGTTAGGTCGCCGTGGGATCGCAGTGGAGTCGCCATAGTCGCAGCAGCATCGTAGTAAGGACGCAATAAGAACG
>Ga0224511_10001605_pt1 | contig 13980 bp, 10 predicted proteins | sample SF_May12_sed_USG_2_FD_169988 | JGI IMG/M metagenome (GOLD analysis project Ga0224511, IMG submission 169988) | Sediment microbial communities from San Francisco Bay, California, United States - SF_May12_sed_USGS_8_1 | ecosystem: Environmental > Aquatic > Marine > Sediment | place: USA...
GTGGGCCTCTACCAGTTCTTTCATCCTCGGGGTGGGCCTCTACCAGTTCTTTCATCCTCGGGGTGGGCCTCTACCAGTTCTTTCATCCTCGGGGTGGGCGTCTACCAGTTCTTTCATCCTCGGGGTGGGCGTCTACCAGTTCTTTCACCCTCGGGGTGGGTGTCTACCAGTTCTTTCATCCTCGGGGTGGGCGTCTACCAGTTCTTTCATCTCGTTGTGAGTGGCCAGAGTGTCGATAGGTGACATGCAAACAAATGGGTTAGGTTGACTGACCCCCAACTCTCCAGCAGCATCTGTTCAGTTTTGTAGCGCGTGCTTCACTGAATAAGTGGGTTGTCTGGTAGAAGGAAACTGGTCCAGGTTCATAGTCAACTTCTACTTCGCCAAACCTTACCAGGCAGCAACGCTGTTGCTTGGTTTAATTGGAATAAACAACTGACAGGGCGCCTTGTCCAGTAACCATGATGGTAACTTCTGGTACATACAAAACCAAAACAATCACTTGGTACAGAGACCTTTTGATTAGCAAAGTGTTACTGATCAAGTATTACTGATTATCTCAGATCATAAGACTAGGCGTCTCTGTTCACGGGCTTTCTCTCAATCAAGAATAAAAGTTGTTGCTTAGTGTTGTAACATAGTGGTCTAGAAAGTGGACGGTCGCAATGATGTGAATAAACTGCAGTTGTTTGTTTAAGGTGGGTAACACGCAGAGTCATCCTCTTGTGCTATTTTACAAGTCCATCTACTGCAGAACTGAGAGGATGCCAGAGTCAGGAGACAAAGATCTGGGTAACTCCTTTTTACTTTGTATGCCTTCAGTTGAAATATGCTGTGTAAATTTTATTTAATATCTGAGTAGGTGGTCTCATGCAGTATTTTAGCATACATTTATTGTATGACCAATATTTCATGTACATCAAAAGGGTAGCAAATAGCTCAGTGGGATAGCTCGACGGTGGTCTCGCCACCATGAGAACCTGGGTCCAACTCCTGAACATTGCGGGCACTGGTTGTGAGTGTGACTATGAGCTCCTCACACCAATTCTAGCTCACAACAAAAATACAGGGGGAAGGGTTGCTACCAATCCACTTGTGCGGCTCCATCTAACCCGACAGCTTCATAATAACAGTAGGCACTTCATACACTAAAAAGTGTACACCATATGAGCGTATTTATATTCATCTTTATTTTTTATCAGCTACCCTTCGGTATTGGCTGTTGGCTGAGCAGTGAGCAGCTGCATGGTCTTGGTGACGGGTAAAATAGAATAGAGGTATGCTTTTTGAATTTTCAGAATTAATGAATGAGGATGGAACCACGCACAACATCTTTGACAGAGATGATATGAGGAAAACCGCTAAAGTGGACCTCAATCCAGGTTGCATAATTATTGCTTTTTTCTGTTATTATCAAGTAAGCTTCTTTTTTCGTATCCTGACCTGAGTCAGGGGTATGCAGACATTCAACTACTGAGTTTATATCACTCATAATCTCCCAGGGTACGGCATTAGGAGACTTTCTGCTTACACCCACATGCCCCCAAATGAAGGTAACTTTATGGGTGGCCTGCTTTCTTTAATGCCGGGATCCGAAACCACCAAGGGTGTGGCGGAGAAAAGGTTTTTGCCCAACCTGGGAATCGAACCAGGGGCCCACATTCCAAGGCCCAGTACATTAAGCCATTGTTTCGCCCTAATCAAGTTTAAGTCACATTTTCTGTCACAAAGCACGCCACATCACATGTTATATAACGTATAGATATAATTGTCAGCTTCGGATGTTGGGATGAAGTGATGGCTATTGGATAATGTACTGAGCTTGGACCAGGAATCCCTGGTTCAATTCCTGATGAAACTTGGTCTTTGACAGCACCCTCGTCGACTCGGTCACGACACTAAATAAAGGAGTTATCTTCTATATGGGGCACTTGGAGGCAAACAGAAAGTTCCATAAACACATATCAAGGGAGACACTTAATCAAAGACTCTGCAGGCCTATTCTGCATACCCTTAAGACTGGTCAGGGCACCTGGAGGGTACCCGCCAAAATAGAAAAGAACAAGATGCCGGAAAAACTGCCATGTAGGATATTTTTTACAGAGGATTGGGAGGAGTATATACCAGAGCCCCCAGATGGTGGTTGGGGATGGGTGGTGATGATAGCTTCATTCTTCAACAACTTTATATTGGATGGTATAGCTTATTGCTTTGGTATTTTTCTTCAAGACTACGTCAGCAGCCTAAATACAACAGTTGGAAATGCGAGTCTTGCCAACTCCCTGCTTTGTGGAGTGTATCTGCTAGTAGGTAAGTCATACTGTTTATCTCACACACAGTGTATTCTAGTGTAAAATGAGTATCCGTTACTCATGTAATGAGTGATACGGTGATGTCAGTATGCCCCATGGACACGATTCTCGCCATCTGTGTCCATGCATAGCTTGATCTCTAATCCACCTTTACCAAACGCACCATTAAGTTTGCTAATTAGGGTTCCCTATACAGGTTTTTATTTTTGTTCCACTCCGGCATCTGAGATCCCAAGCCCGAGGCTTGTTGAGGCGATAGGAGCAAGGATTAGAGCTCATATTTACAACGAGAACCCGCCATGGCCAAGTTTTGAACCCAGGCTCTCACGGTTGCGAGCCCAGCACTCTGCCACTGAGATTTTCGTTATACATGTATATGCAGTATGCAGTATGCAAATTTGTAATAATACCGATGCACTAAATGTAACTGATGCCAGAAACGTAATAACTCAGGTTTTCATTATAGGCCCAATAGTTGGGGCTCTTGTAAATAAGTTTGGATGCCGACCTGTTGGTATCAGTGGTTCGATCATTGGTGCTGTCGCCTTCATATTGAGCTCTTTCTCTCCTAATATTGTTTGTCTTCAGCTGACATACGGAGTCTTGGGAGGTGAGTAAAAATTAAAAGACCTTTCCCATTCAAGATCATTGCAGCCCGAATATGGTTGTAGAAGCATTGCCTTTCTCCTCTGCAGTAGCAAGATATCGTTGGTTATATGTGATTAGCTTGAACAATTGCATTCATTGCTGCCACTAAGTTATTGAATCTTTAATATGTATATGAAGCCACTATTTGCATCGTGCAGCATCAGGAAACAATTTCTCTTTGCAGGGTTTGGCTTTGGTATGATGTATTTGCCAGCTGTAGTAGGGGTTGGTTACTACTTTGAAAAAAAGAGAGGCATAGCTACAGGCATTGCTGTCTGTGGAACAGGATTTGGTCTATTCACCTTTGCACCGGTTGGCAAGGTTCTTCTGCAGATGTTTGATTGGAGAAGCGCTCATTTCATTCTAGGTATGTCTACCTAAATGCAGTAACTGCTATAAATTAATGATATAATCTGTTTTTGTAACTCACATGCATGTCCAGGGTTGTGGAGTTTGTTTCTAGCCAACAGCGAAATATGCCAAAACAGTGGTTGTCCTTCCTATCACCACCATTGACCTTTTTTCTGGATTCAGACCCATGACTCACTTGGCACCAGTGATGCATTTTGATAACCACGACTGCTTCCAATCCGTTTTTTAAGTACGGGTAGCTAAAACTATCTGCTGATATTTGCAGCTGGAATAATTCTGCAAGGTTGTCTCTCTTCATCCATGATGAGACCCCTGCAGCCTAAAAGACGCAGGACAAAGATGTCTCTGCAGAAAGAAAATGAGCTTCAGAAACAGCAGCAAAACATGGAACCGGCAGTTGAAGACAGCAAAGCTCTACTGGATGATCCTGACAGAGCCCTGCGAAATTTAAGGTGCCAGGCTTTATAATAACTTACAGTTTTTTGATCGAATGGTGCCTCCATTGTTATGACGAAGCTGCTGGGTTAGCTGATTCTATTTCACCAGTTATGGCCTAGCATGGAGCATCACAAATTGGTCAGTATCAATGCTCCTCCTCACAGTGATTAATGTCGGGAAGTCATACAACGGGAGCCAACCTTGACTCGGGCTCAAACCGAGGCTCTCAATTGGTTGCGAACCCAGCGCTCTGCCACTGAGCTATCATGTTAAATCCCATCTTACAGATAAGTTGTTATGGACTGAAGTAAGGCATCCGCATTCCCCCTAATATTCAGACTCTCTATTGTAGGCATCGTACTTCAAGCAGTCAGTATGGTTCCAGCTATGCCATTCATGGTACCGCTTTGACTACAGATGCTACTCCTGCTCATAAATTACATGGCAGTGTATTGCTCCTAACAGCAGGGCAGGGATCAGCTCATGTCAGTGTTCAAGATCTTTCAAGGCCTCTGTATAAAAAGGATATCTTCTATAGCGGCTCTGTATATAATGTATCACATATGAAATCTCAGCACTCCGTAATGGGCTATGTAGCGAGTATCACAAGCATACCGACAGAAGAGGTGAGTGTTGTGAAATTGCGCTTTTTCTCTAATTAAATCTAGTGTTTTCCAGAAAACAGACTCAGTAATCATGCGTGTTCACATCTGAGCTACTTGAACTTTTTCCTATGCATGAATGCATCGCAGCCGGAGGGCATGGCATGTACGTGCACATACGCATGCAATTACCCAAGCTCTCCATTTTGGTCAGTTGTGAATCACCGGTCACGCATTTCTTGAAGAGTCTGAAGTCCCTTTTAATAATTGCGCCACATACTGACCAGTTGGAATAAAGTAAGTCTAAGATTTCTCATGTACTTTGGCCGGTTCATCACCACTAAATTCGAAATAAACACTGAAATTGCCACTATAGCTGAGCCTATTGACTAATGGGTAGGTATGGTGTAATAGTTCGCCACTGATAATTAATCATCTCTTCTCAGACTCACCAGACAAGGATGGCCTGTCTTAATAAGCTGCCCAAGCCGATGGCAGATATCCTTGCTGAAATGCTGGATCTGCAGGTCCTGCGTAACAAGGGCATGGCCATGTTATGTTTGGCTAATGTGATCGGCATGCTTGGATTTTATGTGCCCATTGTCTTCACTACCAACAGAGCCGAACTCATGGGTGTCAGCTCAACGAATGCAGCATTACTCCTTTCCATAATGGGTTAGTACAGTAGAAGTAATGCTTATCAAGAAGCCCCTCAATCTGCAGTACACCACAACGTCTGAATTATGCGTTTATTAAGAAAAATGAATTGCCTTATGGGTGATATCTAATGAACGCTGCCAAAATGACCAGATCATGCAGTCATCTGAATTGAAACTCTTTCCAGACAGGGGTATAACACTAAAACAGGCGCCCTTAATAGATGTAACCGAGCTTTCTACATTACTAGCTTTTTTATTTACTAATGATTTATGTGATGTTATAGGTATCTGCAACACAATCGGCAGAGTTTTGTCTGGTTTTATTACCTTCATTCCAAATGTGTCACCGCTGTTTGTCAACAATGTCTGCATAACCTTGTCAGGAGTATCCGTTGTCTTTATTCCACTGTGCACTACATACACTACCATGATGATATCAATAGCTGCATACGGCCTTCTCAGTGGTAAGTATGTTCTTCTTGCCAGTACAGTGTATGTTCTGGTTCTTTTATGTCTAGTTGGTCTGTTAGTAAGTTTCCCGTTCACCATACATGTCCATGATATGACTCATGTCGACTGACCCCCAACCTCACACAACCATCTGGTCAGGTTTGTAGCTCGTGATTGCACTGAACCACCGGTGCTCTGTTAGACCGTAGCTGGCCCGGGCATAATCGGCTTCCACTATGTCAACCCTGCCCAGCAACTAATTCATTAGATGAAGTCTTTGTCCCATTGCGACCAACAGCGATTTATAATATAACATGCCCTATTATTCAATGTGCTCAATACCAGCCTCCGATATGATAACTCCGACCAACACTGTAATAAATGGCCTTTACCTTTACCTGTACCATAGCTGCCCAGGTATAGATTATGTTCTATTTCTTGTAGCTACCTTCATATCTCTTGCATCTGTTATTCTCTGTGAATTGGTGGGATTGGAGAAGCTAACGAATGGATTTGGTCTTCTCTGCCTTGTCAGAGGCATCACAGCTATCGCTGGACCGCCATTAGTAGGTTAGGCTTTCTGTAGAATAAATGATGTCCCTTAGCTAATCGCCGAGAGAGGAAGTGAAAGAGCCAACTTATCCAGGCAATGACCTGAAACTCCCCCACCCACAGTGTATGTGGATTTTGGGCCCAAAGTAGCTCAACAACGATAAAGACAGGAATAACAATCTCAGTATTGTGAGTACGCTTCGTAGTACTGGCTAGGTTTTTGCTTGGTATAAACCTGGAGCAAGCCTCTCACTACAATTCGCTAATGTGGCTTCGGATCATAACTGTATACAGTATAAATAATGGAGGTTTCCCCCAGTGGATTAAGGTCAGGATCACTTCACGTTTGCTAAAGATCCACCAATCCGTTCTTTAGAAGAGAAGCCGAGTTTTCGGCGGGTGGTCCTCAACCTTCTCGGACTATTTGTTCAGCCTTGTAGCTTGTGCTTTATACTGACTCAACGTGTATTCTGGTAGAGTGGATGGGCCCTTGGCATGGTCAGTCTCCGCTATGTCAGCTCTGCCCAGGTCTGCAGCTACATCGTTATCGACCTTTGCCGCACTGTTACCGATAGTAAATTACTGTTATTATTGTTATTGATATTTTTATTACTGTTATAGCGGGTTTACACAAGCATGGCACGGCAGCGGTCAGCGGGAAGCGGCACAGAGAGTGGTGCCGGAGGGGCGTTTACACAAGTGGCACAGATGGGCGTCAACTTCCACCAGTGCACAGTGCCACTATGAGTCGACGCTGCATGCACTACTTTTTCAAGCGGCGCAAGCGGGATGACCAATCAGAGTGGCGATTTTATTTACTTCGATTAGATTTCTGCTTTCTGTGTTTAGGTCAAGGGCGAACTAGGTAGAATGACAATTTCGAATCTGCGTTGTCATTGGTTGCCGCTTACCTGACGCTGAAGAAATAATGCGTGCAGGATCGGCACCCTGCCGTTGGATCACCGGGAGCTGACTCCCACTTGACGACCATTTTGAGCAGTTTTTAAGCGGCAACCGGTTGACGCTAGTGCAAACTCCACTTTTATTTTTGGTACCATTAATATTTTCATTATTACATATATTTTATTTTTATGCCTTTGTTTCAATTCCCCCTTTCTACTCCTGAGATTGAACATCGACTTCGCGAGTGGTAGTCCTCATGAAACGAACATCTTATTTTGTAGGCCAATTATTTGACTTGACTGGAAGCTATGATGCCACTTTCTACATTGCTGGTAGCTGCTTGATCCTGAGTGGAATTCTGCACTTTTTGCTTCACTTGGAGTATTTCAAGCCAGCTCGACGGTGATGTTTTCACCATCTCATATATATTACAGCGTGAAAGGAAAATTAATGAATATATTGGACAGCTTCCAGCTTTTTCTTCATCTCCTTGAGCGAATCAAATTTTTTTTTTTTCGTTACTAAATCTAGCCAAGCTACCTGACATTGGATTTGTTGTCTTTTTTTGGAGAATATCTGTTGGTATCACTTGGGTCCGATTGATGTTTTGTGAGCTATATAATGAGCAGCTCCTTGATAAATCTCCAGCCAGGAGACCATACTGATTTTGGGCAATTTTCATGGGCATGCAACAGAGCATGTGTTTATAAATTCCAAAAAAATGTAGTTTTGTACATAAAACGCTAAATCCCAAACTAATCAACAATAACCTTTGAGGCGTGGGTGGGCCAATGGGTAATAAGCGCATTTGCAAGCTTGGTTTTTTTAGATTTCACGACCGAAATCTATTTCAGTTATGAAATCTAAAAAATCTGTTCAAGAGCGCGACTGAAAAGTGTGATTTAAAAAAGCATCTTTCACTTTGGGCCGCGGTCTGCGACCGTGAGCACGCGAACAGAATTCCACAACCGAAAGTAGGCATTACCATAGTAGTTTAAGCAAATGTCAGGGTTACCGCAAAGAGACTTGATTACCACATTGGAATAACCAATCGCAAAGGATTGTTTGGCTCTAACGGAGGAGTTAAAGTTGAGAGAGGACAACTCTGATCTTATCAAAATCCATCCCGAACTCAACTGCAACTCATCGCCACCATGTGCCTGCGTGCTAGCGATAAAAAAATTTGCAAAAATTTCAGTTGCGAGCACGCGATTGCACCCATTATTCCAAGAAAACCACCGATGGAATTCATGAGCTTAGCTGCTATACATAATAACTGAATTCACACTCAAATAACCAGACCGAGCTCGTTCTTCTTAAGGAAATATTGGAAAATGTAATATTTTTCTTAAAAGATGTTGGCAAGCGGTGACATATATTTTATCAGCAGTTTTATACCAGGCACTTTTTGGTTCGTATTCACACACGTGTTGGAAAATTATAATGACAGATAACACCCGTCTCTGGACACTCTGTTCAAAACATGAACCTAAAGATCCATTGTTTTCCCATATGATGCACATAAAGGACAAAATAATGGTATGACCGCAGACGACATAGAATGCAGCGTTTAAAAAATGAAATATAAAGCTTGATTACATAACCTTTCTGTTACACATTTATTTACGGTTATGCAAGATTGTATTTATAGCTTTTTTGATAATCTTATCATGCACGTTGATGCATTCGGCATGAGGAAAAATATAAGAACATACAAATGTGTAGGTGTAAGAGTTTTCGGAGAATGTGTGGGTTGTACAAGCTCAACCCAAGTTATGAACATACATGCTGGCATATCTGCACAAATATTGCAAATGGAAAGTTACTCCACATAATGTATTTTAATAGCCGAATGATTCTTTGCTTTCCCATATGATGTTTTGTATAGTGTGATCATTGTAGACTTTTATCACAATATTCTTCCCTGACAACAGCTTTGAAATACTGCAAGTGAAGGGTGAAGTGGAGAAGCCCGCTTATAATGAGGCAAGCTCCAGCGTGATAGAAAGTAGCATCATAGTTACCAGTAAAGTCATACAATAGTCCTGCAAGCAAACAGAAATACCTTTACCTTGTATCAGTAACAGTAATGTGTCCTACTAATAAAAGAAAATAGAGATGCTGAACTCTTGGTGACCACGCAGCATCACACGTTATGGAAATGGGTATACGGGATGGAGCTCAGATTAAGACTTTTAAACATGTCGAATCTTGGAAACCCAGCCTTAAGTCCAGACTGAGAATCACGAGGAACCTGTCAGAATACTCTCTGGTTTATAGAAATGAAGAGCCGGCCTGGATAGAAATCCAGGCTCATTTATTATTATATGTTTATTATATTACTTTATTATGCAATGAAGTTGCTATCTAAGTGCCTGGGCAGGGTTGGAAGAGTGGAAACTGACCATGGCCCAAGACTTCTTCCACTATATCAGAACACTCGCTGATTCAGTGTGAAACAAGCGTTACAAGACTGATTGGAATGATACTGGGAGGTTGATGGGGGTTGTTTACACGTCACCCTTCGCCGAGAATCCAGCCACTCTTGAAGAAAAGAAAGAATAGGTGTAACAAAAGTAATGGTGTAACTATACCTGCTAATGGGGAACCAGTGACAGCTGTGACACCTCTTACAAGGCAGAGAAGACCAAATCCATTCGTTAACTTCTCCAATCCCACCAATTCACAGAGAATAACAGATGCAAGAGAGACGAAGGTGGCTGCAAACAAAATCCCCCAGAATGACTGATATTGAAGTTAACATATTCAAAAGCTTCACCCTATAACATTTTATTAAAAGATCACATGATGCATTATAGGTTATGGTTTGACTGTAGCCTGTAACACTATTTTGAGAACTCGAGAGAAAACTTCCTTGATGATGCATACATGCTTGATATGTATGTTGCTAAAAAAGGGACAAAAGACCCAACCATGCTCACCAGCTTATCTCTAACCAACAAACCCTCTGCCAAAAACATGAAGTAGAACTCCATTTCTCACATACAATGGCATTGGTAGTGGACGTAATTTCACTTACCACTTAGAAGTCCGTATGCAGCAATTGAGATGACCATGGTAGTGTAAGTAGTGCAAAAAGGTATCAAGAGGACAGATAGTCCACACAGAGTGATGCAGACACTGTTGACAATTAGTGGTGATACATTTGGAATGAAGGTTATAAAACCAGACAGAACTCTGCCAATCGTGTTCGAAATGCCTGCAAATTAAGGACAGTTTGGGGTGAGACCTGCCAATGTACTTCCTGCTCTACCCATTTCAACGGTTCTCTGTAACCTGCATGAGAGTGTTGTTGGAATTAAGCTTCTGGAGTTCTAACGAATATTAAACTCGCAGCAGATGGTTAGTGATACGCAGTATTTCAGTAGAATTGTTTATTCATGGAGTTATTCTGCTATTCCTGGTCAGCATAGGCTACGCTATTCAACTATATAGCCAACTTCCCCAGGTAGTGCGAACGATCACATGGGTGAGACACTTCAGGTCTTCGGTCGCAACCTTTTGGAAAGGGGATGGATGGCTGGTGACAGTTAGTCGTTAGGCTTTGCTACATTCATAGAGGTGTTCAACACCTTCAAATCTGCCATTGAATTGCGTGAGCCATCGAACTACTAATCACTGACTACTGGTGTTGCTCCCGATTCCTTTCTTCTTGTTGATTCTTAAAAAACAGTTGTTTATTTTCACTCACTTTTGAGGAACAAAGCACCACTACCATGTGGTAATAATGGACTAAGAGCAGAGAGATCGATGCATCCACAAAAAATGGAAGTGGCAGAGCTTACCAGGGTGCCTGCTGACTCAATGTGATTTCCTAGCAAATTTGCCATGTGTGGCAACCCCTTTATGCTTCAAGACTGGATGGGTAGCTGGGCAGTTGGAAGTCAGTCAATCAAAGATTTGCCTATTTTGTCACGAGCATATGACAACCATAGATAATTCTCAACTCTTATCCACTTACCCATAATAGAAAGAAGAAAAGCCGCTTTGGTGGGGTCAATCCCCATGAGTTTGGCTCTGTTAGCAGTGAAGACAATGGGCGCATAAAATCCGAGCATGCCTATCACATTAGCGAAACATAACATGACCATGCCCTTGTTACGCAGGACCTGCAGATCCAACATTTCAGCAAGGATATCTGCCATCGGTTTGGGTAGCCTGTTTAGGCATGCCATCCTTGTCTGTAGTAGAAACTAATAGTTGTTAGAATAGAATTACCCTTCATGCATTCCAGATTGTAATTTTAGTATGCGAAAGGTGATTCTTTTCTGATATGTTATCACTTGGAAATGTAATGTCAGAAACCTTTGTAAAGTCCAGTGGCACCATTGACAGCACAGTTTTCATGACTTGGGCGTTGGGGATGGATCTTGGCAAACTCACCAAACACAAGCCCTTGTGGCACTATCAATGTGTGTAGTACTACAAGGGCATGTGAATTACCCGTAGAGTTAGTTACCTTTTCTATGGGGCACATGGGCGTAAGCAGAAAGTCTTACAAGGGCTCACCCCAGGGAAACTCAGAGTCAAATAGACTCAGTAGCCCGGTTTCTGCACCACCCCTGACAGCTGTTCTGTCATAGAGACACGGAATTACCACTGTGTGTATGACACATAGCACAAGCAGATGGCTAAGGGTTGTGCTCACTCACCGCCTCTTGGGGAATGTTTGTCATACTCGCAATGTAGCCCATATCAGAATGCTGAGATTTCATATGTGATACATTATATACAGAGCCGCTATAGAAGATATCCTTTTTATACAAAGGCCTTGAAAGATCTTGAACACTGACATGAGCTGATCCCTGCCCTGCTGTTAGGAGCAATACACTGCCATGTAATTTATGAGCAGGAGTAGCATCTGTAGTCAAAGCGGTGCCATGAATGGCATAGCTGGAACCATACTGACTGCTTGAAGTACGATACCTACAAAATGAGGATAATTTGTGTCTATTTGCGCCTATTTGTGGATGTGTGTATTTGGCTCCTGCCTAGAAAAATATTAAGTCACATTTCAACAGTAAAGCGGTTTCATATTTCTCCTACTGAGGTTACTATTGTACTCATACCGAGACTTTGGAAGATGTTTGTCTGCTAAAGCCGAAGTAGGTTTTGTGTCATTGACATGGTTATCTTCTAGTTTCCGAACTTCTTCCTCATTTTGCAGAGAAACCTGTTTCTTTCGTTTCTTCGGCTGCAGAGGTCTCATCATAGCAGACGATATACAGCCCTGCAGAATTATCCCAGCTACAACAGGTCTAACTGTTATACCAAAGACAAGAATGTGTTTTACATCTAGATATGTTTTAAAGATGCCTCATGGTTGCAACATTCTTGCCTGTCTAACCTAGGATCGTTGGAGTTGTGATTTGATCGCTATAAAAGATTATGTTTTTTTTTCAATCCTATTTATTCTGGTTGATTCATGTATTATCCCAGGAAACTCAATCAGACTTGAGGTTCATCTTCTGTGCAACAGCCCCTCTACTAAAGTCAATAGTAGTAAAAGCGACTAGTTTTCGCGATGTTTAAACACTGCGTCGCAGTTATTTTTGGCAGCATTTCTTGTGGACTTTGACCAGGGCTGTCTAGGAGACTGTGTTTCTGGAATCTGTCTTCATTTTGACCATAAGAATCTCTGATTTCCATGAACGTTAATATAAAATAGACCTTATTTAAGTTATCCAAGTACAATGAAATTTTCAACTCAAATCAAAATCCCTGTTATTACTTTTGAGTCTTACCAAGAATCAGATGCGCGCTTCTCCAATCAAACTGCTGTAAAAGGACATTACCGACCGGTGCAGAGGTGAATACACCGAATCCTGTCCCACAGACAGCAATGCCTGTGGCTATGCCTCTCTTTTTCTCAAAGTAGAAAGCAACTCCCACTACAGCTGGCAAATACATCATACCAAAGCCAAACCCTGTCAAAGAGAAACCAAAGCCGAATCCTGTCAAAGAGAAACCAAAGCCGAATCCTGTCAAAGAGAAACCAAACCCGAATCCTGTCAAAGAGAAACCAGACCCGAATCCTGTCAAAGAGAAACCAAAGCCGAATCCTGTCAAAAGGATAAGAAACATCACATAGCAGATCGAACCGTCTTTGAAGCGATCTCAGCATGTTATTTTTATATAGTAAGATCGCTCCACAGTTATGGCGAAGTTGCCGAGTTAGATAGTAACGGTTACGGCTTAGCCTGGAGCACAGCTAGCGTGCCAGCATCAATGCCAGGATTGATCTGTGAAGCTCACACTCACAGCCTGTTATGATCAGGGTTTGTGGTTCTTGCAATTGCCAACTCGGTGCTCTACCACAGAGTTATCCCTCTATCCCACCTCTGCATGCTGATCGAGTCCAGTTGACGGGGTGATACAGGTTCTGCAAAGATTTTCACCATGAACTCTGTGTGATCTTCCTGTCACAGAACATCTTGTAGCGCGATAGGTCAGTAGCAGAGAACCTTGCGAATCCTGCTTTGAGTGTCAACTTCACATTAATCCTAACTCAAAGAAGCCTCGCTATGAGGTGGAGCGTGGATACTGACCTGCTACTGTTGCTCCATACTAAGCCATAATTGTTGCAAAAAATTTATCTATTCCTGCAGCTTTCACCGTAACGAGAAAATAAAAACAATATTAAATTTATATTTCGGGTTGGAACCAATGCAAAACTGATAAGTGTGCAACTCAATAAAAAGGTCAAACCAATCGATCTAACTTACCTCCTAGTATTCCGTAAGTAAATTGTAAGCACACTATATTTGGAGAAAAAGAACTCAAAACAAAAGCTATAGCACCCACAAGGGAACCAGACATTCCTACGACTCGGCAGCCATACCTATTCACCAACGCGCCCACTAAAGGACCTGAAAATAGAGATACATCAGTTACTACATATAGATGCCAGGTTGAAATGATGAACCAACTGCATATCGAAGCTAGTCAAACTGCCTCAACTTGCTGAGTCCTGCATGTGAGGACTATGATGGGGCCATGAATGAATTATTGCTGGTATTAGTC
>Ga0224511_10001606_pt1 | contig 13980 bp, 13 predicted proteins | sample SF_May12_sed_USG_2_FD_169988 | JGI IMG/M metagenome (GOLD analysis project Ga0224511, IMG submission 169988) | Sediment microbial communities from San Francisco Bay, California, United States - SF_May12_sed_USGS_8_1 | ecosystem: Environmental > Aquatic > Marine > Sediment | place: USA...
TACAAGAGGATTTTTACAAACATCAGCGCGTAAACCGAAAAATCAACACAAACACCAACAGCTGTGTTAATTTCGAGGTCTATCTCGAGGTCAATTCTGTTGGGTCGACGGTCTGAAAAGTGCGTCACCAAGGGCTCTAAGTGTGCACATTAGATAGGGCTATGCCTAAGCTTCCATTTGAGCTAGGTATTGGGTCCATTTGTTCATGGTAGGCTTCAGAATCTGAAAACGAGTGAAGACACTTTTACCCATGACATAACCCCTTTAAATCACTTGCTACATAGATAGGAATAGACAAGAATCCAAACGTGTATACAAGTTTACAGGTTCAACTCACTCTTTTGATCTGTGGTAGTGATAGCTCTTGTTCTGCTGTAGCTTACAAGTGGAGTTTGAACCTCTAGCTTCACTGGTGTTGGCGGTGAATTAGATGGTGGTGGCTTCCACACATCTCTACCAGAACTGTCTGGTGTACCTTTACCAATAGCAAATTCATGTGGTTGTCGTCGTAAAGGTTTCGGTTGAGAGCTGTTGGTTGTCTTTATCAGGACTTGTGGAGGCGGGTCACTCTCTGACTTCGGAAGATCTTTGACAGTGCCAACTATAACCTTTTTACTAGGATATACTTTTCGGAACATACTCTCCAGATTTTTTTCTTTATTGTTACCTTCTAAAGGAATTGGCAACTGAGGTTTAGTAGGGTCACCCATCTTTTGACCTGTTTGATTCTTTTTTTTCAATACGGCCTCAATACAGGTTTGCGTAACGTTGAAAGATTTTGGCACTGGTACAGCCACACTTGACTTTAGCAAACTTCTTCCCATAATCGGACCAGTCTCTCCGATAAGTGACAGCTTGTCGGGTTCTCTTCTGATTTTTTTTAACGGCGAAGGACTTTGTATTCGAGAAGGCGCTGCTGGTTTGTTTGTGTTCTCCTTTACCGGCAGATAGGGGATGGAGCTTCGCCGCAACACAATAGGAGCAGTTGTTTCAGTCTGCGATGGTCGCTTGCGCCAAGGCCGCTTATGCTGCCCTTGCGATTTTTCTGTGAAACATAAGTCTTGGTAAGCACACAATAATCATAAACATTTTAACATTCACACCCAAGATTGTTCCAAAGAAGAACAGATGACCGCACTAAACCTGGGTGAGACTTTCAAGGTAATCTAGTTTGTCATAGGTCAATACCAAATCACAAAATATGGCTGGTGTGGTCTGCAACAATTGTGGGTTCAATATAATTTCAGGTTGTTTTTAGGGCCAGGGTGCACATAAACCACACAAGGTTTCAGAAGGCGCGAAGAAGTCCACATTGTAGCCATCACGGTTAGGTACCAATGTAGGGCGAAGGATGGTGTAGGTCAATCAGGCTAAGTAGAACACTGGCAAGAAATCAACAAAATCTTAAGTCGTTTTGTATGTCAAATGATGGAAAATGGAGAGCCCATTGAGCTGCTTGACTCACGCACTGTTGAATATACATGTATATTCCCTTTATTGGGAGCTGCCCTGGATAGTGATGTGGAGGTTAGTAACTAGCTGAGCACTGTACATGAGTAACAGCACTTGGCATAAGCTATCTTCACAACAGTGGGCACAACAGTGGGCACAACAGCGGGCACAACAGCGGGCACAACAAGTGCATTTAAGCATAATTAAGCAATCTGAACGATGTCTGGTATGATTGGTAATCTGAATACGCCGCTCTTTCCTTCATTAAATTAAACTTGCCAACAGGTTAATCTAAATCTTATTAAAGCAAAAATCTAGCGGAGAAAAATTAAAATACCTGCTCCAGAATGTGTGTCTGAAAGAGAAGAGGTGTTGGTAACATCATTGCCAGACGCAGAGCGTTTTGTAGCAGAACGAATTATGCTTGCTTTGAGAAGATCGAGTTGCTCTCGAATAGACAGTTCTTCTGCTTTTACTTGGCTAGGAGCGGTAAATGTCAAGAGCTGTGCAGGTCGGAAGTCAGGGGACTGACCAACAACCACAACCACATCATCATCATCACTGGGTTGAGGCTCCATTCTATCTTCACAAGGAGATGGGTGGGGTGCCTCTTGGAATGATATGGATTCAACATTATCATGTTCTGAAGGAGAATCATTAGAGGGTCTTTCAAAAGTAGGGTTGTCCACCAATGGAGTCCGCTCCGAGCTTGTCAATCTTACTGTTTCTGGCTGATTTAGTGCCACAGGCTCTGGCACATGACTGGGACTCTCTGGGCTTGCCACTGAGGATTGCTGTGCAGTCGTGACGGAAGAATTGGACAGACTGGAATCTGTACGACTGGAAGGGATTTTAGCAGATGGGGAGACTAGATTATAAGGATATTCTGTTATATCCGAGCTCCTCACACTAACTGCATTATCATTGGGTGAGCAGTTACCTATTTGTGTCAAAATATGCTGTTCTGAACCCTGGTGGGACACTCCCTCATCTGAGGGGTGACTTTCAAAACTCCCGCTATGGCTCAGCCTCTTCGATCCTTTTGGTTTTGGTAAGACGTAATTATCAAACTTCTTAGGCGCCTGTCGTGTCCTGACTGGCCGCACCTCCTGACCTGCAATCAAACATACAAGAGATTTTTAGTTCTTTTTGAACAGAAGATGATTTAAACTTTAAAGCAAGGTATGCTTGGTACCTTGTGCGAGTGCTTCAATGTTCCACATACACTCACCATTTTCTGCCGGTAGAGAGGTAACCTTCGAAAAAGAATCTCCTCGCACAATACCAGGGATTTGTCGACACCTACACAAAATCATATCAGACTAGCGAACAGCTTTCACAACACAAACTAATATTGGTTTGTTGGATGGCATTGACAGATGAACTAAGGCGGCAGAAATGGCAAGAGACCGAGAGGGCTGGTGAGGCTGTAAATCATTGATCTTTAACTCTTCGCTCCAGAAGGAGCGCAGTAAGATAAGTAAGTATTTGTTATAGAAAATCTTACTTACTTTTCAAGAGAAGTTTCCGACGAATCATTTTGATGTTCCATAGAAGACCGCCCACTGCTAATGTTGCAAGCTAAAATAAAGAAAATATACAGCGGTTATTGTTAAAGGCCAATTTATAAAGTGAAATGGATTTTGTTGAAATAAGATTACTATTATAATGACTTGATTAATGGTAAAAACAGGAAATACAGAGAGAAATGGACAGACAGCAAGAGAGAAGAGAACAGCAGTGTGAATGTCAACATAGCCTGTTAAAGAATAAATTATGCTTCAACCCGCCAAATTGTTCCAACATTTCAACTCATGCAAAAATACCAAGACGCAAACATACCCGAGGCTGTGACAGTCTGTACTGAAGGCTCACGCACTGCATTACCAACTAATCTGATTTGATGTATTGGTATTGCAGTCAGCATATTGGCACCAGTTATACAACGAGCATCATATAATGTAGTATTCAGCGAATGGCTGACCACGGCTGATGGGACTCGTGGCACTACTAACGCTTTAGTTAGCGCAGTGTTACAGACAGTTTTCAGAACGATAACACGGCTCCGTGCTGGAATGATATTGACTTTAGGAGTTGTGGGCTCGACATATCTGTTTGAGTATGCGGGTATCTTGGCGCTTACTGAATCAGCGCGATTGACAAAGACGGCAGGACTCTCCACAGCTTTGGCAATTCGCGGGCCAGAAAGATTGTCAACATGGTCGGTATCAATATTGATTGATTCTTCATACATGTAGGATCGATGAAGCATTCCAATGTGGACAGCCTTACTGGCTGGATGGCAAACTCGCCGAATGTCGGGCCGAATGGTCTGCGTTGGTGGCAGGAAGGCTACCATGTCAAATTTAGTAGATGAGTCTTTCAGTATGGAGTGTGGTTGCTGAATAAATGAGTTGCGGATAGTTGCGGGTGTGATCATTTCCAGTTCATCCAAGTTTTGTATGCTCACTAGTTTATATTCAACCAGGGTTGAAGATGGATGATAGACTTGTTTATGCTTCCACAGCAGGTGTTGAAATTCAAATACTTCTGGACATTTATGGCATCTAAAACTATGCACTCTATTTTTATGCTGCAAAAATTCGGCTCGATCAGTCGCCACAAAATCACAACGGGTACACCTATGAAACTGGTGAAGCTTACTATGTGCTTTGGCTTCTTTTGCATCACGGGACGCAAAATAGCAGTGGTTACATCGGAAGCAGACCACAAACCCGTCATCTGGGTCCGGGATTGTTGTGGCAATCAGAAACGGTTTGTCCTGAGTAGCGCCGTTCTCCATGATGGTTTGACCTACAGGAGAGTGTTACTGTTGAGCATAGGTCCTGGAAATGGAATGACTACAGGGTTGTTTTTATAGTCAGAGAATAATTTTTTGCCCCGGGTGGTGTCATATTATGATGAATGCCTGATCACACTTCACATTACATTTACAGTCGATTGCACACCATTTCAAAAGCCATCATCACAACTCATCATCATAACTCAATCATAAAAGTACAAATCACTGGGCTTCATCACATCAAAATTGACACATAAGACAATGGTAATGCCAATGGATAAGCCCACTTGGTTTGAAGTGAAAGAATTGCAATAGTATTTTGTAGGCTAGACTGTACGATTGCACCCTTTAATCCATTGGATTCTCACAACTACCCACCAACAGTAACTACATACATGTATGTAAATTATAATAGTACCAGTATTATAGCAAGTTTATTTGGAGTGAGACGTCTCAGTCAGACACTCGCTGAGACTCAGACTGACATTAACAATCACAATGAGTGACTGACGAGTCCACTATGAGTATGACCCAGTATGGCTAAGTAAAGAAAATGAGCATCACTTATCACTATCAGTCACTACTCATTACGTCTGAGTCAGACGCAGTGTCTGGAAATGGGTTATCAGTGACGTGAATGATTCTGAATCTGAGTGAGTGACTCTGACGGTCTGAGTCTGACTCCAAAATTATTTAAAATTACTAATAGTAATACTACACATGACATTGATTGAATTGACCAGTACAATACTGCTACTAGAACTAAGTTTACTATTTAGAGCTGTACAACTTACAAGACGTATCGATCATAGAACTAATATCCGATTTTACTACAACCTGGCGTAGAAGTAGAACCGATTTAAATGAATTTATAACTCAACAAGTTATGAATAAGTTGGTTACAACTCAAATGGTACGTCGTTGCAATTCGGATTTCAATTCAAATTCAAATTTACCAGCAGCAAGTGAGCAACACTCCCTGGCAACTTGTTTTTACTCTACTCACTACTGTTACTGTTAGTTTTACTTAGACTAGAGAGTCTAGAGTTAGACTTAGTTAGAGTCTAACTCTAACTCGAACGCTAGACTAAGTTAGTAACGTAAGTAAGTTAGTTAGACTAGGCGAGAAGTATAATTAATAATACAACTTACTAAGTTACTTACTTACTAGTTACTAAGCTAACTAGCCTCTAAGTTAGTTGGTGATTAGATGAAATAATTAGTCAGTTAATACTAGTTATTATTTTATTAACTTTAAGTTTAAGTTAACTTAGTCAGTGTTAGTTAGTCACTGACTTAGTGAGTCGTACTCGTACTCGTAGTGTGCAAATGATATTGATTGATACTACCGGATTTGGGTGAGATTGCAGTTATTATGGAACATGCCCAGTTCAACCTTACGGGATCTGATTTTTGTTGCCTCAAACTATCATTATGCGTAGGTTGTAACCTTTGGAAGGTTTGACTTTGAGGTGTAGCCAGTGAGTGAGTGAGTGACAAGCCCTATGGAAGGAGGACAACACGGGACAAAATACAAATAGTCCCTTTATTCATGGGCTCTAATTCATCGGGATTTATCTACCAGGCGTGCGGACGCTATGAGAGGTCAACACCCCGCCACACGCTGGAGCTCCAGGTAATCTTCCACTATCCAGAACACGATCCAGAACCGGGCAATGCCCTTCTTGCATAGAGGATAACTCCCATCCTCGTTAATATGCTCTATTAGCCAGGTTACCTAGCTCTTCGGGCGGGGCAGTAGGCGAGCGAATATAATAGACGATTATATTATTTATACTGCTTCGCTCGTCCACTATCCCGCCCGAAGAGCCGAGAATCTGGCTCAAGCTCTATGCCTTGGCGTCATTGGACCGAACAATTAGCCAATAGGAATAAAGCCTGACGCGACGCTGGAAAATCCACAGCGTGGCCATCACGGGAGGACTTTCCTCTGGCTTTTTTTGCGCAGAGCACGGAGTAGATCTCGGTAATATCGAAACTAAGTGTAAGTATAGTATTTATAAAACCATTGTATTTGTGCAACATAAGTTTATCGCATTGATACTTGTATTTGTTGTACTCGTACTTGTGCTGTCAGTGTCAGACTCAGGTCAGAGTCAGACTCACTCGCGTCACTGACAGTGACTAGTGACTAGTGAGTGACTCAGTTACTGTCAGTGACGTGAGTGAGTGACTCAGTCAGTGAGACTGAGTGTCTTACCTAGTGTAGTTAGTAACTTACAGTTAAACTGACTTAGTTAGTCTTACAGTTACTCTACGTCTAGTTTTACTTTTACTCATCTTAGTAAATTAGTTACTAGTTAGTACTTAGTTAGTAAGTTACTGAGTTTCTCAGTAGACGTAGTCACTAGTCAGTTACTAGTTAGTCTAGTCACTAGACTAGTCTAGTGTCTAAAACTGGAAGTAGAATATCAATATATAATATAGTTAGTATTTACTATTACTATTAGTATTAGTAATAACTAATACTAATAGTAATAGTAATAGTATTCACTTGCTTTACCTTAGTTAGTCTAAACCACAGTTTAGTCTTTCTTTATTTTAGTTCTGTTTACAAATTACTAATAATAGAAATAAAAATAAATACAATAAATATACTAGCTAACGGGTAATGTAACAACACTAAGTTTCTACTTCTAATTCTAATGTACAGTATATTATATATATTATATACGTTCTAGTTCTCACTCACTAGTAACTAGGTAAGTTCCTCTTTCTACGTCTGGTTCTATTTCTACCAGTACTAACGTAAAACTAACCCACTCTCAGTCTCACAGTCACTCTCCCTCTCCGACACTCAGTGACTCACACCCACAGTCACACTGACTACTGTATTTGAGTAATTTAAAAGGGTTACGACACGGTCAAGGTAGACACACTATTGAAGTTGTGCTCACCATTTTTGAAGGGAGGCAACTCCGCATTCATTGCTACAATAACGAGTGGTCTTTTTCCACAAAATGAGTATTGGTCACCCGAATAACTACGGCTTGAATGGTCCAAACAGAAAAAAATGGGATCTAATTATTAAAACTCAGTAACCTAATGATTACTCCCTTATACCATTGAGTAGAACTCAAAATTGAACGTAATATTGGAGAAAACTTAAGTTATAAGAAGTGCTTTGCCGGGTTTTCCCTAGCCTAAATAGAGGCCGTTGCGTTTGGGCCTCTATCATTTCACAATAATGGCACTAATGCTCGCTGACAGGTGAAAAACTGCACTCTGAAACCCTATTCTATATTTTTGTTGAACATTTTCTCTAAATAGACTTGTGTAACTACAAGTCTAGTGTGCACCTGCAAGAGGATTTTCCAAACATCAGCGCGTAAGCGGAGAAATCAATGCAAACGCCAACAGCTCTGTGTTAATGTCCTATCTCGAGGCCAATTCTGGTGCGTCGACGGTCTGAAAAGTATGTCACCGAGGGGTCTTAGTATGCGCATTGGATAGAGCTATATCTAAGCTTCCATTTGAACTGGGTATTGGGCCCAGTTGTTCATGGCAGGCTTCAAAATCTACAAACAAGTGAAGTCACTTTTGTCCATGTCATAACCCCTTTAAGTTTATTTAGGAGTTTTGTAAAACTGAGTGAAGGTATAATTGGGGTTGAAATCTAATGGGATTAAGCCATGGCTGAGGAGGCCAAGATAGCTCGATTGGCAAAAACTTCGGGTCTGTAATCACAGGTTCGAGCCTCACTGCTGACGGGTGTTTTTCTAATACGGTACAAGGCCCTCACTCCAATTCGATATTGCAGGTTCAGGTCAGCATGTTGAAAAAATAGAGGTTTCAACCAGTGAATAAGGGTCAAAATCATTCCACGGTTGTTACAGAGCCACGTCTTCGTTCTCGTTAAGAGTAATCGAATACTTGGCCGGCGACGTGTAAACAAATGACTTAGGTTGACTGACCAACCTCCCAAGACCGTCCGTTCAGTCTTGTAGCTGGTGCTTCACACTGAATCAATGGGTGCGCTGGAAGAGTGAAGCTGGTCCAGGGCATAGTCAACTTCTACAATGCCAACCCTGCCCAACCTGCAACTTCATTCCGATGGTATAGTCGGAATAATGACGGACGCCGGGCATTTATTCATCTAGTGATCCATGGCCCGTTGCTGCTTGGTAGATTAGATGATAGTCAGAATGTTAAGCTTTGTGACTCTGTGTCCATGACAAGAATCATTCCGTTTTGAGGCATGCGAATGATACTGATGGGATATGCTTCTAGACAAATTAAAACTTTTGGTTGGGGAATTTCATGACTTGATTGAAGTGGTATTTAGGGCTATAAAGGGCTATAAAGAAAAGCGTGACTTTTTATTGATGCAAGCTTGTGTAAAGCGCGCAAAGCTGACTCGTAGTTGCTATGGTATCTCTTTGGAAATTAATTGCGCAGTGTTGATTGCATTATAGGTAGCAAGCTTAAGAGACGATGGCTGAGCTGTATCATGAGATACCAGGTCCCGATGATCTTGTTGTATGCCCATATGACAAAGTGCATATGGTGAGGTGGAAGAAACTGCCATATCACCTGATGAAATGCCGAAAGGTGAGTTGGAAGCCAATAACGAGAATTTCACATTGCATTTCCATTGGCTTCAATCTGTCTGAAAGTAATTAGGTAGTGCTTATCAGGGGATGTTGTGGTTATACATGTAGGCCTATACGGTTTTACAAAATTCGGAACGATGTTTTTTGTATGCCTAATAGTATAACTGTACGGTGATGGATCGCTGGGAAGCAACCCATCCAAATACATGGAAATAATCTTAACCGACCACAGCTGAAGGCAAGGCGCCCACGGGCGAGTTGATACAGGGTGCCCATTGTATGGCTATCCACTCTCCATTATATGGTTTTCCAGAACCATCCCACTCGGAGGATGAAGGTTTGCCACTTTAATGCACGTCACGAGGTTCCGGAAGAGGAGCTCAGATATCATTTGTCCACATGCCCTAATAAGGACATCGTGGAACGACACCATCTGCACGCTGAGAGCCAAAAAAAGACCGGCCGCATTGAAAAGGGTAATACAGACGTGCCAACCTACTTTCCGGATGTAGCACTTCCAGAACCTGAAGAGGATTGGGACGCCGAAGCTCTGAGTGTTCCTAGGATTGGTGTACAACCAAGAGATATCGCCGGCATCGGTTATATAAAGAACACAATGGGGTAGGTGTGGCAAATGCTAAACTGCATGACTTATGTACATTATTTTAGTGACCACCTACAAACTCTCTCCCCGGCCCCATGGTATACAATTTTTGTAAAGATTTACCAATTTTCTCTTAATAGAAAATAACAACAATTTTCTCATTGCAGGATGAAACCGGCGCAAAAGCGTGCCTTCCAGGAAAATCTTCGAAAAGGCGATAATGAAGCCAATGTCCGACTATTGGAGAATCTTCAGCGATTGTCTATTTCTACTGCTAATTCAGCAGCACCCAGTGCTGTGCCCAGTGCCGCTCCCAGTGGACGGACTTCTCCCGAGAGGCCTTCTTCTCCCTCCAATCATGGTCTTATGGGCATACGAACTCCCACTACTGTAAGTAATAGGTAGTTTCATGTCAAGATGTATATTGAAATATGATTTCACAATTTATAGGGTAATATTTTCCCTTTGAGCGTCCTTTTAATGAAATTGCACCTTTGTTGATCACAATGGGTAATATAAGTTGGATCCTCTCTATTATTGTTTTGCTTAGCATTATGGGTCACGCGTTGCCGGGTTGAACTGAATAACAAAGTCCGCTGTTGTGGGTGAGTAAACTCATTGCTTGTCATGAGAACCGGTTCCTTATAGGTGCCGCTGGTTGCAAGAGGGAGAGGACGAGGCTTATCAGCGCAACTTGTATCAGGAGTTGTAACCCCTGGTAGCACTGCTCCAGCTCCACCTGTCGATCCTCAAAAGCAACTACGAAAACTGAAGAAGAAACTCCAGCAGGCAAGGATTGTTCAAAGCAAAAAATCCCAACTGGTGCAGTATATGGGAATTACATGGGCAGTTGTGAGAAATTGTAATAAATCTCATCAAAACATTAGTCAAAATGCATGGCTGTAAATAGGTTATAAGCTCACTGAACGCTTATGCAGAATCCTACAAGCTCGTCGCGAAAAGTGTATTATGCACATGTCTTGCGTAAATTAATTTTATCTACTGTCACTCTTGAAATGTTTACTGTGACTGTAATAACCTTTTTTGTTTGTTGGGGATCTAGACTTAAAAGCTTTGCACCCATTACATAGATCTAACCACGTTTCCCAATCCACCTCTCTAACCGCTTTTTAGACAAGACCTATCCAAGATCTCAATGTTTTTAAAAAAATTTCGGTCGCAACACGGTCTTGGTGAGGAAACGCAGCTGAGTTCAGGATGGAGTTTGATCGGATCAGAGTTGTCCTCTCCCAACTTGAACTCATCGGTTAGAGCCGAACCTTCGTTCGCGACTCGTTATCTCAACGTAGTAATCAAGCCTCCGACCGAAAGTGAAAGATGATTTTTAGATCGCGCTTTTCGGTCGCGTTCTTGAGTAGTTTAGCAGATATCGCGACCGAAAACAAAAGTAGGCGTCAACCTAGTAGTTTAGACAAATCTCAAGGTTACCACAAGGAGGCTCGATTACTACGTTGGGACAAAGAATCGCAAACGATCGTTCGGCTATAACCGAGGAGTTAAAGTTGGGAGAGGACAACTCTGATCCGATCAAAGTCCATCCTAAACTCAACTGCGTTTCTTCACCGCGACTGTGTGTTTGAGCGCTCGCGATCGATTTTTTTTCAAACATTTGGTCGCGACCATGCAAATGCACCTACTTTGTTTCACTGATAAGAGCAAGACTATTCCTCTTGGCTTTTAGATAGAGAAATTGGTGGAGCTGCAGAAGTCTGGGGTTGAGTTGCAGCCAGCTGAGAGGGCTAAGGTTGCTCTTCGTCTCACCACCACTAAGGAACTTCATGCTTTGGAAGCAAGGCTAGAGATCTTACAGTAACATGCACATGTGCTGAAATGACTACCTGATTTTCATAATAGCGCTGTTTGCTATGGAATAACAGTGCTATTCACAATACAAGAGACATGGGGGCCTTGACGATAGAAACAGTATATATTCCTTTGGTTCTAAATTTTATATTTTTTATCAAAGGAATAACGAATATCCTCATTATCCGTTCATTATTCATTATCCGTATCCAACATTGCGATCTACGGTCTACCTGATAATTTTTTCCTTTATTCTAGTAGCTAGTTGGCCTAAATATAGTGTATACTTTGCATTCTAATGGGTGGCATCTATATATTTATTCAATTTTACATTGATTATAGTACAATATAAAGCATAGTATATACGGATGTTGACGGCTGTATATTTAATATCTATATTTAGTCGAATAGTCCTTCGGCGACACAACCAGACCTCTTCCTTTTCTTGCTCCACGATACACGGTTTCCACAATGTCGATAAATTCTTGGGCATCCTCCATTGCCCAGTTGATTTTATTGTTGTTACCCGTACCCAAATCAATCATGATGTGTTTGTTGCGATAGAAGAACATGATGGTGCAAGGGTCGTATAACTCGTACATCTTGTTGAAGTCCGGCACCTTGCTTATGTCCACAAGGAACACCACGGCAAAGTTTTTGACCTTGTCTGCGCAATTATACAGAGTCTCATCCATCACCATACATGTTGGGTCCCAGTCATGACCAAACCTGCAGCAGAGAGTTGGATATTTGAGAATTTCCTTTAGGTGTCAAAAAAGAGGAGTGATTATATATGGTGCATATAATGTATCGAAATAATGAAAATGAGCGGTATTGGTTGAAGACCCATCAATATATTGATTTACGTTTTATTCTTTGGTCAGGCAGAACACAATCCGGTACCGACGCAACTAATCACAGCATGCACGGACAACACATTGGCCCTTTTCATGATGCGGTATAAAGATTCATGTTGGGGAACTGAGCATAATAAATGCAATACACATCGCGGTGCGATGTTGGGGTTCAAGAAATTATTCATAGATTAGCAAGAGAATCGGAACGTTGGATTAAAAGGCATTTAAAACATAAAAACTTATTAAAAAGCATCTTTACCTGATAATCACTACTCTGTCTTCTTCAGAGAGGATAGCTTGATCAACTTGCCAGCCATTTTGAAGATGCTGGAGCAGATACGACATACTTTCAAGCTACTACAAAAAATTATAACTTTGCAAATGATAGTTGACACTGGTTAAGTTACACGTACGGTTAGCAGCCAATACCAGGGAGTCAGGATAGTAAAAGCAGGAAATTGCGATCTAGGGGTAACAGTGTTACTGTAAGTACAGACTTGTATTAGGTAAGGTTAATTTTATTTTGTGTGGACGACATTATTGGGGCAAAACCATTGTTTATAAAATGGTCCACAACAGAGAAAATACCAGTAGTACAAATATGTAGATCAAGAAATGAAATCAGGGACGGTCCGATCAACCATCATATGATTGATCGTGCACGCACCTAACATATAATATATCATTAATGATATCCTTAATTAATACGCTAGGGGGACAAGGAGTCAGGCATCATAATGATGTTATTGAATCACTCAGTCATACTCGTAGTATACAAACACCCATGACTCTAGTCTCTCCTTGGACTAAATTGAGGGGTTGGTCACTCGCAGTTTCACCTTTACAGTGTGACTCCGAGTCACAATCACAGTCGGACAGTCAGTGATGACTGAATCTCAGTAAGCACTCTGTCAGAAACTTAGCCAATGTGTCCGCTACTACATTAGTAAGGGACTGTGTTGAGTCAATAAGTATTGAGTGGCAGTCTGAGCGTCATCCCGATTGCTCACTAATCAGTAACAAACAAATGAGTTTTAAGTATTGATTGCTGACTAGTGACTGACTTTGAGTCTGAGTGATTCTCAGTCAGTGCGTGACAGTGCGTGAAGCACTGAATGAGTCACTGAGTGAGTGACTCGCCAGACTCCGGCTGAAAACGAGAGCGACTCATAATAACTCAGGTCAGTGAGTGTGACTCACCCAATCACTGACTCACAGTGAAATACTTGGTTACTAGTTATTGTTTCTGTTAGTCGTGAGTCACTGACTCTCTAACTATAATATAATATATATGATTATGAGGTAGTAACTACTAACTTAAAGTTAATAACTAACCAAGTAGTAACTGGCTAATTTATTAATTAACCTAGTTACTAGTAAGTAACTAAGTACTAAATTAGTAAGTGTACTGTAACTGTAACTGTAAGTAACTTGTAAGCGTAAGTTAAAAAATAGTAATTTATTTGATAATATAAATATTATTTATTTTATTTACTCATCTGAGTCATCGGCAGTCAATCTCAATGTCATCACTCACGCAGTCAGAGTGAGAGTCACATTCACTGATCACTGAATTGACTGATCGCAATTCACATAACTCACTGTCAGTCACTCACGCAGTGACAGTGAGTGACACTGACTAACTAAGTGACTCAGTCAGTACAGTACTCAATCATGAGACGTGACTAAGGTGAGACTGAGAGTGACTATCATCTATGACTATGAGTATGACTGAGTATGACTATGAGTATGACCACTATGACTATCACTATGAGTATAACTATGAGTATGACTATGAGTATCACTATGACTATGAGTATGAGTCATTGACTGATTGAGTGTGACTCACTGACTGTCAGTCCTTCG
>Ga0224511_10001607_pt1 | contig 13978 bp, 10 predicted proteins | sample SF_May12_sed_USG_2_FD_169988 | JGI IMG/M metagenome (GOLD analysis project Ga0224511, IMG submission 169988) | Sediment microbial communities from San Francisco Bay, California, United States - SF_May12_sed_USGS_8_1 | ecosystem: Environmental > Aquatic > Marine > Sediment | place: USA...
GCTTTTTATTTTTTTTCTAGCATAAGATCATTTGTATTGTATACGGCATCTTTGTTTGGTTTTTTCAGGTATTTACGAGGTTGAGCTAGTCGGTGATTGTCTGTACGACTGGAATGTCCGGTTATTCAAGTAAGCTATAATGCTTCTAGCCTTCTACATCTTCATGATTTGTAAATCAAAAAGTCGGATTGACCGAAACCTGAACCTGTTAAAGCCCGATGAGCTTTATTGTGGTGTTACTTTCTGTATGTTTTCACCCAGTTCACTTCATATATTTCTAGGGTGGATCCCGATAGCTCACTAGCTGGTGATCTGGTGGTATACAAAGAAAAAGAAGGCAAAGACTATATATCACTAAATATTATGTATAAGGTTGGTTGCGAGCGTATCTTGATATAGCGGGTATTTTAGTACAGGATGGGCGACAAATTTTCCATGTGAAAAACCCCTGTTTTACAATCCGTCTTTCTCCGTTTAATGTGGAGTACTGACTGTTATTTCGGACGCGTGTTGTAGAATAACTTCCCGTTCACCCCACCATTTGTGCGAGTGATGGCGCCAGTCATCTCGGGCGGATATGTTCTCGGAGGAGGCGCAATTTGTATGGAGCTGCTTACCAAACAAGTAAGTATGGATATTAGATTGTGTATGTCTATACGGCGACTTAAGTTTAGGATACAATATGCAATATTTATGTTATTTTAGACAGATGATACGCAATTCTATGAAACTTTCAAATCAAAGGACACAATGTTTACCGGTCTCGGCTACCGGTAATCGAAATGAAATTTTTCACCAGGGTTTTTGTTTCCTTCGACCCTGTCAAAAATCTTTTCCTTTACCATAGCTGATTATAACAATGAATCTCTTCCTGGTTTAAGCTTGTTCTCATAGGTATAAACCCACTTGAGTTTGTCGCACCTATGAACATCGTGAAATTGACAAACTTGTACGTAACCCGTCAAACACGCATCATCTTTGTTGTGAAACATCTTTCAAATTCATTTTCCTACTTGGGATCCGTACCCACTCTATTGTTTTACATAGATGAACCCCACAACAGATGATAAGCGCGCATTGTTGAGCAAATAGTAAATGTTCCCGTTTGTGGTTGCAGGGCTGGAGTAGTGCATATAGCCTCGAGTCTCTTATCCTGCAAGTAGCTGCAACGTTAGTCAAGGGTAAAGCTCGCATTCTGTTTACGCCATCCTCTCGTGGTAACTATACACTTGCCAAGGCTCAGCAATCCTTCAAACAGCTCGTGCAAATTCATGAGAAAAATGGTAAGGGTAAATCTTGGACAAACATGGTCATTTAAGATACACCTCTCCTTTTTTTGTTCAGTGACTCAATGATGAGTAACGTGAAACTTGAATGGCTTAGATTGACTGACCCCCAACCTCTCGGGCATAACCGTCCAGGCTAGTAATACTGCATAATACCTCAAACCGAGTATAACCTGGTAGATTAGAGATAGCTGGCATAGTGAGAAATATGAATGCCACTGGTCATGTCTACTGTCTGTATAGATTATTTATCTCCGACCTGTCTAATATTGTTTTGTGTCACTAATCTATTGTGCTTTCTGCAAAAGGGTGTTCATGGGCTATTAATAGAGAGGTGGCGCTTCAGGAAAATCCCCACGATTGGTTACACCTGTTACATAATTTTTAGTTGCTCATTTTTGTCACAGTTGTGTTCTTACCATACTTTTCCTTTGTTTCTGTCTGTCTAGGGTGAAAACCTCTCGGGAGACAATGTAATGCTTTAAATAATACACAATCATCATATGTAATACTGGTTGCACTACATATTATAATTTCTGTTGTAGGATGGTATACACCACCAAAAGCTGATGGGTAATACTATCGTCGTTTCTGCTATTTGTATCTATATACGTTATCCGGGCGGGCAGCCCTTATTGCAATTAACCACCGATTATTCACACTACCTGTTCTGTTAATTATACCACTTCATTGTTAAATGATCGTAACCAAAACTGTATTTCTTTAGTTTTCTAATAAAAGCCGTTTTATTGAATAAAAATCAGTTCAGTCTTAAACCAGCAGCATTATATAAGTGATCAGACAGATCAGCAGTGATGCAGTTGATTTTAACGAACTGTAATCTGGAACCCATGCCATCGGGCATCTGAACTCAAACAGCAACTAACGAGCGTGAACCATCGGTCATGAGCAAAAGGGAAGATAACACCGGTTATGAAGCGTGACTGCTCGAACCAGCTTTCACAGGCACACGCGCTTTCTGATGACAGTATCTGGAGTTGCCCTTCCTTTCATAAGCATTGAAGTTCACGATGGTTAGCCAATTTTCATCCGAGGGTCTTCTGCTTGTAATCAGAGATAACCTGTATACGCCAAAGTTCTTTGGTCAAGGTGGGCCGTGTTCATTCAAAGCGATTCCAGTTCGGATTATTGTGCGATGGTTCCGGTCCACAAACTACAGGTTTTACTCGGAATGGAAAATTTATAGAACTTGAACGATTTGGAACCCCGGATTGAACTTGAATCCCACAGACAGCACAGGTAGGTAGGTACCTGGTGATCAACAGCAGGTCATGCAACCTTGCTACTGGTCGAGCTTGATAACGAATTAGTTTTGTTCTCGCTTATGGCCTGCATACCATGATTCCCAAGTTGGCTAATGCTGTCGGGTGTCGTCACTGGCCTCAGTCAGTTAGTCACTTAGTTAGTCAGTTAGTGTCAATGAATGAATGATGAATGAATGATCAACACCGCCTGACCGAGTCAGTCTCTCGGTCACATTCACTGTCAGTTTGTTATTACCAATATAAGTGACGCACCCACGCAGTAATACTAATAGTCGCTCAGTCATTCTAATTCTTACGTTAACCTATTGTCTATTGACTGAGCAGATTGATTGAATCATAAACGAGTTTACACCGAGTGATTTAATAAACTGAATTTTCCAATGATTGATTGACTATGACATTGACAATGAGTATGACTGACTAGTCAATAAGGCATATCAAATGATTCACTCTCATCCCGTGACATGTCAATTGGTTTGAAGGATATTCGCATAATTTCTGTTTTTGTCTTGTGGTTTTTGTTCTTTCTGATAGATTGAGGACTTGGCAATCAATTGCTGCAACACTTGGACTGTGCAAGCTTGTAGTTGCACAGTAACCTCTAGCATCTGAACGCTTGCATTAACGATGCTGGCAATGCCTCGATTGAAGCTGCTCACGTCTAGACTTTTACATCAAAGATCACAAGTGCATCTTGCTCGCAGTGTAACAAAACTCTCAGTCAAAGAAGCATTTAGTAATCCACATAGGGATGAGGTCAGCATCGCTGGGTGGATTAGGCATGCTAGGCACCAGAAGAAAGTTTCTTTTCTTCATATCACCGATGGAATGTGTCACCAGAGGTTACAGATTGTAATACCTGGGAACCTTCTCACCAAGGAGCTAACCTCAACTCTAACATATGGAGCATCCATAAAAGCTATTGGCAAAATTGTCGACAGTCCTAATCCTAAGCAACCTGTTGAGTTGGTGGCTTCAGAAATCAAACTCATAGGCCCATGCGATCCAAACACATATGTCTTCAATCCAAACAACAAAGGCCAAGATGGGGAGTTTCAAAGACAGCATCTACACATGCGTTCGAAGCGCCACGAGTTTGCTGCATTACTTCGTTTAAGGGCAATCTGTAAGCAAGCTATTCATGATTACTTCCAAAAGAATGATTATTTACAAATTGACACTCCCATACTGACTTCCAATGACTGTGAAGGAGGGGGAGAAGTATTTCAGGTGAATTCCGCCGCAAAGAGCTCGTATTTTGGTGATGGGAAAGCCGCATATCTTACTGTATCCGGACAGCTCCATTTAGAAGCCTGCAATGCCGGTAAGGCTTTCACTCTAATAGTATGAGCACATAATACAGGGACCCACTAATTTAGGAGGACCTCTACCAAAAAACTTGAGATTCCGGTACATCTAGTAACATTATTTAATCAGCAATTCGATTTAAAACACTTTCGATTCAAAGGAGAAAATCCTTCAATCATCATGTGATTGTGGAATTCAATGGTCACTGTATACTCATGGTAACTCAATCTAGCACTGTACTGTAGTCAGGAACTACAATATGTTTTTCAACTGCTCAAGACAATTCAGTGCTCTTCTACTTTACAGGACTTGCACGGGTTTATACATTTGGGCCAACTTTTCGAGCCGACAATGCAGTGGATAGGACTCACTTGGCAGAATTTTACATGGTTGAAGTGGAGTTGGCCTTCATTGACAAACTGTCCGAGCTCCTGGATCTGATGGAGGATTTCACTAAGAAAGTCGGCTCTAAAATTCTGAATGAGACCTCTATAGATATTGATGTGCTTCATACTGGTGAGTGGAATCACAGTAAACAAGTTACCAAGCATTTAGGGTAATCAGAAGAGGCTCTGATTGTGGAACAGTAAAGTGAGATTATGTTCCATTTAAATCTAATTTCCATGCTTCAACTTCAAATAATTCGCTCATAACAAGATGAGTAGGATGCAATTTCATAAGCACTGACGAATTCTAACTGGCTCTATCTTTATTTCTCGATGGCATGCACATCACTGTTGTGTTATGACTTGAGGTGTTGTTAGTGTTGTGTGCCCGTTGTGCCACTATAAAGAAAGTTTACCATGGGAGTGACTGATTTAACTTTTATTAATAGTCAATCTAGTCAAATAAGCATTCAACTTGTAAGATTTTTTGTCTCCACCGTGTTCGTCATCTGCCTGCAAAAATTGGGAACAGGTTGGTGATCTTGATACGCATTACACTTTGAGTCAGAATCCTGTTCAAGTTAGAAACCCCATAACTGGGACGCGATAACTGGCTCAGCGCAGTCTTTCTACATTGGTGGAAAAATTTGCTTCACTTTGGTTCGCAATTCACACGTTATCACCATAGAATGTTGCTTACTAAAACCAGCGTTGGTCTTCTTAGCTCATAATGAGGGGGTTTCTCCCTCCACTTCCTCGCAGAAAGTCCCACAGACCTACAGTAACAGAAAACAGATTTGATCTCTTCTGATTTTCTTTATCACGCATGCTGTATTTAGTACTGGGGTACAATTAGGTGGATTACAGCGTCATTCTTCAAGCCTAAAGCACTGCGGGTGTCCTCACTTTTTTGCGATAGTTATTATTAGTAAGAAAAATATGCTTACTACTTCCACTCTGCTTCTTTACGCAATCTTTGTCAAAGCTTAGGAGACATGGATCCAATTTATGGTCAAAAGCCACAACCCTCTTGCTGACAACTAGCGGCCCTCCAAAGCCACCGTTCTTACACGGGTCAAATCGTCCCAAAACTACAAAATAAACATTGTTTCAGGTATAAGTGATAAGTGCACATGATCATGGCTAGCTGAATACCACAAAACTTACTCGATGTTTTTGTGTTTCCAAAGATGTCCTTCTCACAGTCTGGATCAAAAGGCTTTAGAGGATCCCAGATAACTCTTGCCTGAATAGCGGCTACAAGCACGATAAGCAGAAGACACTTCATGATGATCAAATTCTCAATGATATCAAGGAATGGGATGGCCCGTGATATAAATACCGCAAAGCTATCAATGTGGGACCGAGCATGTGGTACCGAAATTGGGCATTTTCTTCTAGTTTAAATGCCATGAAAAGTAACCATCAATGTGCTGACTCGCTGTGCTCCCATCTGCTTTTCCTACTGGCTGCCTCCCTGATCAGAATGCTTGGTCTGCATTAGTCTTTTTTTTATGATCGGGTGCCCTTTCTGCCGTTCAACCTTCCTTTTTCATCCAGGCTAGGGACTGGCTTCCTTCCCCAGTGGCGCAGTAATGTATGGCAGCTTAGTGGGTAGTGCAGTGCATACAGCTTTGGACCAGGTGTCCCAGTTCAATTTCGCGTTTGTGCATCAGTTTTTGCTCTTTCCCTTGGCCGATTCTGATCACGACATTAAATAAAGGAGGCCCATCCATAGAAATCCCACTCTATGTTGTAAATCATTGACTATCATGTAAACAACATTGGCTTAGTGATGCCATTCATGTACAAGATGATCTTATCTTGTCCACAATACTTTTTCCAATTCATGCACACTGTCACTATGGCAATCAAACCTGATTTGTTGCTACTGACTGAAACAAATAATGGGTCGGATTATCTTGATGGACGTCTGCCTCATCCATGTAATCTGAACAGATGCCCTGTCATCCTAAGAACATTCATTTTTCCTTCCAGATTCTAAAGATACCTACGAAGCCCCTTGGCATTGCCTTGAGCAACCGTTTAGCAGAATAACTTATACGGATGCTGTTACACTGCTTGACAAGTCAACTAAGAAGTTTTCCAGAAAACCCAAATGGGGAGACGATCTGCAGAGGGAACATGAACACGTAAGTCAGTTGCGATTTTATACTTATGTGGTGACATCATCATCCTCGTCACCATTGTTTTTACTATAAAAGGCAGTGATTGTACACAGATACATGATCACGGTGTCTGGGGAGAGACTCTACATACCGCTGTTGGACTTGGTGTAGCAGAACGAGTAATCCAAATCAGACCAAATGTATTGCGCACTCAAATTAGGTACTGTTTATGCACCGAGTTTCCTAAAACTTCTAGATAGCATAAGGTCTTATGTTTTGTTACTTCTCATGTTATTTTCATTACTTCTCATCTACATTTTTGACCTAACATAAAAACTGGTCGAATAGTACCGCACAGAAGTAGATCAGATGTAATCGAAAGGAACACGCTTGTGTTTTTAGCTCACTGTTGTAGTTGCATAGATGTGTAATCCTGAAGCTGAAATATACCCGTACCTCGATTTGATCCCTACCGCTTTTAAGATAGTAGTCTTCTTTCGTATCCTGACCGGTGTCAGCAGTTTGCAAAAGTTGGCCTATTATAATAGGCCAACTTTCGCAATTATAATTCTTCTTGATTCAGGATGCACCATTGGACTTTTCTTTTGCACCAGCGTGCCCCATAGAGAAGTAGACTATGTTTGGCCTCCTTTATTTAACGTCGGGATCCGAAACCACAGGATAGTAGTGGCATACTGCTAAGTAAGGTCATATGCCTATCATCATAAAACCAGTTTTAGACATATCTATAGATGGGGTCAATTCTCTTTTGTTCTTAGATTATCCTGCAGGAGCACAATAACAGACCCACGTTTGTTACTGACTGGCCTAAATCCCTGAAGCCTTTCTATGCTCACTGTAATGGAGATGGAACAGTCGCCTGCGTGGATCTGTTGGTCCCCGGACCTGGTGAGCTGTTTGGAGGCAGTATGAGAGAATCAAGGTAGATACCTTCAGTCACAACTCACTAGTGACCTCATTTTCCAAATTTCTTTCTAGGCACTTGGTCACCCTATTTAATGAACTTCCTAAGCCTGAACCTTAATCTGAAGCTGGTAACTATACGTGAAAGGGTCATACTCTCACCAAGAGCTCGGCCTGATGACCAAGGGTTGAGTCCATGATCTTCAATCTTTAGTCCAGCGCTGTGGCCATTGAGCTATATGTCGATTTTTAAGTCGAGGGCTAAAATAGATGCGATCATGATAAGCATTCATTTTTCTTTTTCTTCGTATATCCATGACAGGGCAACTGTTAGTGGTGCAGAAATTGGATTACTGAGTCTTAGGCTCAGCGTTTCCCAGGGTGTGTCATTAGGAGACTTTTTGCTTGCACCCGCGTACCTCATAGAGGAAGTAACTCTATGGAGTTCATTGAGTTATGGATTGAAGGGGTTATGACATGGGCAAAAGATTGGAGAAAACCTAAATTATAAGAAGTGCTTTGCCGGTTTTCCCTAGCCCTAAATAGAGGCCATTGCATTTGGGCCTCTATAATTGCGCAATAATGGCACTCACGCTTGTTGACAGAGGTGAAAAACTGCGCTCTGAAACCCTATTTCTATATTTTTTTTGCGTGGTTTCTCTATTCAGACTTGTGTAACTACAAGTCTAATATACACCTGCAAACGCATTTGTCAAACATTGGCGCGCAAGCCAAGAAATCAATGCAAACCAACAGGTCTATGTTAATTTCCTATCTTGAGGCTAATTCTGCTGCGTCGGCAGTCTGAAAAGTACACCATCTAGGGCTCTAAGTATGTGCATTGGATAGGGTTATATCTAAGCTTCCATTTGAACTAGGTATTGGGCCCATTGGTTCATGGTAGGCTTCAGAATCTACAAACAAGTGAAGTCACTTTTGCCCATGTCATAACCCCTTTAATTGGCTAATTGTGAGGATTTCTGTGAGGAAAGTCAGTCTTTTGCATGTAATAAAGCAATGCAGTCAACCAAGGTAATGGTCTCTGCTATGCGACTGGAGTAGGCAGTTGGATTTAGTAAAGACAGAATAGCATGATTAAAAAAGATAGAAAAACTATGGTTGACAGGTAGAAGAACCAAAACAAAGTGTTATAATATACCATAGTCCATAGACCATATTACTCTTTAAATCATACTGTTCCGCATGCAGTCGGGTTGATCTCCCACATTTTACGTCAAGCTATTTACCCCGTCACTCTGCATAGCGACTGGACACATCGGAAACTGCAAGTCGGTTCCATCTGAGTTTTGTTTACAGATATGACACCTTGAAGGAGACACTGGATAGCATAGGCATGACTGAAGATTATCAGTGGTATTTGGACCTGAGGCGATACGGCTCAGTACCTCATGGCGGGTTTGGTATGGGATTCGAAAGATTTTTGCAATTTCTTCTAGGAGTAAAGCAAATACGAGACGCTATACCATTTCCTAGATATGCCAATAATTGTAAATTATAAAACTTTTCGTTTTCGAATGCGAATGAGTGTTGGGTTGTGTTCTGGTAAAAATATGCCATTCGCCTATTTTGTGGAGTATGATCTGCCAACAACCATACTAAGGTTAAAAAACAAAACCAATGATCAGTTGCTACTTTAGGTAGTTTTACAAGTGTGGATACTTGTGCACATGAATTAGAACAAGGCTAATATAGTACAGATTGCATGTGGCCTGACCGTTGAAACCCTCAGTACGGCCTCACCTTGTCTTTTGTGAGCCCTGTCCCATGCCTAAAATCCGGTGCAATTCTATCTAGTACCCAGTGTACCGCTGCTTTGTGCGTCATAGTACTGATTATTTTACCTGTTACAGTGCCCCCACCTTGAATTTTATGGTTTAACCCCTGGCTCGGACCGGTACAAATCCCAATTCAAATAAAGAAGGCCCATTACCATGAGGCACATTCGAGTTACGTATTTGAAAGTTTCCCAATCATATGATTACCCGAATGCAGGTCTAGGTATGACCATGAGATCAACAATATGCCTGATGCAAAAATCCCAGGTCAATCTCTGTACTACATTCTCCAGATTATGCATGTCTGCCACTTAACTTCTTTTATTATCAAACAAATTTTAATCCGACCATTCTCTGCTAACTGCCGTGCAGAGTCAATTTCATTGGTTTCATTTTCCGCTTGGGCGATTGATTGGGTGTATCTCTGAGCTGATCATATTAAAAATTGGTGTAATAAAGGACGCGGTCCTGGGGGCATGCCTATCAATAAAAAAGACCGAGTCACTTCATTTGGAAGGTGGAAGACAATGTTTCAGAATCTTGCGTGGAGCAGAGTTCATCATAAATTTTAGCCTCAAATACTGTCATAGCCCTTCTGTGGCTGATAGTCACTGGGTCTGTGACCTCTGTCAAAGCAGCAGCATATCAAAGACCAGAAATATGAGCATCCATCCTACAATAAAAACAAAATTAAATCATAAGACATATAATACCACCTTGGCCTGGGCGAAATGGTTTTGTGATAAAAACTTGCTACTATTGAGCTACAACAGGATCCTGTATTCATGGAAAAGTTTTCTTGTACATTCTGTTTTGCTGGGGACAGTCAATGTTTATGGCCTGTTCCTATAACCCACAGGTGTTGGTGTCAAAGGCCACCGCAGCAGCAAGTATACTCCAAATACGTACATTAGTAAAACTTACCATCGTGTATCCAGGAAGATTGGTCCATAACTCATTATTAGGTATGACATTCGCACCTTCATGTCCAGAACATGCTTTGACCGTACAGCCAAGGAGACAGTAGAGTGCTACACCACAGGCCAGACTACAAATAAAGCGAGAAATAAACTCTCGGCTATAATATATGATGACCTCGTGATGGCGGATCAACCTCATAAAGCTCACAGTGCATACAATGAGTTTTTAAGACTCCTCTTTGGGGGCGCGGTCAGTCATCTGTGTAGAGTGAAGTCTTGCGCCGCACTTGAAGATTGGCGTGAGGTAGGGGTGTTACATCGGTTGCGGTTCCTCGTTCTCGACAGATAAAAACACAATCTTTCCAAGGCCTTTTGACATTCAGAAATTTTCGCTTCAACCGAGTGATGGATGGTCAACAGAATGCGTAAGGGGAAGGCAACTCCTTACAGATAGCGCATTATGGCTAGTTCACTGTGTGTCTGCGTGTGCGTGTCAAGGGGTCTGACGGAGGCGTGTTTGTCAAAGAAGAGCAGAGTCTGAACAAAATTTTCTCTGCAAGACTGCTGACTCCATGAATAAGCTGCTTCAGAGTCTGTTGAGGCAGAGGGTGTTCGGACTAGGAGATCAGTAAGTCAGATTGTCCTAAATGTACTCACATAATAATAAGTATTGTTCCAGCGCTTAAACCCACGACGAACGCTGGTATGACATCTTGGTCACTTGGATTGAGTTCATTACATGCTCCCATATAATGAACAGTGATCAGATACTACAACATTAAAATCATGCCAATATAAGTTATAATTTTAAATGCAAAGAAAGAACCCATGTGGCTTCTTCTTAGCGGTATCACATCTGATTGTTGATTGTTGTTTAATATGCGTTCAAATAAATTGTTCTTTGACAAAACCAAGTACATTTCTACCTCCATGTTATTTTCATGTCCGCAACTTTTGACGGAGATCAGGCCGGTTGGCTATGCAAAAACAAGGTACAAGCTCCATGAGGGATCAGTATAGTGTCTGCGAAAAACATTTGCAATTCCTCTGCCAACCATACATCTGAATGTAACAAGAGGACTTCATGGATCGCTGTTAAAGTTCCTTCTATTCTAACCTTCCCAGACTGGGAACCTTATTTAAATTGCATATTTGAGAGCTTGAATTGACGGATCACTTACATTGAATGCGCGATCATCCCATCGAACACTGAAGTTTCCAGGAACATCATTCTGTAATTTTCCTGCCTCGGGAATCCATGGAACGCTCATATCACAGTGGAAATAAATCCCAACACCAACAGCCTTCGTCACATTGGTGGTGGTGTTTGTGTAGTTTGTACCACCGACATCAAAATAAGTCATAAAACTATCTGCAATACAACCAGTCTTCTGATTGTAATGATGTAATATAACATTGCTAGGATATTCTGTATTAATCAAATCGGTCAGCAAGTGAACAGTTTTGACTAACATCTATAACTACAATATCTCACCTCCATTGAAGGCATGGATAAATTGAGCCTTAGAGGGGTTGTAGACAGCCAAGTCATTCATCACAGTACCCTTGTCATTTCTTATCAAGCATACTGATGAATTTTCACATTCGGTATGAGGCAAAACTTTCTGCAGGGACTGGCAGAATGAGAAAGTAAACCGACAGTCTGAGGTGGTATTTTGATTCCCTAAACAGAAAACATCACTGCTGAGAGACCAAGAGTTAGCCCTGCAAAGAGAAGAACAGTTTAACCAGCTAAAAAAGCACTAGCATAAATTCAATGAATACGGTAGAACAAAACACACATAGAGTTATACGTGATTGCTATGTTGTTTCGGCATTGGAAAATGGAATGATACATTGAAGGACTGACAAAACAGAAAAAATTAGCTAACCAAACGAAGAAAGAATGCAGGATACTAAAAAATAGACTGGACTTCTCTGTGTCGTCCTACTTATGCACGCATACACTCCACCTTGTAAGATTTCCTGTCTTGAATGGTTTTAGCGTACATGGGTCTAGCGGTAGACGGAGATTTAGTCGTTGAGTCTCACTAGATTTGACCAAAAGTACCAAAATAAACGCATTCACTACGAGTCCTTTCATTTTGCGAGCTCCGCCCCCCACCACCATATGACCGGAAACAGTATAGTTCCCTTTTTTACATTACCGAAACTCTCGTAGAAGTAGGAGGATCCCCAAAGATTATAATTTATTATAATATTATATTATATTATAATCTTTTGGGTCCAACCTACTACGAGTGGGATCAGTTCAATTGATTATTAGGTATAAATATTTTCTTTATTGGTGTTTACAAAACGTGATATTGAGAATTTAGGTGTGAATTTGTACTCTGGTTCATACGCAGAGTTGCTCGATTTCGAAGGGCCTTACAGGCGCAATATCCGCGCTCTGAATATTCACGCCCCGTAGTTGCTCTCAGTCTGCTATATCCACGTAGAGTGCGGCAAACTTTTTCCTGGCTCACTTGTTTCGCGAAGCCAAAAGCGGTGTTTGGAGGCGCTTTCTTTAACTCTTCCAAGTTCGACTACGTAAGTGCTCGGCCAGTTTGTTTATGCAATATATTCTATTGCGTAGATATTTAGGATGACCGTAGTTAATGATCCTATCTGTTGTCGTATGACGAACAACCTTCAAAGTTCGAGAATTTACCGAAATAAGATTAGTTTTTATTTTATTCAATATTTCTTATTTTGTAATCGTACGGTGCGGTATTGTAATTGTAATTAATTCTATTTCTAATTGTTTTGTATTTGTTACTTACTTAGTGGTTAGTTATTCACTCCCCTCGCTATTGTATTGGCTATTCTCTTTACTTCGTCTCAGTCAATTGAGTAAGACTTCATTACATATAATGTACTTCAGCTCATACAACAAAGGTCCAAACTGTGGCCTGTGGCCAGTGTTCCGGACGGCTAGTCTCTGTCAGTGTCGATCTAACCTGGTGTTAAGTCTAATCCATTCACATTTCAATTCTTTCTTTTTTCTTTGTCATTTTTCTTTTTTTTAACTGATGACCCTTTGGTATATATATCGTAGTAAAAAAATTCAGGACCCATCTTTTATAACTTGTCCTCAGTCATTGCTGAGTAAAAAAGGTTGAAATGAGTAGTCGATTTCGGACTGAGATAGGTTTTGGATGTGGCACTGTTAACTGTAGAATTATCCTATGGGTGACACAGCAACATATCACTGCCTGCATATACTATATAGGATACATGTGGCTGACTAAACATCCGGGTAAAGTTGTACCCTGGTCAATATATCACAATATCAGACCTTTGTACCTGTACAATGTTTAGCTGGATTTTGCTCCGTCTGTATTGTAATGCAAACAAGTGTGTTTACTCATGTGTGCCCCTTCTTATCTACCAATAATTGTCATTCAGTTACCGGTATGTGTGGCACGGTGTACATCAAATTATATGCAATGCTCAGCATCGGTGGTCTCAACCCTGGCTGTGAATGCCTGGCACCTTTTATTTAGGTCACTAGGTGGCTTAATGGTAGATAATCCTCAGGAGCACGCTTCACTTCCCCGTGATTAACTTTTCGCTTGAGCGCAGATCCTGTTTGTGAGATAACCAAGCCGCATACCATATCACCGCAAGTTGGTCGTAATTACCCAACCATGACACCGGCTGCTCATGAAAGCTTGCTTCGTGTAACAGGAGTCAATCTAAATTTATGTGGCATATCAATACTGTAGTTGGTCGTAGTTGTAGTGGAATATACCCCCACAAGGTTTCTGTTTTGTCTTTGGGCAATATAAGTACCGTGTATCATTAATCGCCCAAACCGCATATCAGTATCCTGGTACCACATTGGCAGAAGTTATGTAATCACATGCCTGAATAACAAGGAAAGGCACTACTGGCTATAATTCTATTGTGTGTACATGCTGTATGTAGGTCAATGATT
>Ga0224511_10001608_pt1 | contig 13975 bp, 15 predicted proteins | sample SF_May12_sed_USG_2_FD_169988 | JGI IMG/M metagenome (GOLD analysis project Ga0224511, IMG submission 169988) | Sediment microbial communities from San Francisco Bay, California, United States - SF_May12_sed_USGS_8_1 | ecosystem: Environmental > Aquatic > Marine > Sediment | place: USA...
TCCTGGCTGATAACATAAATTGCGGCAGCCGTGTCGGATACCTTTTGACTTTTTCTTGCGACGGAAGTGACCTCAATATCCATCAGCTGCTCGATGCTCAGGTTAAACAGGTCATCGGAAACAGCCGGAGTGCTCCAGATTAAGGAAGACAGGATGAATGTTCCGACCAGCGGGAATGTCCGCACAGATCCAGATATGACTGGCATGGCACTATCCTTCCTTATTATCAGGGCAGAATACAGGAAAATGTTTTAGGAAAACTAGGCCTAATATTACCCAGAAAATCAAGCACTGGAACCGGATTACCCGTGAGACTTGTGGCAGATTTCCCAATCAATGTGAGCCAAACTTGTGTCAACCGGTCTGACCCAGCCGGCATTGACGCCCCCATTACCCATAGGGTAGGTTTGCCCCACTGAAACCAGCGCTTCAAATCAACCATGCCCAAGAAAAAATCCGATTCTCCCAGTGCCATTCCTGATTTTGAGGCTGCCCTTAGTGAACTGGAAACACTAGTAGAAAAAATGGAAAGCAGTGAACAAAGCCTGGAGGAGGCGCTCACTTCGTTCCAGCGCGGTGTAGAACTGACACGAACGTGCCAAAAGGGGCTAAAAGAGGCGGAACAGCGCGTGGAAAAACTGATAAAGCAAACCGAGGACAGTGGCACTGAACCCTTCTCTCCAGATAGCTAACCCCTTGAAAACAGGCATTTCCGAGACTCTTGCACGTTATCGCCACCGGGTGGAGCAGGCGTTGAATCGGTGTTTGCCCGCAGTCACAGACACCCCGCGCCAACTCCATGAGGCCATGCGATATGCCACTTTAAATGGTGGCAAACGCATAAGGGCGAGCCTGGTATACGCCGCTGGCGAGGCTCTGGGCGCCACTGCCGACAGTCTCGACGCACCGGCCTGCGCAGTGGAACTGGTGCACAGTTATTCTCTCGTGCATGATGATTTGCCCAGTATGGACAATGATGATCTGCGCCGGGGCAAACCCACCTGCCACAAAGCCTTCGACGAGGCCACGGCCCTGCTGGCCGGCGACGCCCTACAGGCGCTGGCCTTTGAGGAACTGGCACACAATCTGACCGCAGCCATTGATGCAAGTACACGCACCGATATTATTGGCCGATTTGCCCGGGCAATTGGTGCCGCTGGCATGGCAGGTGGACAGGCCATTGATCTGGCGGCCACCGGTAAATCCCTGACATTAGAGGAGTTGGAAAGCATGCATCGGCGGAAGACCGGTGCCTTAATTCAAGTATCAGTGCAAATGGGCGCTCTCTGCGCCCCAGCTTGTGATGACCGGCAGCGACAAAAACTGGACACCTACGCTCAAGCCATCGGCCTTACCTTTCAAATTGTCGATGATATTCTCGACGTGGAAGGCAGCACCGAAACGTTGGGAAAAACCGCCGGGGCCGATCAGGCCCTGAACAAACCTACCTACCCGGCATTGCTGGGATTAAACGGTGCCAAAACCAAGGCCCGGGAGGCCCATGAGATTGCCCTCGAAAGTATCGCTTCTTTAGGGGATAATGGCCGAATCCTGGCCGGGATCGCCGACTATATCCTGGAACGAAAACTCTAATTCCATGCCAACAAATACAAATTACGGTTCATTACTGGAACACATTAATCTGCCGTCAGATCTGCGCGCCCTCGGGGAAAACGAGTTACCGAAACTCGCCGAAGAGTTGCGTAAGTTTCTGGTGGAAACCGTCTCCAAAACCGGTGGCCATCTGGCTGCGGGCCTGGGTACAGTAGAACTGACTATTGCCTTGCATTATGTTTTCAATACGCCCCATGATCGGCTGGTCTGGGATGTGGGTCACCAAACCTACCCCCATAAAATCCTAACGGGGCGCCGCAAACAAATGGCGACCCTGCGCCAGGAAGGCGGATTGTCCGGTTTTCCCAGGCGGGAGGAAAGTGAATACGATACCTTTGGCGTGGGGCATTCCAGCACTTCCATTAGCGCAGCATTAGGTATGGCTGTGGCCGCTGCACGCAAAAAAGAGGACCGTCATGTCGTCGCCGTCATCGGTGACGGCGCGTTGAGCGCGGGCATGGCCTTTGAGGCCCTGAACAATGCTGGTGATATGGATGCCAATATATTGGTTGTACTAAACGACAACGATATGTCCATTTCGCCCAACGTGGGGGCCATGTCCAATTATCTGGTGCGCATCCTTTCCGGTAAGGTCTATTCCAGCGTACGTTCAGGCAGTAAGACCGTATTGGGCACAATCCCTCCCATGTGGGAACTTGCCAAACGTGCGGAAGAACACATGAAAGGCATGGTCATGCCCAGCACCCTGTTTGAAGAACTGGGTTTTAATTATTTTGGTCCCATCGATGGACACGATTTAAAAACTCTTACTCATACGTTGAGCAATCTGCGTAACCAAAACGGTCCACGCTTCCTGCATGTGGTTACACGCAAAGGAAAGGGCTATGAACCGGCTGAAGGCGACCCTTGCGTATACCATGGAGTCAGCCCCTTTGATCCTTCCACCGGCAAAATGGAATCCAAACCGAAAACCAAAACATACACCCAGGTGTTCGGCGACTGGTTGTGCGATATGGCAGCTAAAGACGATACGCTAGTGGCCATTACTCCTGCCATGGCCGAAGGTTCCGGCATGGTAGCGTTTTCCAAGCAGTTTCCGGAACGTTACTTTGATGTAGGCATTGCCGAACAACACGCCCTGACCTTTGCCGCCGGATTGGCCTGTGAAGGACTCAAGCCAGTGGTGGCTATTTACTCTACATTTCTTCAGCGGGCCTATGATCAACTCATTCACGACATCTGCTTGCAAGATCTGCCAGTGATGCTAGCCATTGACCGTGCCGGTCTTGTGGGTGCGGATGGCGCCACCCACGGCGGCAATTTTGACTTAAGCTATTTACGCAGCCTCCCTAATATCACCATCATGGCGCCTGCAGATGAAAACGAGTGCCGGCAAATGTTAACCACTGCCCACCATATTAAAGGACCTTCGGCAGTACGTTATCCGAGAGGCAGTGGGCCCGGCGCCAAAATCAGCAAGGACCTGGTAGACCTGCCCATGGGCAAAGCGGAAATCCAACAACAAGGAAGCCGTGTTGCCATTCTGGCCTTTGGCTCCATGGTGGCCCCAGCGCTGGAAGCAGGAAATACCTTGGGTGCAACAGTAGTGAATATGCGTTTTATCAAACCGCTGGATGAAAATCTTATTCGTGAATTGGCCGGCTCCCACGAACTCATCGTGACTGTGGAAGAAAACACTATCAAGGGTGGTGCCGGCAGCGCGGTAAACGAATGCCTGGCAGAAGCCAGCATCACGGTACCCATAATTAATTTAGGTCTACCCGATGCCTTTGTTGAGCATGGCGAAACCCGTAGTCTTCTTTCCCAGTGCGGACTGGATGCGCAAGGTATCCGCCACAGCATTTTACGGGCGGCGCCGGTGAAACTTGCCCGTGTATTAGAATCCGCTTAAACTTGGCAGTCTTATTCCTGACCGCACGTCTCAATATTTCGTTTTTAGTTTACTACCAAAGAGCCTAACGACCCCATGCAAGCAAAAGGAAAAATCAAAGATAGCGCCATTGCCGACGTGCAAGCGACCCCGGACACACGCCGCATTCCTATCGATAAAGTCGGCATCAAGGATATTCGCCACCCGGTCAAAGTAAAGGATCGCAGCCAGGGGGAACAACACACCATTGCCCAGTTTAATATGTATGTGGAACTGCCTCACAATTTCAAAGGCACCCATATGTCACGCTTTGTGGAAATTCTGAATAATCATGAGCCGGAAATTTCTGTTGAATCGTTTCAGGACATGCTGGTGGAAATGCGTGATCGCCTGGAAGCGGAAACCGGCCATATTGAAATGAGTTTTCCCTACTTTATTAATAAAAAGGCGCCGGTCTCTGGTGTCGAAAGCTTAATGGATTACCAGGTAACGTTTGTTGGTGAAATCAACAGCGAAAGTAATTTCATGACCATCAAGGTTATCGTGCCCGTTACCAGCCTGTGCCCATGCTCCAAAAAGATTTCCGATTACGGCGCGCACAACCAACGATCCCATGTCACCATTACCGTTCGCACCAACAGTTTCGTCTGGGTGGAAGATCTCATTGATTTAGTGGAAGACCAGGCCAGCAGTGAGCTTTACGGCCTGCTCAAACGTCCTGACGAGAAATATGTCACTGAACATGCCTATGACAACCCCAAGTTTGTGGAAGACATGGTGCGTGATATTGCTGCCCAACTGAATGCCGATGAACGCATAGACGCCTACACCATCGAATCAGAAAATTTCGAGTCCATCCATAATCACTCGGCCTATGCCATGATTACCCGGGATAAAAAAGAGAAGCCGGCCTGATTATTCTATGCCCAGACGCATCTCGGGCTTCTTCTAAATCCCGTTTAACAAGCTCAATTCCGCCGGATGTGGCATCATATAAAACGATTCCTCGATGTAGCGATCGGGGTTTCGTCTGAAGTGGTGTCGCAGTAAAGTAACCGGCACTATTAATGGCAACAAACCCTTGCGGTAATTATCGATAGTCTCTGCCAATTCCGCCTTGTCCTGCTTATCCAGTTCCTTATTTAAATAACCCTGAATGTGCTGAAGCACATTGGTGTGATTTTGGCGCGTGGCGGTAATTTTGAGCGTCGTCATTAATTCATGCAGATACTTTTTTGCAACAGTTTCCAGATCTTTCTGATCAAGCCGCGCCAATAGATTTCCCAGGGAGCGCACGGCATTCTGGTTATGACTCATGATAATGAGCTTGTGCTGCGCATGAAATCGGGTCAACCCGGAAATACTTAGACCTTGGGCCTGCAGTAACTTCCAGCGATATAATACAAACACGCGCCGAATGAAATTCTCCCGCAGCAACGGATCACCCAGACGCCCCTCTTCCTCCACTGGTAAATCAGGAAAATTACTCATCAAACCGGAAGCATATAATCCGGAGCCATTGCGTTCGGGTTGATCGTTTCGATACACCTTAACCCGCTCCATACCGCAACTGGGCGAATCCTTTTTCAGGATATAGCCACATAAGGTCTCATGCCAGGATCGCTGACCATCCGCGCAAGCTGTTAATTTCTCCGTAACATCCAGTTCCGGATTTCTGACACCAATACAGCGCAGTGATTCCCCGTCCCGTACCAGACGCACCGGCTCGCGCGGCACACCCATACCAATCTCCATCTCCGGGCAAAACGGCACGAATTCAAAAAACCTTCCCAGAGTATTTTCAATATAGCTATGCTGCTTGTGACCGCCGTCATACCTGACCCGCTGCCCCAGGAGGCAGCTACTAATGCCAATTTTTATTTCTTTTCCTTGTGGATCCATGGAAAGTGGTTACGACCAATAAAGCTAATGCTTAAGTAAGAAATGCATTTGGTTACCTTCCCGCCTTAGATCGACTTTGCTCAGGAATGACATGCCTAGCAGAGCCTCGGTAGGATAAGCCCCTTCAATGACCACGGCGTCAACATTGTGCAGGGTGATATCACCCACACGAACATTATTAAGGCTTATCTGGAATACCTCGACAATACCGCTGGCAGTACTGGAATAAGCGCGCTTGCCCAGAAGTTTGTAGTCCAGTCCGATTTGCTTGGCCTGGATACTATTTAAAGCAATACTGGTGGCACCGGTATCCACCAGAAAACGCACCTCGGTACCATTAATATAACCAGCAGTAAAAAAATGACCGTTAGGATCAGCCCAGAGCGTCAGACTATCTTCCTTTTTTGTCTCAATGGAGCCTGACGATACAACACCCAGCTTAAGCGTTTCTGTTTCGCCCTGACTCTCGATTACCGCGATTTCCTCAACAGTATCGGTACTAATCAACCGTATACCCCCCGGCGTGATGTCGCCGGTTTTCAGCAAGTGGCGTTCACCATCAATAATCATAATCGCCTTGTCGCCAAACAACGCTTGTAGTTGTATTTTTTCAAAAGCATTGCCGCAGCCAGTCCAGCCCAGAAAAACAATCAGACAAATCGCAGGCAGGCGTTCCTTATCAAGATTACTGTCTAGCCATAGCATGAGTGGTTATACTCTCGGGTCATGAATCCGGTACTCATTATCCGCCATATTGAAAACGAAGGACCAGGTTATCTGGCCGAATTTCTTGATCAACAGAAAATTCCGCACAAACTCGTAAAAATTGATCAGGGACAAGCACTCCCTGACAGTGTAGACCATATCGCCGGCCTGGTGTTTATGGGCGGCACCATGAGCGTTAATGATGATTTGCCCTGGATACCCCCTGCACTGGCACTGATTCGCCAGGCCCACCAGTGCGGCGTACCCGTACTGGGGCATTGCCTGGGCGGCCAATTGATTGCCAAGGCATTAGGCGGCACCGTCAGCGACAATCCAGTCAAGGAATTCGGTTGGCAACCGGTTTCGGTTTGCCGCCAGCCGAACCTGGATTGGCTTACCTCCCTGCCGGAGGAATTTCCCGCCTTCCATTGGCATGGCGAAACCTTTTCCCTGCCACCGGGTGCCCAACGCATTCTTACTAATCAACACTGTGCCAACCAGGGTTTCGTCCTGGATCAACTCATGGCCTTGCAATGCCATATCGAAATGACTGAGACACTAATCCGGACCTGGATTAAGGATGCCGATGATTCCCTGCCTGCACCATCGCCATCCGTGCAGTCACCGGCAGCCATGATCCGGGAAATCGACACCAAGCTTGCACCGATGCAGCGGGCCGCCGACGTATTTTATTCTCTCTGGATTGGCTGGTTAAAAAAATAATGCGTATCGGTATTGATCTGGGCGGCACCAAAACCGAGGGCATTGTTATGGATGCATCGGGCGACATTGTTTTACGTGAACGCCGGCCGACACCACAAATACAAGGCTACCAGGCCATCCTGGACAATATCAAAGACCTTGTTGATGCTTTGGAAAAACAGGCCGGACGCCAATGCACTATCGGCATAGGCACACCAGGTGCCATTTCGGCTGTCACCGACACTCTGAAAAATTCCAACACCACCTGCATGAACGGCAAACCATTTAAACAGGATTTAGAGGCTCTGTTGGTCCGCCCAGTTCGCATCGAAAATGACGCCAATTGTTTTGCCTTGAGCGAAGCAATCGATGGCGCCGGGCGTGAATATTCTGTGGTATTTGGCGTCATAATAGGTACTGGCGTGGGTGGCGGCATTGTCGTTAACAAACAGTTACTCACCGGGTCGCAACACATCGCGGGCGAGTGGGGCCATAATGTGCTGGTAGCAAACGGGCCTGCCTGCTATTGCGGCAAGCGCGGTTGTGTCGAAACCTTCTTATCGGGACCAGCCTTGCAGTACAGCTACAGAGAATTGGGTGGAGACACACAACTGACAGCACAACAAATTGTGGAACAAGCTGAAACAGGAGAAGCAGTGGCGGACACGGCTGTACAACGTTACCTGGAATATTTTGGTCAGGCGCTGTCAGTCGTGGTGAACATTCTGGACCCCCATGCAATTATTCTGGGTGGTGGTATGTCCAACATACAACGGCTTTATACTGAAGGACGTAAGCAGCTTGCGAAGCATGTGTTTAATGATGAACTGAGAACGCGACTATTAATCAATCAGCATGGCGACAGCGCCGGCGTCCGGGGAGCTGCCTGGCTCTGGGAAGCCGATGAAACACCCGACTGATATTTCAAGGAGAAGGTAATGCAAAGATTCTGGTTGTTATTGATCCCGCTGATTATGGTTTCCACAGGCGCCTGCGCCACTGGCAAAACCGAATCCAAAAACTACATGGCGACAAGCACCAAGAAGGACTCCTTTGAAAGTGTCAGAGACGCCGTCAAACTTGCCATTACTGATCGCGGCCTGGTTATTAATAACGTATCCCATATTGGAAATATGCTGGCACGCACAGGTAAGGATCTTGGAGCAAAAAAAGAGATCTATAAACATGCCGAGGCACTGGAATTTTGCAGCGCCAGCGTATCGCGCGCTACCATGGAGGCGGATCCGCACAATATCGTATTTTGTCCCTACGTCATCGCCGTTTATGAAATAACAACAGAGCCCGGCACCATCTATATCAGTTACCGGCGTCCTGAAATTGTCGGAAATGAAGGATCTCAACAGGCCCTTAAGGCCGTTGAAAAACTACTTGCTGATATTGTTCGCGACACGCTGGAGTGGTAGCGTTTTCTCTCGGTAGTGAATTATAAGCACCTGATTTCTACCCCATACTCTCTTTTTTAAGTGATTTCTCCGAATCCCCTGACTGGACAACAGGGTCACCCATGCTAGGTTTATAAATAGTATTTTTCGTGTCTGTTTTTTCAGACAGCCTTTTATAAACCTCTGAAATTCCATGGAGGAATTATGCTACAACGAAACCTGATTCGGATCCTGCTTCTGACGATTCTGCTGGCGACGGCCGGATGTTCCACTACCCCCTCGCTGGATGAGCCAGAAGGCAATCAGCCGTCCATGATTTATGGTCACATCGATATGGAGGATGCGCCCTGTAAGCTGGGATGGGTCACTATGAAACAAATGCGACCCAAAACAGACAAGCCTTATTACAACTTCTGGATTGATGAGGGGACTTTCTTCCGCATCAATGTGCCACCTGGAACCTACAAGTTTGACGAATTCGGCGGTGCACCCCGGTTCGGCAATACTATTTACACCTTTAGTTTCCCTGACCAGGGGAAAGGGGAAATGGACCGCCAGATAAAACGGCAGGGCTTGTATTATGTCGGTTCCTACAAGTACAAGAAAATAAAGACCCGCTTCTGGCAGCAGGGAAAATTTGATCTGGAAAAAACCAAGGGGCCAAGTGAGAAGGAGATTCTTCAAAAAATACTGCCCTACGCCAAACATCCTTTCTGGATTAAAAAGATCAACGAGCGCCTAAAACAGCTGGGCGCCTGAAGTTAACGGAGCTGTGTTATGAAAAAGGTAACAACGACAGTCTGGACCATGGTGACAGTCTTTTTGCTGGCCGGTTGTGTTGGCGGCAAACCGCACCTGGAAAACATCAACGAGCTAATGCCCGACGAGGTAATACTGGTAGGCCGCATTGAGCTGGTTCCACCACTGGAAAAGGTGGAGCAGGAGCTCAACACCATCGGCAGTGGACGTTTTCAGGGAAAGGTACATATGTTGGTCTCGGAACAACAATTCGATCTGGATAAATTACCCATGAGCGCCGGATCTCATACCTTGTTCGTGAACTTTGACCAGGATTTTTATATCCGGCAACCAAGAGTCAAGAATCTTCATTACTCAGGCTCAGTTGTACTCATGGAAAGCACCCAGCGTTTTGGTGGCGTGGATGCGGCGCAAATGAAATTGCCGGGCGGCCTATCCTACACCATTCCGGCGAATCAAAAAGCAGTCTACATCGGCACGGTGCGTTATTACCGCGACGACTACAATGCCATTACCAAGATACGTTTTGTGGATGACTACAAAACAGCCAACAAGAGCTTTATTAAAAAATTCGGTAAAAAATATAAGCTGGTACGTGCCAAAGTCTCCCAATCAAAAAGCTGATTATTACATCAGTTGATTCATATCAATCTGCTTGACCGGCGAAGGCACTTCCCTTCGCCATATCTTTTTTATTGCGTGCCAATAAACAACAACCCGATTGGAACAACCGGGGTATTTGGCAGTACACTAGGGATACCCTGGTACCTGATATTTCAGGCATAATCCGCCCTGATACCAATACGGCTCAACAACAATAAGAGGTTTACATGCGCACTTCCCGGTATTTGCTCGCCACCTTAAAAGAAACCCCTGCCGATGCAGAGGTGGTCAGTCATAAACTGATGTTACGGGCGGGCATGATCCGCAAACTGGCCTCCGGGCTTTATAGCTGGTTGCCGCTGGGTTTGCGCGTGCTACGAAAGGTGGAAGCCATCGTACGTCAGGAAATGGACAAGGCCGGCGCCCAGGAAGTACTCATGCCGGCAGTGCAACCGGCGGAGTTGTGGCAAGAATCCGGGCGTTGGGACCAGTATGGGCCGGAACTGCTGCGCCTCAGCGACCGCCATAAACGTGATTTTGCCTTCGGGCCTACGCACGAGGAAATCATCACTGACCTGATACGCAGGGAAATCAAAAGCTACAGGCAGCTACCGGCCAACTTTTACCAGATCCAAACCAAATTCCGTGACGAGATCCGCCCGCGATTCGGTGTCATGCGCGCTCGGGAATTCATCATGAAAGACGCCTACTCCTTTCACCAGCATGAGGACAGCTTAAGGGAAACCTACCAGGTCATGCACGAGACCTATACCCGTATCTTCACTCGTCTCGGCCTGCAATTCCGTCCTGTGGAAGCCGACACCGGCGCCATCGGCGGCAATGCGTCGCATGAATTTCACGTATTGGCGGAATCCGGTGAAGATGCCATTGCTATTTGTTCCGCCTGCCAATATGCCGCCAACGTAGAGAAAGCACCTGCGCTGCCGCCAGTAGGCAAACGTCCGGCGGCGGACAGAGCGCTTGAAGAAGTGGACACCCCGGATCAGCACACCATTAATGAAGTCTCTGAGTACCTGAAATTGGATCCTGCACAAACTGTTAAGACACTGCTGGTAAAAGGCTCCGGCGGCACCATTGCCCTGGTACTGCGCGGTGACCACGAACTAAATGTGATAAAAGCGGAAAAATTACCCAAAGTCAGCAAGCCCCTGGAGTTTGTTACGCCAGGTGAAGTTCAGGCTGTCGCCGGATGCGAACCCGGTTTCATCGGGCCTAAGGGCCTGGACATTCCCGTAATCGCCGATGAGAGCGCCGCACGCATGGCCGACTTTGTTTGCGGCGCAAACGAAAATGGCAAGCATTTGTTAAATGTGAACTGGGGTCGGGACTTGCCGGAACCGGAAGTCGCGGACCTGCGCAATGTCGTGGAGGGTGACCCCTGTCCTCACCCACAACCGGCAGGCAGCGAGTGCAACGGCACCTTAAGCATCCGGCGCGGTATTGAAGTAGGTCATATTTTCCAGCTGGGCACAAAATATAGTGAGGCCATGAACGCCACCTGCCTGGATGAGTCGGGTACCAGCGTCATTATGCCTATGGGTTGTTACGGAATCGGCATCTCACGTATTGTGGCGGCGGCCATCGAACAGAACCACGACGATAAAGGGATTCTCTGGCCACAGACTATCGCGCCCTTCCGCGTAGGCATAGTTCCCATTGGTATGCAAAAAACGGATTCTGTGAAACAGGCCGCCGAAAAACTCTATAACGACCTTCAGGCAGCCGGTTTTGATGTCTTGCTCGATGATCGCAATGAGCGCCCGGGCGTTATGTTTTCGGACATGGATCTGATCGGTATACCGTATCGTATTGTTATCGGTGAGCGCAGTTTGAAAGCGGGTAATGTGGAATTCAAGGCGCGCAATGAAAGCGATTCCCGAGATATTGCCCTGGATGAAGTAGTGGACAGATTACGAGAGATAGCTAACATTTAACTATCCTTATCAGTAATTGGATCAATATGCTGCACCACCGCCTTACCCTGATGACTTTATGCCTGGCCCTGCTGCTTGTCACTACCACTAGCAGGGCAGCCGATTCAGCAAGAGAAGTGGATGAGGAATTACGGGCACTGTTACTGGAAGCTGCCAATGATGCTGACAGCTTTGTTGATCAATTTGATGCCCAGGTCTGGCTGCTGGACATGTCAACACGTCTGGAAAAGAAAGTCCCAGATCCCAAGACTCGCATTGATCTGTTAAAACAAATTCATTACGAAGCCACCCGGGTTAATGTGAAGCCAGAAATTATCCTGGCCATTATCGAAGTGGAAAGCAATTTTAATCCCTATGCCATTTCCCGGGCTGGCGCCCACGGGTTAATGCAGATCATGCCATTCTGGTTAAAGGAAATCGGCCGACCCGGGGACAGCCTGTTTGATGTAAAAACCAACTTACGATTTGGCTGTACCATTCTGAAATTTTATCTGGACAAGGAAAAGGGCAATCTGTTTCGCGCCCTGGGACGGTACAATGGCAGTTTGGGGAAATGGAAGTACCCCGGCAGAGTCTATAACGCTTTTAACACCCGCTGGCAGCCACAATAAAAATAATCAAAGCGCTAATAACGCACCTGAAATCCGTTAAATGGTTGCAAATCCATTTCTTCGCTTAGTACATGTTTGACATTGGCATGCACCGGCCCTTCCCAGAGCCATGCCTCTAATTCAGCAAGTTTCTCCTGAGTACCGCAAGCAACCAGTTCGACATGACCGTCATCACAATTCCTGACCCAGCCAGTTAATCCCAACCTCTGGGCTACCTGTTGAGTCGATGCCCGGTAAAACACGCCCTGAACAAAACCATCCACCATAAAGTGTTTACATAAGTTCATTGAAAAATGTCCGACCGTTTCGCAACGTCAGGCAGTCTAACCAAGAACCAGGAAATTGTTAATCCATGGTCCATTATTTCCGGCTTTCGGGTGAAGTTGGCACTTCATTCTCGGCGATAAATTTTTCGATATCCTCCTGGGCCACCGGACCCACGTTCTTTGCCATCAGCTCGCCGTCCGGCGCATAAACATAGTACGTGGGTGTGCCAAAAAAGGGACCACCACCAAACTTCATCAATACTGATTGCTCCGGCTCGGCAATAAGATTAACGAAGTTAAGTCCATGCTCCTCCATAAATCCCTTCGCCAGCTTGCGCTTCGTCCAGCCATCGACGGTCACACCGAGAACCACAGCATCCTTATTTTTATGGGCGTCATGAAAAAAAACCATGTGGTGGATTTCCTGATTACAGATATGGCAGTCATGGGCCCACACCGTGATCACCGTCCACTTCCCCTGCCCCACATATTCATTCACATTACGGGTTTTTCCGGCGAAATCTTTCAACGGAATATCCGGACCAGCGGCCAGGACCGGGTTGGAAAAAATAATGGCCGCACACAAAAACAAGAAACGGTATTTCATGGATGTCACCTGCCTGCTCAATAAGCTTTTCACTTGATTAAATCAACCCCACGTTACAGTTTAAGGAAACCCCGATTAAGTTCATCAAGCGCATAGTGACATGGCGGAAAGAAACGAAAAAGTGCGGATTACACAAAGTAAATGGGCATTTTGAGTTTCTTTTCATTGCGGCCAGGGCCGCCTCAGGAACTGAATCAGGGTTTCCCTAATGCATTACTAGACCAACCTACCTATAATGTGGCTGCTTAATTTGGAGCACCCAATGACCAAAAAATTCCGTAGTGAAAAAGACAGCCTGGGCGAGTACTCGGTCCCGGACGACGCCTGGTATGGTATACAGACGGCCCGTGCCGTGGATAACTTCCCTATTTCCGGCCGCGGGCCTGATGCAGATTTCATCATTGCCCACGCCCGCATCAAGCGTGCCGCCGCTTCCGCCAATTTTTCTGCTGCCTGGCTCGACAAAACACTTGCCAATGCCATTATCCAGGCTGCTGACGCAATTATAGGTGGTAACTACCACGAACAGTTTGTGGTTGATCGCTTTCAGGCCGGTGCCGGTACCAGTCACAACATGAACACCAATGAAGTCATTGCCAATCTGGCCAACGTGGCCCTGGGGGGCAAAAAAGGTGTTTACGATCCCATTAACCCTAATGACCACGTCAATATGGGTCAAAGCACCAACGATACTATTCCCAGCGCCATCCGGCTGGCAGCGCTGGCCAAACTACCGCGCCTCGTCGATGCCGCCAAAAATATGGCGGGCCACTATGAGCGCCTGGGCAAGCAGGAAGCGGCAACTGTAAAAAGCGGGCGCACACATTTGCAGGACGCGGTGCCCACCACTATTGGCCGGGAGTTTGCCGCCTATGCCTGGACCCTGAACCGGTGTGCAACAAGACTGGAAGACTGTATCGACCCGTTGTGCGAAATCGGTCTGGGGGGATCGGCTGCGGGCACGGGTCTTAATACCTCACCCGGTTATACTGAAAA
>Ga0224511_10001609_pt1 | contig 13975 bp, 1 predicted proteins | sample SF_May12_sed_USG_2_FD_169988 | JGI IMG/M metagenome (GOLD analysis project Ga0224511, IMG submission 169988) | Sediment microbial communities from San Francisco Bay, California, United States - SF_May12_sed_USGS_8_1 | ecosystem: Environmental > Aquatic > Marine > Sediment | place: USA...
CACGCAGGCTATGCTTCCTGAGGGCTTTCTTTTGTCTCAGTTTAAATTACACTAGAAATCTGAGACAAATACCCGTTTATGTTGTACAACACTAACCTTGGCTTCTGAAAAATTGTTCATCATCACAATGATGTGAACATCGTGTTCTTCTACAAGACGCCAGAAGTCTGTCTTTGTCGTCGAAAGCGGCATTTGTGTTATGATGAACTCTTTCTTGCGTTTGTATCCCTGAAAGGATCATGAAAGTGTTTAAGAGAAACACGGACATCGGTTTCGAAATCGATCGTTAATTATTTGGTTAGAAGAAATATAACTAATATGATTTATTGTTAATTTAACTGCTTAATTTGAGACTGGTGCATAGATGAACTTAAGCGTTACGCAAAGGATGCAGTGTTTTGTCATCAAACAGACATTCGTTAATATCTAAATTAAATGTTGTCAATCACGAAGACAAAAGACTTAGATACACACAGGTAGGAAGACTGCGTTTATGTAGTCTGATTTGCCTGATGTTCCCGTTGGAGCCAAACACGGCATGTGTTCCTCGACTGAAAAGTTAAACCAAAAATACTTTAATAGTTTTGTTTACTTGTCATATCATCTGAAGATGCAAATTAGGCATACCCAGTAAATGTTTTCTCATACTGATAAATATAAATTGTTTAAATTGCATGTCAACGGTTTCTTCATTCATAACGATAGTCGCACCTGGGAGAACATTAGAGTACCGGTTCTTGTCTCTGTTGCGGACGATCTTTGCGCTCACATACTGAGACTCTTCTGTCACCGGAGATAGTTGGCGGAGACGCTAAAAAAGGTTGATATATATGGTTATAAAATTGTGAAAGGTAAATAAGTATTTCATTTTAGGCATTTGTAGGCATTTAATTTTACAGAAACAAAAAAAACACATGTTATACTTTAATACAAAACATGGATATTTAATTACCTCGAATTCTCGCTGAATTCCAAGACATTTAGCTTTTTCGTCGAATGTCAACAGCTCGTGGTAAGCGTCAAGAAACCTCGAGGCGGGCAGGGCGGACGATGACAACATCAGGGATTCTATTAACGCCATGTGCAGGAAATAATACTGTTCCTGCATACAAAATACGCATAGGATAGGTTTTTATAATTCTTAAGTTGCTAATCAATGACCATGTTTATGGTCAGCTGCATAAAATATGCGAGATAAGACTAAATAGGGTGTTGCATTCGTATATTACGATGATTGCCAACAACTGTTATTGTTTGTATTCAATCAATATGCAGTGTATTAATCAAACTGTATTTATTTTACCTTTGTCTGGACCATGCTGACTCTTTGATTTCTCAGCGTGGTTATGCAGCCGAATGGGTCAACATAACCCAGTGTCTCGCCTTGCTCTGTCAATATATCTAGTGCTATGAACGTCCCAGTCCGACCAATTCCAGCGCTAGAAGAAGAATCAATTCTTTAGATATCGTTATTACTTCAAACTGTGACTTTAAACGCTGTGCGTTGCATAACGAGTGTATATGCCGAACATTATAAATTTCCTAAGCGTCAGCAAAGGGGCTTGATGGTAATTCATTTTGTAGTTCAACTTCAGTGTACCTGCAATGGACAATGACCGGGCCAGTCTCCCTGACTCGTGTCGTGTTGACCTTGTGGCGAAACTGCACCAGGGACGAGGCAAAGCTAGGGACTCCTTTATCCGGCCAGGCGGTGAAGTGAAACTGGTAGACTAGCCGTGGTCTTTCCTTGCCCTAAATCATGCATAGTGTGATATTATATCTGTAATATGTGTTATTATATAAAAAGAAAAAAAATACAATGAATCAATTAACAGTGTTTGTAAAATTATGTTATATATTGTACTTCAAGTTTTAAGTAGACATTTAAAGACGGACCTTAGACAAGGTAAATGTTCGTATGATGAAGTCGGAGAACGGTTCTGCCTTTTCCATCGACACGACGATATCACCGAACGCCATTGATCCTTCGTCTGGCCAGTACTGAACACACTTGATCTGTCGGAATGAATTAATGTTCCAACGTGTCAACACAAGTATTCGACATAAATTTGGTATTTCTGCATACTGATGTATGTCGTTTTCAAGAACATAAAAATATTATGTATTAAAATGATCGTCGGCACGTAATATTGAACATTTGCAACAATTTATTAAAACGTATTTGTAAATTTACTTAATATTGTAAGTTAACTCAACTATTTTTCCTTCATCCAGGTTGGTCACCATGACAATCTTTGATGAGCGCTGTTGCCAGACCATGCGCCAGAAGTCTCCCAGTGTCAAATCGATAGTTCCTTTTTTAAAAACAAAACATTTTTTTTAAAAATAAGCCGCAATAACATTTTATTACACATAAGTACTATACTTACATGTAGCAACATAATGTTTTCAAAATATGTTTTTAAAATGTGTTTTAAAGTATTATGTTCACCGATTGTCAATACGAGTTGAGATTATATACACAATACTTGCCAACAACATGTATTTACTCCGATTAAATACAAAGAAAACAACAAATTAGTGTGTCTCTCTAATTTACAATATATATTGGTGTAGAACTGTTAACGCATAAAATCATAACAAGAACATCGAGTTCAAAAACAAAGCATTTTTATATTACTTAATAACTAAGTATTTAAATGCAAACACTTTCATTTAGTCATGTAGAGTTTCTTAGAAAGTTAAAGGGAAATAATATTAAGTTGCACACAATCCCAAGTGTACATTAAGTTGTGTAAGTTGTAAGTTGTAATTTTGTATCGATTATAAATATAAACAATTCATACCCGCGGCAGCTATGAATGCTCTTGGCTTTGTGAAGCCCTTCAAGGAAAACAATTCGTTTATTCGTAAGTAAATGAGTAAATAATAAGTAAATGTCTTAATACAATTCAAACTAGGAAGTGAAAAACGACGAGCACTTATGGCACGCCTAAGCTGTTTGGAGTGTTCGAATTGTATAAAGTCGAGTAATTCAATAGTTTATGTAATGCATTTTTAAACAAATAAGGTGAAAAAGATAGTACATAAAGTGAACATTTATGATGATAAGGCATAAAGTCTACAATTAACCAAATATGATTAACAGTGAGAACTTAATATAGTAAGGTGAGAAAAATAGTATATAACGTGAACATTTATGTTGATAAAGCGGAAATCTTACTGTATACTTTAAACAAATAAGATGAACAGTGAGAACTTTATAATGTGATGTGGTTAAATAGTACATAAAAAACTTAACGTTGATTCAGCGGAAAGTCGACTGTATGCATTAAACAAATATAATATTCAGTGAGAATTTTATAAAGTGAAGCGCAATTGTTTAATAGTATAATGAGAGAAGCTCTATGTGCAATTCAAACAATAAGGCGTAATGCAAGAAATATATGAAGGAAAGGGCAAACATTAATCATATAGTAAACAACTATATTTGCGCAACGTTATTTACAATATAGGGCGGAAATTCGTTTTTTTTAATTCTTAATTGTTTATGTTCTAATGTAAAAACAGTCATACGGAATTTTAATTAATATAATATAAAGTGAAAATATTAGTCCTAATGTACAAAGATGTTTATCCCCTCAAGATTAACACAGATCTATGGTGTCAATTCGTTGAGTTTTAAAATTTAATTAAATTGAGCTAAGGCCAATGCGTGAGGGTGACACCCCCCTTTTAATACGCATTTTTCAGGTTTAGACGGTACGCACTACGCAAAGGGTCGGTAAGCCGTACGCAGAAATTCAGTTATATCGCACGCAAACATAAATTATTTTACTTTAAAAAAGACCAATTTTCATCAAGACAAACACAAGTGACATATAAAGTCAAATAACACTATTTTTAACGGGCGCTCGCTTCGCTCGCGCTTTTTGGGAACATTTCAGTATTTATAAACTTTAAACAATCATTTTAGGGAGGTTAAAATAAAGGAAATCTAGCAAGCATGTATACACATCAAAGCTAATGTTTTCAAAAATGATTGTACACGTGCATGCGACATACTTTCATTTTTTCTTTTTTTACGTAAATGGAAATACCCAAAATGGTTGGGGGGTTTTGTTGTTAAACGGTACGCAGTATGCGAGGCCAAAAATGGCGGTATGCAGTATGCAAGGGGGTAAGAGGTGTCACCCTCATACGTTGTAGAACATTTTTAACTTGATCCGCCATTTTAACTAGGAAGACTAGGGTGCTAGGGTATTTTGTACCTCGTGTAATCAATGTACTTCGCTTTACATTATAAATGTTTACTTCATTATTTGTTTTGTTGACATCACATCGTGTTTGATAACCATGCTACATGCTTCTTTACTACACATAAGTGCATCAGCTACTTATATCCTGAATGTTTACACCGCTTGTCATAATGTCCATACATTATCCACTTAAATGTTCACATAAAATAATAAATTCATAATAGATCTGATATAACATCTTTTTACATTAAACTGTTATGAATTTATTAACTTTGGTATTCTGTTTTAATCATATTTTCTCCACAATATCTTATAGTAATGCACTGCACATCATAAAGATTTTAATTCAAATACTATTTGTTTCACTAGTTCTTTTTAAAATGCAGCATTCATTATAAAATATTCACATTTAATGCGTTTTGTTCAATTGACTGAATAAAAATGCACTTCACATTATATAGTATTGCTCCGTTTTTTCTAAATGGACTTTTCATTCATAAATGTTCACTTTATATACTATTTTTGTCACCTTACTTTACTAAGTTCTCGTTGTATATCATATTTGTTTAATGTATACATTATAATTTCGGCTTTATCAACACAAATGTTCACTAAATGTAAAATCTAAATCACCTTATATTAATAAATGTTTACTTTATGTACCTTCTTTGTCACCTTATATTATAAAAAATGTAATACACAAAATATTGTATTACTCGACATCATACACATCGAACACTCCGGACAGCTAAGGCGTGCCATAAGCACTGCTCTTAAGTTATAGTACACTTAAGCATTTAAAGCTCTTTTCCTCATTAGAAACTGGATGGGGAGTTTAACTGATAGTTTTCATTGATAACAACTAGGAAGTGGAAACTTGATATACATTGTGTTTAATGCATAAGTAAGCTCAGTCTCTCTTTACTATTATTATGGTTATTAATGTACATTGTATACGTACATTGATAAAGTTGGCGTTGATATAATCCCCTGGGTTGTTTTCGTCCGTATCAAGGACAACTCGAGTTTCGTCATCTATAAGCGAGCGGGTTTGATTTTTATTTATATATTCGATATGATCAATTTACGACATTACCATAGGTACCACAGTTCTAATAGGATTTAACAGTTCGTCATAGATCGAAACTTAACTCCATGTTTGTTTAGTGATACAGTGACTTGTACATTTTCATAAACAGAGCTTGCTTGAAAATAATAGTTATTGAATATACTATTCAAATATTAATATTGTTCAAGTATTTAAAATGTACATTTAGTATCTGCCAAATCATCACTGTAGCGTTTTCTTAATGTATCTATTTTACTTACAGGCGTACATTTTCTTGTATCTGTTCAGCGGTCTGTTGCGAGGTTTCAATGCCTCTTTGTGAGGTTGGGTAAGGCCTTGCGGGAGTTTCTATGCAATAAGAAATACAGTTTGAATTGGCATTTACCTACTGAATGGCATAATGACAAGTTGCAAGTAAAACTTGTTTTGCATGTTTTACAAAGGTCTGATAAAATAGTACGCTTAGTAAGCCTAGATTGCAATAACAGCTATTTCTTTTTTTACTTACCGTCAAATACAAGTTTCGAAAAAATTGCAACATGGTTTTGAAAGTGAGTATCGTTGCAAAAATCAATATTACTAGTTTTACTCACCTCAAACTGAGTGTCGAGTTCCTGTCTGAACTCAGGTTGCAGCACAACATCTGGCAAATTCTCTACAGAGATGGCCGTGTCTGGCTTAAACTTGCTACCGTCAAAGTTGTAATAGCATTGGTCGGTTGTACTATCTAATGATCTACTTGGAAATACATTGGAGTACGAGTTTCCTAAACAATCAGTAATTCAAAGATCAGCCAAATGTTAAAATGACACATTGCACAAAACGTATGACGTACAATGGAATATTCTCAACTTGAATGGTACGTTTTTACCCTGCAAACATGCATATATCATTACGAGGCAGGCTCGCATGGGTATGCCCATATTAGACCAATATTAAACCTATTTAAATAAGCACAAGTGGGTTGTCAAAATGGGTCCCAGAGATGTCCCATAATATAGCACTTTTTACAATAACCAATATTTATTTATTAATTAAACACATTTACCTTAAACGTGTTTGTCTCTATCTAGAAAAGTAAATGCTCTGTCTTTTTTATAAAGCTCTTATTCGACATGTGTGTTGTTGTGTGTTTTTTCAACACATAAAGCATACTAAAATGAGCCCCCAGTTTCAAATCATATGTAGTGTCCACATTTGGTGCCCATAGTGGACCCGTATGGAAGCCGAGATTGGTCCTTTTTAGGTCCCATATATTATGTTTACTGGGAAAGTATCGTGTTTACGCGTGAACCATTAAAATATTGCTAGATTTTTGAGCCGTTCAACATTTATTTAATCTATCAATTAGTTAGGGATAACCTGTTGGTTGTGCCATATCATCGTCGAGTTGAATTTCATGTGTATCAGCATAGTCAGATACACGCACAGGTTGGTGAGAAAGTGGTGCTGGCTGATCATCTCTACTACTCTTGGACGTTCCTTGTCTTCGACTAAAACACAGACTGCAGAGTTACTAAAACGAAATAAGCGTCACGTTTTTCATTTAATTGGGTAAAGCGACACATATGTTGAACTTCAAGATTGCAGACGTTCCTAGCGTTAAATGAAATACGCTTTTACTGAAATCATTATTTAAAGAAAGTTCAATTTTGTTACATGTAAATTTCAACACATTTTTGAAGACAAACAGTGAATCTATGTTGTAACAAACTCAAAATATTTGTCACGTAAAATTACCGAACAAATATGACGACTATTACACCGACTGCAACAACAACTGCTACAGACCCTCCGATGCCACCCACCAGCACAACAGTCTGACTAGACGGTTCTTGTATTTCTAGAGCAATAACACTTGTTTACTAGGCATTGTTAAAAAGTTAAAAAAAGGTGTACCTCACTGGTATTTTTATTTGTAAGCTGGTACTTAGATAAGACTGATACAACAGGGAGAATTGAAGAGCCATTAACAACTCAACAAAAATAAAATACACAACTTGCTTGTACTAAAATCGACTCGGTCTGACTTTTATGTCGTTACACAGAGGTTGTAGTTAGAGGCATGTCGCTGTTTTACTGGCCTCTACTTAGTAATTGTTTGTATTTGTACTAACAACATTTTTTCTGACAGTTCCCTGTGAGTATACAATGTTTTTTTTCTGATTCATTTATTATTTAAATTATTAAATTGTTTTCAATTGTCAAAACTGTCCTTTGTATTTTTGGAGACGGTGTAGATATTTCTGTGGGCGCATTCACATATGTTATCCTTGGTGTTGCCATTTGTAAAATTAAAACATACACATTTTCTTATAGAAATAAAAAGAATTGAGAGCGCAATGTGTTGCACACAAAGAAAAGCAACGGTTAAACGGACAAATCGTTATCATTCATGAATTTCAGTTCAGTAAAATATTTACAAGAGCAGATTTCTATCGCGACGCTCAGATCATTAACCCTTCAATTAAGCTCAAAGCGAAATGCGAAGTCGTCAACGATTTAATTGGGGTACTATCGCCCTCTTGGCTCCCCGCTTATTGGTACACTAAAACCTTCCTTAATTGAGCGTGTCGGTACAAAGAGAGCCATTCACAGGTAATTAAGGTGATTGGGTAAGGGAAAGTGTGTCGTTATACGTAACAGACGGGTTCTGTTACAAGGAGGTTAAAACAATTGAATTTTAAAGGGAATTGCTCGGGACCGAGCAGTCTTGTCGATACATCGCAAATGTCGTTACAAACAGAGGTCAGTACAAGCAATTTTTACTGTATATAATTTTATATTTATATTTTCTCGTTATTTGTTGTGTTAAACGATTCCACATCATCACTTACATACTAATATTTTTATTATCTACATCATTCAGGTGGTTTTGGATATGTATGAGTTTGCAAATAAAGGATATTAACCATGCCTAATAAAACCATTTTGTTGCTAAGTTATCAATGGCAGATTAAATGGTGAAAATATGTTCACAATACATCATCATGGAGATGCCTCCAAATCCAAAATTAAATCCCTTGCTAATAAAATCAGCATATTAAAACACAATTAATTGAAAAGATTACACATTTTAAACACCCACAAATAACATTCTTTTCTATTGAAATAATAGTGCAAATTTCACCTAAACCCGTGTAGCTGTATTCAAATTTCGATTACAAATCACTGGTGTACTGGGACATTCATAAACATAAAAACGCTCATGACATGTGCATAGATACTAAAAAATGTTTCCAACGCAAATGCCATTATGATTTACCACAATCGAAGTTAAGAAACACAAGGGTACATGTTTGTCTTATTAAATGAAACCACTGAAAGTGTGAACTAAGGGTAACTTTGATAAAATATTTACAATCTATTGTTTAACTGTCTTTAGTTCCAAAATATATTCGATAAAGCAAACCAATCTAAATCCACAATCACAACAATTTAAGGATTAAATTTTATTCTGGTTGCGTTCAGTGCGATTCTAAACGCAATGGTAAAACTGGCAAATCAATAACTTATTGTTTTCATAACGTGGCAAAATTGCTTAAGCTTAAGATAATGTTGAAAAAGTAAGTTTCAATTCTTACCCCTATCATGATTGAAAGGCTATTGCACTTGATATAACTAATTAAAAAAAATGTTGGTGTGATTGTCATATACCGATATGTTGAAACCAATTACATACGCACTGCCATATCAGTTACGATTAGCATTGTTGATTAAACACCAACAACAAAAGAAAACGATCATAATTGGTTGAATCTGTAATTCACATGCAGCTTAAAACGTCGGGTAAGATTGTGGATTGGAGCATCAGAAAACTTATTGCGGTTACCAACTCCATTTTGGTTACTACTTTTTAAATAGGAAACACATTTTCTCACTTACCCTTTGTACAGATTGGTGAAGCACTCCATGTGTGATCATCCTGGCAAGTTGTTGTCGCCGAGGATACAATAAAACCAGGATCACATGTGTATATCAACGTTTTACCAACTTGACACTGACTTTCGGATAAGCAGTTCCCAGCATTGTATAATCCGTTTTTGACATTGTTAACGGTACACACTTTTTCTGTAATGATTTTTTAATTATCCCTATGAAAACAACTCAACTAGATATTGTTGAAACCGCTACAGCAACATTTTCTGCAATCGTTAAATCAAGTGTTAGATTGACGACACTTATTAAAAACAATGGCAAAAAAGTTTTCGTGAAACAAAAAAATGCAAATGGCAACGTTCAATTCTTACCGAATTCAGGTTCAGTTATCCAGTTCAGCTTTCTTTCAGATGAACAATTTACACGCAATGTGCCATTCGTCAAGGAGTACAACAGTGTGTTGTAGGAGACGTTACCAACTTCGCCAAACGAAAGAGAAGGATAATCAGTTACTGCTTTATGTTTCACACCACTTGAATCGTTACAACGTATTGGGACACATTGTAGCAACGGCGAATCCCATGTTCCATCCGCTTGACAGGTTACACTTATCCGTCCGTTTGCTTCATATCCATGATTGCAGGTTACTGAAAGTACTGTCCCATAGTCATACAGAGGTATATCAGAACTGAGTGTTCCATGTTCTATAGTTGGAAGAGCAGAGCACTGAACTATTTGACATTCAGGTTCAGTTCCGCTCCATGTGTTATTATTGACACACACGCGAACATTGTCCTTGTTGTTGAGTCTGTAGCCAGTTTGACAGGATGATATTAAAGTAGTTATATAGGGGTATACTGTTTCAGTTCCATTATAGTTTCCATGCGTGAAATTGTTTGGGTGTCTACATGTTATTCTTTGACAGACAGCGTCCTCTCCACTCCATTCATTTATCCCAGTACATCGACGTTCTCCACCTTGCTGAAGATGAAATCCTCCTTTACAAGACGGCGTAATACTTTGATTGTACTGATATGGCGAATTGCGTCCCTCGGCGTCGTAATATCCATTTTGAAAGTCTTTTGGAAAAGCAACACACGTAATTGCCTTACATATTTGTTCCCGTACGTCCCACTGACTAGTGCTTTGACACGTTCGTGGTGTAGAAGGTATCGGTGTGTAGCCATCAAAACAATTTGGCGTTATAACAGACTGAAAGGCAAGACGTGTGTCTGCAGTCACATGAACGTTGTTAAATTTATAGTATCCGTTCTGTAAATATGGCACTACACAGGAAACTCGCGTGCATTGCGGTGATGGGAACCAAGTTCTGTCGGACTGGCATGTTGTCGTCAAACTGACAGGAACAAAGTTATTGTTGCATGTTACTGCAACTTCACTGTCTGGACTGAAGAACTTCTTACCGTCCGCGGTAAGCTGTCCATCAGCGAAAGTGGGCGGAGTGCAAACCACTGAATAGAAACCGTGGCCAAAATCATTGCTTCTGTTTGCCTTTTTATTGTAAAAAATGTTATTTTACAAATGGACTCTACTTTTTAAATTTATAAAAGAAAAATGAAGTTTAAATGCGTTTAGATATACTGTACGTATGCTCTACAGTAGTGTTATAACTCTTAAGCAATATAACAGTTTGTATTATATTCTTAAAATAATTAGTTGCGAATACGCGTACTACATGTAAACAACTATGTACGTGTAAACTAAAAACACAAAGTGAAAATGGTAAACAAAATTAACGGACTTTAGTAGATCTATTTGATTGTGGAGCCTGGATGCAATGCCACATGTTAACCGCAAAATCTACCTACCGGCAAACACTTGCACCTCGCATAAGGTAAGGTAGTTGGCCGTTGATATCCTAAGCATCCAAATGAGTTGTGTATTTGTTGTGGGTATTGTGAGAATATCACCACATATGCTCGTGCCTCTATCGCCGTAGTCGTTGTATCCGCACGTCGTTGTCTTGCCGTCATCCTGGTACAGTCTCACAGGGGAGCCACCAGGGGTAGTGTAGCCGCTAATATGCATCCCGCTCAGGCGCTCTCGCTCAGCTGCAACAAGAATGTTTACACATTTATATCAAGTCAAATGAGAGTTTACTATGGAACCATAACATATTTTATAACACAAGGTTGTGAATTTTGTAAAAACTTACAAATTACTTTTCATGATGATGTCTTGTTTTTATTCCAATCTTTTCATAAAATGTGTTTTGCAATCAGAGGTTAACTTGTGTGACCAAATTGGTAGACGACACCAACAAGTTAAACTTATGTTCAAAAATTCACCTCGTCGATTTTGCTATGCATTTGACGATTTAAGATCTATTGCTAAAGCTTCAAACCAAAGCGTGTGTACTACAAATGGATTTGGAACATGTAAAGGCTCCTTCGTCTCTTACAAAAGAGTTCCCATTCAACTCACCTCCCATTTCACCTGTTGATATTTGTTCGGTTCGGCAAACAAAAAATGTGCATAACTACATCGAATGAAGCTAAAATATCGTAGTAAAGTTATCGGGATTCAACATTATCAAGTCATATTTTGAATGTGAAATAAACAAAGCAAACAATGCTTTTAAACTCATACACATTGATCTTTTCCTCGTAAATGATATATTCTATGCGTAAAAACTACTACAGGAACACAAGTTTTTATTAACACTGTTTAATCAGCCCTAGAACAGTTTGTTATTATAACTCTTTCTTCATTGTTATGTGGTAACCATAGCCCGAACCCTAACCCTAAACACATTTATATATTATACATAATTCCTTTTCGGTTTGATACAAACGATCTATTGTAATCAGTCGGTATGGTGTAAAAAGGCAAATATGATAAATACGTATTGTCAAAAACCAGTATTTATGTTTTTCTGCAATTAACTGTTTTCTATCTACATATTTATTTTCGATTGATAAACTAAACTAACATTATTAGCGGGAAATACAAATTCACAATTGTGTACATAATCGGACATATAAATGTACTTTCAATCCAGTTCGTGATTACAAAAGAGTTATAAATATTTTAAGCGGGGTAAATCTTCCGAATAAATTCACATTTTTCTTTCAAGACAATTAAATAACTATAAGAATTATAGTCTTTTAGTTTTACATTACAGACGGTCAGACCTACAGATAAAAAGACAGAGAGCGACTTGTCATTAATACAATCTTCTGGTTTGTTGGTTTGGTTTGCTGGTTAATTTAGCGTAGCTATTCAACAAGAAATATGTTTTATGACATCGGACAGTCATTCAACTAACGTTCCTGTGTTTATGAGTCCCTTATCTGTCAATCGTCTGCCTGATTCCCAACATACGCCAGTTGTACGAGAAAACTGATATGTACTTAGCGCAATATCTAGCATCAACCATCACGGATAAAGTTTGACGCTTCATGGTGTTTCACGAACCGTTGATACTCGTATTACTGACCCGGTACTAGTAAACCAGGTATTCACAGGGAAATATTGTTGTTATCAAGTCGGCAGCTGTGGTGTCTGTTAAATCAGGTATCAAAACAATTCCCTTCCCGTCATTTAAGCCACTCCGGACCATTCCCCTTCCCGTCTATATTGTATAACTCGGACAACACCCTCCCGTCATCTACTCATCTTTATCCTGGACAATTTCCTTCCCATTAAATCATGCTTTAGGAATGATACGTTTGTCTTTTTGAGGTTTGACATAAAAGCATATCTTCAGAAACCAAATGAGTGTTAATATATTTATATTGTAATAGAACGAGTCAGATGGATGCACATTGTATTTTTATTGTTTATAGAACTGACTGTTACATTGTTTTGGTAATATTAAACTTGCATTAATGTCTGCTTGTAATTGTTAAATACAAATATTGACGATTAAAATAAAATGTCATAATTGGTAGAATTAGAATTGTTAATACGAAATTATAAAATGTAACATTTTGTAGCTATTTTGTAATGTATTATCATATCATGAATTTGTACATACGAGATTTCTCCCTATTATATATCTTTATTCCGGTTATTCTGTAGGCGTCTCCAAGGTCGACCTCCCACCAAGCGGGATATGTTGTGGTTCCTAACGTCGTATGGGCGCATGCTCTACCGTCATTTGCTATAGTCAAGTTATCGTCCACAGCCCTTTCTGCCACTTGGGCGGGATCGTAATCAGCTGGTCCCTGCTCTGCCTCTTTTCCAAGAGCTATATTAGGACCTGTAAAAACTCACCACATCAATAATCTTCATGGAAAAAATACAAATAATATTTAGGATTTAAGTAAGATACTAATTCATTTGTGATAAAATATCAAAGTAAAAGATGACTAGTGAAGTAACGAAAGTGCTGTTTTATATAATAAATGGATTTTTATAATTGCTATACATCTCAATACAAATTGATTTTTAATATGAAAAATATAGCATGCGTACAACAACCCCGACTTGACCTCTTTATGCAAGAATATCTTCTATCGAATACGAACGCAAATATAGTTATCGATAATGCAATCGCCGGCAGTCGTCTAAGATCGCGCATGTTTGTTGAACAATCATAATGTTTATGTATTCAATACAAGTATGGAGCTTAACAGTACCGGCGTGTCCGAGGGGTTACCTTGCAATGTCATTGATCGAAAAATCACGGGTTCGAGACTCAACAGAGATGTTTTTTTCAATAATTGGAATACTGGTGTCGACCTTGGATCGAGTAGCAAGGCAAGGCTTTGAGTTTCTCGTGTAATTTCGTAAAACTCGTGAATTAAAAGTAGACTTTTTACAAGTATGTGTAAACTTAAAG
>Ga0224511_10001610_pt1 | contig 13970 bp, 4 predicted proteins | sample SF_May12_sed_USG_2_FD_169988 | JGI IMG/M metagenome (GOLD analysis project Ga0224511, IMG submission 169988) | Sediment microbial communities from San Francisco Bay, California, United States - SF_May12_sed_USGS_8_1 | ecosystem: Environmental > Aquatic > Marine > Sediment | place: USA...
GACCGACCGACCGACTGACCGACCGACCGACCTCCGCGACAAAGCAAATCCAGTATAGTCCCCCCACATTTTGTGGTGGGGTATAATAAATTAATCGTGACCTATATGCCATACCAATACTGATTTAGGCTTTAAGAATACTTTACTGAATATAAGTTAGCCTAAGTATCTAAACCACCAATGCTATTTGACAAAAAAACAGTAAATACTATGATACAACATAATAGTGTGCTAGACTGCTTCGCTAATACGTCCATTTTTAGTTAATATACAACTGTTAACGTTTTAGTGCTTTAGATATTTCAATATAAAATCACATATCTTTTATAAAGATCCCGCCAACGCATACGTCTGTGTTCACAAGCCAACATTTTACAGCTGATTGTTTAATGACACACGGTGTCCTGGTGACCAAGCTCCACTTTAGAACACTATGTAGTCTAGATGCTTATCGAAGGCAGTAATATTGGGAACCAATTGACCGGTTAAACGTTTTTTGTGTATCCAATGATTTGTGTAGCCCTTGTCACTCTTTATTATTTCATTGATAAAACATAGATCTAGTCAACGATGAAAGATACTCGTAAAATCACTTCCAAAAATCTTAGTGAAAAGATAAATGGTTAGAAAGTAAAGAGTCCATAGAGAAAATAGCAGGTTCCGTTTTACTGAAGCCGTGTATCAATGGACCGTTCCGCAACTGTCAATCATGATCATTTATAACAGTACATGTTCAATTTTAATCCAACAGATTAGGATTATATTGTCAGGTGACAATCTGACCTAGTAAACACAAAAGAAAGACCCCTTCACAAGCCTTCACAAGATCAAAGCAAATCTACCGCTTTGGGCGGTGTTTGAAATTTTGCGGAACGGTGCATAGCAGTGGAATTTCTCCTATTTTTGATAAAATCTATCAAACTTGCAAAATACAAAATTAACTTATCTTATTAGACATAAATGGTACCATAATAGACGGTTGAATATGTTTATACAGACTGTATTTGCAAAAAATGATCATTCTCCGACTATTTATAATGTTGTTACATTCTTATTTATTTTATTAAACGAATTCCTAATAATAAGTGTCGTTTACTATCTGAATTCATTTGCAATTACCTTTGACGTGAGTATTATCTATAGAATTTTAAGTGCGTCACCCACATTAACGCATGAAGGGATTCCACGAATAAAAGCTAAAACTGTTCATTTATTATTGTCGGATATGCTATAAAAAGTGAAGATGCTCACCGCATTTGGTAAGAGCTGTGGTCGTACAATAAATAATATGAATTTGACTTTCTACCTGACCAGTTACTGGCACAAGCCTGTACTCTAAGTACTGGTATCACTTAGCTCGGCGGCGACTCCTAAGGGAGTATTTTAGTGACGGCGCCCGCCCTCATATATGTTAATTAGTGTTCAAACCGGCATATCTAAACTAGCAATGCTATTTGACAAAATAAAACAAGTACATAATTTGACACAACCTAATAGTTAGCTAGACTGCTTCGCTAATACATCCACCTTTTAGTTAATATACCGCTGTTAACGTTTTAGTGCTTTAGATATTTCAATATAAAAGCACACATTTTTATGAAAGATCCCGCCAACGCATACGTCTGTGTTCCCAAGCCGACATTTTACAGCTGATTGTTTAATGACACACGGTGTCCTGGTGACCAAGCTCCACTTGAGAACACTATTGTCTAGATGCTTATCGAAGGCAGCAATAATGAGAAACAATTGACCGGTTAAACGTTTATTTCTGTATCCAATGATCTATGTAGCCCATGGCACTCTAAAATATTTCATTGACAAAGAAACATAGTCAACGGTGAAAGATCCTCGCTAAAAACGTTTCCATCAATCTCAGTGAAAAGATACATGTAAGTGCTTAGAGTGTAAATATAACATACAGAGAATAGCAGGTTCCGTTTTACTGAAGCTGTGTATCAATATCAAAATTAGCAATAGCATTTCTCCCTTTGTTAATGAAATATATCAAAATACACATCTTATCATATTATACATTAATGGTACCATAATAGATGGTTGACCGTGTTTATACAGTCGGTAGTTTGCAAACATCTGTTAAATCTCCACCTAAATATTACGTTGTTAAATTCTCATTTTTTACACGAATTCCTAATTATAAGTGTCGTTTACTGTCTGAATTCCAAAACAATTACTTGTGACATGAGTATTATTTTTCTAAGAATTATAAATGCGTCGCACGCCATAATGCAGGAAGATATTTCACGAATAAAATATTAAGCAATTAATTTCGCATTTGTCGGATATGCAATATAAAGCGACTACGTAAAATTCAATTGGTAAGAGATGTGGTCTTCTTATGGAAAAAACGTGCATTTGACTTTCTGCCTGGCCGTTAACTGCCATAAGCTTGTACTTTAAGTACTGGTATCGGCGGCGCCCCCCGCCCCAATGAGTATTTAAAGCGCCTGCTGTGATATATTCTTATAAGGTTTGTAACAGGCGTAAAATCAGAACTGTTACAACCAAAGAAACAAACACACATCATACAGTGTGCCACTGCAGAAGTGCAAACTCTATAACCCGGCTTAGCTGTAAAAAATATTAAAGGATTTATTGCAGTAAACAAACTTCATCTCACGGAGAAGAAAATGTGGTGTCTCTAGTTCGCAATTGTTTTACGGAAGATCCAGTACAGCACAAGCAAATACTCTATAATAACCATTCCACGGTTCTTAGCATATCATAAATGCGACGCGTGTACATTCAAATTAGTTCTGTTTTCTAACGAAACATCCTAAACAACCGTTTTATTAAAACAATTATCCTTAACATATTAACTTTAAAAAAACACAGCCGCGCCGCATGCCGTCATAACGGCATCGCTGTTTTACCTACTTTCAAGGCATACATAAATTTACTTCTCATATATTTACAGTAATACTGTACGGCTAAGGCAAAGTACACATAGTTATGATTTAGGTCCGATCCCCGACTTGACCAGTTGCATTTGTATGTGCACCGATGGTAGAACTGCATATGTCACTGGCGTCTCAACATGCGAGAGAACTTACAGGGTTAGATAGTTTTAGTTGTAAATATGTTGTTTGTTTTGTGTAGATGCACTTGGCAAGTTCCTATCATTAGATTGTTTTAATACAATGACTAACGCATTCTCGTTTTGCAAAATGACTTCCATATGTATTATATGAATGTCATAATTATACACAAAAAGAAAAACCCGGTGTCTTGACTAAGAAATGTATCCATCCGGTATTTTACAGATACTCTGAAAGATTCCATACCAGTACAAAACGGGACGTCTACAACAGTTAAATAAACACTTCAACAACATTAATTATAATTCCAGCAAGTTGCGAGATGTCACACTGCGTCTTGGTGACCTACAGCGTGTAGCACAATTCTCAAAGTGGAGCATCCCTAGATGCTTATGAAAGGCAATATGCATGACAAACAGTTGACAAATTAGTCATTTATGCAGTAGAAAAATAGTAGAAAGACATATAAGGGTAATAGAACATTACTTTATCGGCGGAATAGTAGTTGTATCTTTTCTACATTTCTTACATTGCAATATATCTATAGTAAGCATACTTATTTGGATCGTCAGTAGTCTAAAAAAACTAACACGTATGGCTTGTTTGGACTATTTATGAATAAACTGCTAACCTATTCTTTAAAAATATCTTTTTATTAACTACACAACCCATTAACGACTTGTTGTTTTAAGGTGGAATATAAAGGCGACAACAAGCTTTATCACTCAAAAATCACTGTAGTCTTGAATTGAAAACTAATTGCGCATTAATTATTTAAACAATATAATGTTTGTCAAGCATTCCACAGATGAAAGTTTTATATCATAATTCACTTTAAAGTTTGTATTTGTAATTGTATAACAATGATGCCTTCGAATCGTGCATTATAAGGCCTTGAGGAGGACATGTACGGGCACTCTCGACTGGCGCCGCCTAGGTTGGCGAATGTTCCCAGGAGAAGTGTAAGCGACTGCCAGGCTGTGCTTGCGGTAATGTGGCCAGCTAATGTTTCCGTAACGGCCGTCAAATCACTAGAAAGAAGAAGTGCTATAGACATGAACGCAAAATCTATCGCATGACATTTATGTATGAATAATTGAAATGGTTTTCCAAATAAGTACGATTTAAATTAATATAACACTTAATCCCTCAGAAGATTTCATCATTCGTATCACGCGATTTTGTTTGCCCAAAATGATAATAACTAACAATGGTTTAAGACAAGCAGTGTACTAGGCAATTTAGTGTCCTTGATTTTTTCTCTTCTTGTTTGCTATACATTTTGGCTCTAAACCTGCTTCACACATGCTTTTGATTATGTACATAAATAAATAAAAATCTATGTTTGATTTTGTAAACAGCACATCTAGACTCGAACGGTATACGAAACAAATGTGGATTACAAAAAGACGAAACTGGTCACTGAAATAAAAAAGTAGTACAATCTGATATTTCTGAGATTCTTTAATCTGTGCCAACCCGTTTACTGTAGTTATATACACTTAGGACAACATTTAGAACATTTTAACATTCCGTTAGCAATATAGTTTTTTATGTAAGTTAAATGTTTGCGCAGAATGAAAATTATTGCTTATGCCGGTGCATAAAATCCGAGAAGTAGCAAAAACAATAGAATTTTTGTATTTATAGTAACTACAAATAACTTGGAGGCCTGTTAAATTGTTTGCATGTGTAGTTTTGCTTTTTTTAAACAATTGTGAATGAAGGGTTTTAAAAGTTCATGGAACATAGGTTTGAATGGAAAAAGGGTTTACACAGAAAAGAAGAATTAATCCGAGAAAAGGTCATTTCCTGACAAAACAAGGCTTGGATAGGGAAAATACAGCTTCGGTTTTACTAAAACTGTTCATCAATGGTAAGGACTTATGCCACACCAATGAAGGCCCAACTACATGAGCGAACTTCTATTTTAAACTAAAATAATATATAGTTCGTGATTCCCGATGAACACAAATGCAAAAATGTCTTTATATTCTAACCGTTTATGATTTTCGCTACAAACCCAAGACAACCCCCACACATTCCTTTCAGAGTATATTGGAGCTTATTAAATCGGCTCCCTCAGTTTTAGCACACAATGAAGGACAGAATCTACTTATACGTGAATCTGCATTCTTTATCCCACTCAATATGTAGTAAATGTATGTGAGATATGCACTTTGGGAGCAATGAAAAGCATAGACAATTGTTTCATTTAGATTATTGCATGAAAATGGTTCCTAACTACAAATACATCTGCATTTAACATATGATTCATATTATTGCACTTTATACAATCGTTTAATGTTATATTTGTTTGCAATCCGATTATTTAAAGTGGCTACTTATACTCTTGGAGTTGCTCAGTTGTAACAGACTGATGTAATGTCTACAATTCGCCAATTTTATGAATGAAGTCCGGTTTTCGTTGGTAGAACAAGCTTATATAGAGGTTATAAGCCAGGACTTGCATTATTATTAGCCGGGATTTGGAACTCATGTTGTGACACATTATATGCGTTTGGCGTCAATATGTAACAGAAAACTTTATTTCTCGAATAAATATTAATATGTTGGTTCTATAGTGTTCCATACAGCTATTTATGTGAATATAGCTTCAGCATTTAACGAAATATAAATAATCTTACGAATGCATAAAATTGCTTTTTTCTATTGTGTTACAAAGAAATATAGAAATATTTTACTTATAATATAATGTTATTTTACTTTATGATATCATAACGCCATCATAACATTAACCGAGAATTACTTGTGGCCGAAACGTTGTGTTCAATATATTATTTATTATGTTTGACTTCTTTTATATACATTATATTTTTGTGTTGTGTTTTAACAGCTATTATAAATATATATACCTTTTTTAGTTTAAAATAATGATATTATTTAAAAAAAAACATTTTATCAGGATCCAGACACGCTCATTTCTAAAAGGTGCTCTCGACTTCCGGTCTGTACCGACTTTTTGTAATCCGTGTGATGCTTAGCGAAGTAAATAACGCTCATATAACCTGTGCATCTTTTACGGTTTGTTGTAAAAACGGTAGGTGGTTTTGTGAAGTATGAGATCAAATAAAAGACTAGTAAGATATCATGACTTTTGGTAAAACATCGATGACTATGTCTTTGCCTCGATTACCTTAAAAAGCAGAGAAGACTTAATTCACCGTTACACTATCCTATAAAACATAGTTGTTTTCTCAAACATACATCGTAAAGCAGGAAAATGACAAAATGCGTGGCAAACAGTTGACACCAATTAATCCTAAGTTGATACTATTTTTGTATAACCTTAAATCGTTCATTATATATTTTAATTGCAACAAGGTCCTAGCTTAAAGACAAAGTTGGTATGTATGACAGAGGTGAAGTAGAACAATTCGGTAGTTAGTTTTTCGCATTTAAATGTGCATAATCTAATTAAGGATATTGGCATTAAAGCAAACGGTTTATTACCAAAAAAAACATCATAACATTGTTAATGTTTTTTCTCAGAGTCATTTGATGTTTTTTCTATGATGTTATTTTCCTTTTTTTAAACACGTTGTTTTTGAAAACGCGAGACGTTTTATTATTAGATCTGTTGTCTCTTCTTTCTCAATGGTTTTCCCAGCATTAAAGCATTTTTAGTAAACGCAGAAAACTGCTGTATAACGGAATGCATGGTCGATGATAACACGACGCGATTTTAGTAATTGCGATAGATATATCTGTAATGTGAAAAATAAATTCTACGAGATGTTTTCTAAGCATTTGACGAGCATATTTCATCATATTATTCCTGCATAAAAACATGTTTAACAATAGCATGTAGATCCCCGCCTTCTGACTAGGCATTTATACATTTAACCACAACGATTGCAGAAAGAGGGTAATGTCAAACAAATAAACGCTAATCGACGTCTCTCCAGTGGTCGCTGGCTCCAGCACTCAGCAAGCCTCTCAACAGTCGCGTGCTGTGCACGTGCATTGTGTGCAATGGGGTTCTAATCTAATAATTCCTAATAATTTTTGTTTTTCTATCGCGTTAATGTCATAGTTTCAAAATAACAATCGCTCATCTGCCGCACTTAACAATTCGATTTACAATTAAATTTTTCGCACAGGATATACGTCAGTGCTTAAGCGGGTGCATACAAACTAAAACAATCAAGACATCCTTGAAAAATCCCGATTTCACTGCAAACAATTGGCCATCTTTCATGTTCTTTGCATGTGCAGCTTCTTAATTTTAACGAGGGATTTACCACGTTTCAGTAATGGTTTGAACATAAACGACATTGTTCAAGTCTCTGAGAGATGTACACGTATGGGAGCCATAAAGTCATAAACAATTCTTCCGTATAATTTAGTACCTGGACAATGTTTCAAACCCCAAATACATCTGCAATATACATAGAACTTATTTTGTTTAAAGTACAATCGAGGTAATCACTGAATGCAATCTTATTTAAAATATTTCTGTTTGAAGATCATTGGTTTCGTTCAGCATTAACACACCACCATTTATTGTTTACGTTTAAAGATTCATTAATATCCGACGTGTTTTGCATTGTTTACACAGTCAAGCCATAACATGAATGAATATTTTTTCGTAATCTGTATAACCATTTCACAATGGATACATCATACGAGACATCGTTATTATGCTTTTTACCATTCATCATTAAACAGGCAAACACCATGAGCGAGTGTCGAACGGATGCTAACAATCAATCATAAGTGAATACTATGAAAAGCTTCAATCAGTTTCTCTTCTTTGTTTTATTACAACAAAGACCGAAATTAGGCAGTGTTAAAGTTCTAGTATGGATCCAAGTAGGAAGATGTAGCGTACGTTGACATTCGTAATCCCAAGTCATTTCACATGTAAATATAACTGATCCAATTAAGAGTTTGGGATTGGAACAGTTAATAATACATAAAGGTTTAATAGTTTCTCTTTAAACATAAAAAATCATATATATGTATTATTTGACTTAACAACTTAATACCTATCACATAGTTATAGACATTAACGATATGGCTACAGACTACAGTTGTCAGAATTCAAGCCGGCGCGGGTTATCTGAAAGTATTACCCACGGCACGGATTGGCAAAATATATATGAAACATTACACCAATCAAACGTTTATTTGTAAATTCACCGATGTATGTAATCAATTTTTTATATCTCGGTCGTTTCATTGACAAGGAAGATTACCCGGAAAACACACACCTCTTGATCCCAATATACGTTATACGAGAACGGTAAAAGTGATAGTTTGAGCCAAATACATGTACATCAAATTTCATTATGCTCATGATTTAGTACTCAGATAGACATGTTTATAACTGGAAAATGTTTTTAACATATTGAACATGTATCAGTGTCTGAGATCAATTTCGGAGACAACAATAAACTGGAACGCGGTTTTTTCTTATAACACACGATATAAAATTAAAACACCTACGGATCTAAAGCTAAATAGGGTAATGACATAAAGGCTGTATGAATAATTGATTCAATTGTTCAAACGTCCGCAGCTCTAATGATAAAAAATCCCAATAAATCATTAAGTAGTCAACTTTTTACTGACCTTATCACGCATGTTGTCTAATTATACCTATGGTTGCAAGCGGATACCAAATAACGAGTACTCCAAAGTAATGGATTTGGCCAAATATGTTGCTTTGGCATATCGGTGGAATTAAATAAAACGACAAGAATAGTTGCAGAAAATTTAGTCAGATATTTATACACAAGAAAACATTGATGGAAAGCATCAAATTAACGAACCTCTTATATAATTGTAGTGTTGATATACATTTGTTAGACTTACAAAATGTGATTCTGGTAACTCGACCGTACCTAGACAATGACAGTGAGTCTACTATCTTGTTGGTGGGTTTAAGATGTTTCATCTTATTTTACTTCCACGGTAAAAATATAAGTATATATACTTTATTTTGAAGTGGTTAACCGCAGCACGCGTATTACATGTATCATTAGGTCTTAACGGGCCATTTTGTCATGGTGCTCTTAAACTTGACATATCTACATTGTTTACAACATTCTTTATTTGAACATCTCTTCAATTTATATTAAGTTTCTTAAGGAGAATAATTTAAGAAATTATAAATAAAAAGAAAATATAAAAATAAAAATACTAAAATAATAAATACTTTTTTCTGAATGTCTCTTTCGTCTTGGTGTTCTACGTGTTTTTGTGTTGTTCTGTGTGTTTGTATGTGTACGGTCCATGTTGTCATGGTGCCCTTAAACTTGACATGTCTTCATTGTTTACCTCATTCTTTCTTTGAACATCTATTCAATTTATATTATGTGTTTCATGTAATAAACTGTTAATGCATCTACATCAACTGACAAAAGGGGGCATTTACAGGCGTCAGGTCATTTCACACAATGGCTGCAGCTACTGTAGTAACTATGTTCACAGAAGTCTGACAACCCAAAACCCACAAAGTCCAGTTCCATCAGCATGTATATGTGGTAGAACAGTTAGGTATCATAACATTATTTAACAACGAAGAAAAAACGAGTAACTGTAATATAGAGATATACATGTATACGGTGACGCAAAAAAAGTGCCAGAAAGGTATATTCATTAAATGATTTATCTTTATCTGTTTTATGTATATTTCATTGATTATAAAACATTATCAATGATTTATGCCAATTTGCTTTCTTTCGTTTACATCAAAAAGGATAATATATTATATATGGTATAACTACAGGCAATTAACAACATGCCTTCCAGATAGTCATTTGTCTTTAATAAATCGTATGTGAATCGAAGGGAAGCGCAAGGTGCCATTACCTTGTGCAGTAAGGATCTTGTTTTAAAGTAGTTTTGGTTTCTGGCAAGGGCACATGTGGGTCAAAATCTTGATTGACCCAGAAATCCTTTTAGTAAAGAAATTCGTCCTAAAGTATATGCCATACGAATACTGATCTACGCTTCTAAGAATACTGTTCTTAAAATAAGTAACTAATTTAGTACTCAAAATAACCATTGTATTTAACAAAATAAATAAAGTAAATAATATGGCAAAACATTTTTTATTAAGTTCAAATGCCGCTGTTAACTTTCATGGTGTTTTGGCTCTTCCAACATCAAATGAGTGCACATATCTTCACAAAAGATCCCGCCAACGCATACGTCTGTGTTCCCAAGCCAACATTTTACAGCTGATTGTTAGATGACACATGGTGTCCTGGTGACCAAGCTCCACTTTAGAACACCGTTTAGTCTAGATGCTTATCGAAGGCAGTAGTAATGAGAAACAATTGACCAGTTAAACTTTTATTTCTGTATCCAATGATCTGTGTAGCCCCTGTCGCTCTTACTTATTTCATTGACAAGGGAAACATAGTCAACGGTGAAAGAAACTCGTTAAAATGGTTCCATAAATCTTAGCGAAATGACAAGTGCTTAGAAAATAAAGATCGCATAGAGAAAATAGCAGGCTCCGTTTTACTGAAGCTCTGTACAAATAGCAATAGCATTTCTACTATTGTTGATAACATTATCAAAACCTGCAAATACACAGCTTATTATACTACACAGCGAAGGAACCAAAATATAAGGTTGAACATGTTGGTACATTCGGTAGTTTGCAAACATCTGATAAATCTTCAATTAATTATTAAGTCGTTAAATTCTCATTTGTTTTATTACACGCATTCCAAATTATAAGTTTCGATTTCAGTCTGAATTCCAACGCAATTACTTTTGACGTGAGTATTAGTTTTCCTAAACAATTTTAGTGCGACTTCCACATTAATGCATGAAGAGATTACACGATTAAAAGCTCAAACAATTAATTTCTTATTGTCGGATATTCTATAAAAATGAACACGCACAACTCAGTTGGTAAAATATGTGGTCTTTTAATCGAGAAGATGTGAATTTGGCTTTCTGCCTGGCCCGTAACTGGCACACGCTTGTACTCTACGTACCGGTATCACTTAGTTCGGCAGCGGCCCCCCAAATAAGTATTTTAAGTGACCACCATGATATATCCTAATTAGGGTTGTAACTGGCGTAAAATCAGAACTGTTACAACTAAAAAAGCAAACACACATCAATCAGTGGACTACTGCAGAAGTGCAAAATGTATAGCATGGCTTAGCTGTAAGAATAGTTTTATTAAGGATTTATTAAAGTAAACACATTTCATCGCACGGAGAGAACAATGTGTTTGTCTCTACTTAGCAATTGATTTGACAGATGATAGAGTACAACACAAGCAAGTATTCTGTAAAAATCATTCCAGAGTTCTTATACGACGCGTGTACAAATTAGTCCTGTTATCGAACTAAAGTACTTAAATAATAAACACAGCTGTTTTAATAATACACAAATTAAACTGATGAAAGGGAAAGCCCACAGAAAGCATAGCCTGCACGATAAAACAGCAGCCTCGGTTTTATTGAAGCTCTTTATCAGTAGTAATGAATGATGCCACACCACTGACGCCCCTATCGCATGAGCGGAACTCCAAATTCAAACGTAAACAACATACATGTACACTCCATGACCATAACAACATTACCTTTAAAAACATACCGACACAGTGCATCCCGTCATAACGGCTTCGCTGTTTTACTACTACCATGCGTACATGAATTTACTTCTCATACATTTACAGTAATATCGTACGTCTAAGGCAAAATACACATACGATTAAGGTTGGATCCCCGACCTGACCAGTTGCATTTGTATGCGCACCGATGAAAGAGCTGGCGCCTCACCATTCGGTAGAACTTACACAGTTAGATGGTTTTAATTGTGCATATGCTGCTTTGTTTAGATCTAATTGGCAAGTGCCTATCATTAGACTGTTTGAATGTTCTGACTAACACGTTGTCTTGTTGCAAAATATCTCCTTATGAATCATAAAAATGTCATAATTATATACAAAAAGGAGAACCCGGTGTCTTGACTAAGAAGTGCATCCATTAGATATTTTACGGAGATTCTGGTAGATAACATTCTCGTGAAATACGGGACGTCGACAACAGTTGAATTGTCATAGTGAAGCATCCCTAGATGCTTATAAAGACAATCCTCATGCCAAACAATTAACGACTGAGCCATTCATGCATATACGTAATGCCAAAGGATAGTTTATGAGACAATATTAATGATATAAAAGTCTTATATATCTGTTTAAATAAGTAGAATAACATACATATTTTTATCGGCTGAATAGTAACCAAAATACCCCTTTGTAAATGTATCCTTTTTCTACCGTTCTGTCATTACAATATAGCCATAGTGAGCATAAGTATTTTGATTATCAGCAAGCCTCAAAACTAACACACATGGTTTTTTGGCCTTCACGTGAATACACTGCTTAATTTTTCTTAAATAAGATCTTGAACAACACAACCCAAAAACTGCTTGTTGTTTGTAGGGGGGTTATAAAGGCAAAAACATGCTGCATCACTAAATAAATTACTGTAGTCTTAAATACCTAACCAACTGGGCAGTTATTATTTAAACAATATAATGTTTGTCAAGCAAAGGTGCATTTCACAGATGAAAGTTTTAAATCAAAACACACTTTAGAGTTTGTTACGATGTGTATTTTTATAACAATGGCATCTTCGAATCGTGCACTATTAGGCCTTGAGGAGGGCATGTACGGACACTCCTTACTGGCGCCACGTTGGTCGGCGAATGTTCCCAGGAGAAGTGTTAGCGACTGCCAGGCTGTGCCAGCGGTAATGTGGCCAGCTCATGTTTCCGTAACGGCCGTCAAATCACTAGAAAGAAGAAGTGATATAGACATGAATGCAAAATCTATCGCATGACATGTATGTATGAATAATTGAAATGGTTTTCCAAATAAATACGACTTAAATTAAAATAAAACTTAATCCCTCAGAAGTTAGATTTCATCATTCGTATCACGCGATTTTGTTTGCCCAAAATGATAATAACTAACAATGTTTTAAGACAAGCAGTGTACTAGGCAATTTAGTGTCCTTGATTTTTTCTCTTGCTGTTTGCTATATATTTTGGCTCTAAACCTGCTTCACACATGCTTTTGATTTATAGACATATGTCGGCACATTATGTACATAAATAAATAAAAATATATGTTTGGTTTTGTAAACAGCACATCGAGACTCGAAACAAATGTGTATTACAAAAAGACGAAACCGGTCACTGAAATAAAATAGTACGACAATCCGATATTTCAGAGATAATGTAACCCGTGCCAACCCGTTCACTGTAGTTATACACACTAAGGACAACTTCCAACGCCCACAAATACAATTTGGAAATCTAGCATTATAAAAGGGTAGGGCTATGTCATTTCACTACCATGCATTTGTTATCAAACCACATCATACAAATATTATAAGAGTTGTCGAATTGAATTTACTAAAGTTACGTCAGGGGGTGGGGCAGTTACGTACGATTTTTTACTCTTCTTTATAATATATTGATATCAAAAGTATTTCAACTTTTTTCCAACTGGTTGTAAATAATAAACAATGACTAAGAAAATGTACAATTCACAAATGATCATCTTACATTTAAAAACTTTTAACATTCCGAAAGCAATATAGTTTTTTATGTAAGTTTAATTAACAGAGTGAAAATTATTGCTTATGCCGGTGCATAAAATCCGAGAAGTAGCGAACACATAAGAAATATTTCGTATTTATAGTAACTACAAATAACTTGGAGGCCCGTTTAATTGTGTGCATGTGTAGTTTTGCTTTTTTAAACAATTATATTTACACCTCTATTTCCATTGCTTCAATATCCTTTACTGGACGAATGAAGTTCATTCCTCGATGAACACCGTTAGCCTTATCACCGTGCAAAGGTACGGAAAACACTAATGACGTCAGGAATTCCCCGCTATTTTTA
>Ga0224511_10001611_pt1 | contig 13965 bp, 3 predicted proteins | sample SF_May12_sed_USG_2_FD_169988 | JGI IMG/M metagenome (GOLD analysis project Ga0224511, IMG submission 169988) | Sediment microbial communities from San Francisco Bay, California, United States - SF_May12_sed_USGS_8_1 | ecosystem: Environmental > Aquatic > Marine > Sediment | place: USA...
TTTGTAAAAGTTATCATTGTGTTGTTTACAGATAAATGTACATTTTGCATTTATTTTAGAAAGATATTGTTTTGTCCATGCAGTCGTACAGAAAACAAATTAAATGTATATTTAAAGATTGACAAAGATAACGGCCTCGGAGTTCCTCCGCGGACCAATAAAACCAATAAAGCTTGACGGTCAGCGCGAGTTCTGCGATCGCTATCGTTTAAGTGTTCCTCCGAGGAAATTTATCAACTCCGAGGAACTCCGCGGAATTTTGTGAATGACCTAAATAATGTCCTCCGTGGGTTTCCTCGCAAAGCTTAAATTTTCCTCGGAGTTTTGCGGAAAGTGGGGAATCCGCGTGGAGTGTACTGTAGATGCAATAAATAGTCAAATATATAACATTTTGTCTTTTTAGTTGAATTTTGAATGTCTTAAATAACAATTTAAAATGACATAAAGTTTTGAAAAGTATAATTCATAACAGTGTGATTGAAAAGTGATGATGTCTGGATTCTTCCATTCTATTTATACAATTCTGCAGCTTGTGATAATTTATTTACGGCTTGGGTGAGTTTAGTTTAACATCATTTATATACAGCTTGGATGAGTTCAGTGTAACATCATTACAGTACTTTACAGTAATTGATTTTAAAACTAATATTTAAAATCTCTGATTTTAATTTATACCTTAAGATATAATTATATTTTTTATTCTTATTTTGTTTAGATGTAAATTTAAAAACTGAATCATTTATTTTATTTAAAAAAATGGTAATTTAATATAATGTCAGCTACATGCAGCCATTAGAACTATTTATTGCATCTTTTTGTTTTTTAAATTATATACAAGTAAAATCTATCTATTTATTAGTTATAAAAAATATGGGATTTTTAATATAATGTCAGCTACATGCAGCCATTAGAACTATTTATTGCATCTTTTTATTTTTTAAATTTTATACAAGTCAAGTCTATCTATTTATTGGTTATTAAAATATGGGATTTTTAATATAATGTCAGGTACATGCAGCCATTAGTACTATTTATTGCATCTATCTGTAATTGGGGAGTAGGCGTTCGGAGAACACACGTGTCCCCTTAGAGGGCCCCATAATCCTCTTGACCAATTATTATTTTTAATTGAGGAGTAGGCGTTCGGGGATCACACCAGTCTTTAATGGGTCTAAATATGTTAAATACAGTTTAAACCTTATCTTCTATTTAAATCCGTAATTTATGGTAATAAAACTAACATTATACTTAAAAGTAGTTTAAACACTCGTGCCTTTCCAAATAACCAGCCTTAGCAATATGACAACCTTAAATAGTTTGTATTTATAACTCTGTGGGTGTTTTTACTTAAAGTTGAATTGTTTGACATTCGTCATAAAAAGGCCGATCGCGTTTGTCTCATTGAAATGAACATTTTAAAATAGCGATGTCCAAATGAATATTGGAACTTATGGCAGTCACGTTGTCTAATTTGTTTTATAAGTTGCTATAAACTTTGAACTACATTGACATAGCAATAAAGTGTGCGTTGTTTAATGAATGTTCTATGGATGCAAAAATACTAAAGCAAGAGATGTTGCGTTTTGTTTTTTTATTTTTCACAACACTGCACACACTATTAAACATTTAAAAGAGCGGCATACTTAAAATGAGCTAGTTTTAAAAGAAAGATAAAGTACAAATGACATGTATAGGTTAATAAACGTTGATGTGCCATTTTTGTAATTAATCTTATTGTATCCAACATATCCATATATTTATTCTTGTGTGTTACCACCAACAAATACTCTATTGAACCAATATTGCATCGTGTTAAGTACGGTTTTAATTGCGCAGCTGTAATCTCCCCGATGAAACCTGTTTTATACAAATAAAACCGATAGTAAGGAACAATTAAATGTGCATGTCCAATTTAGCAAAGTGAGAAAACAGCCAGAAGTACAGACATGTGCGTAATTAAAAATGAAAATAAAAGTGATTATAATAAATATGCAAATAACACACAAGCTATATACAGAAACCCCCAGATTTTTTGTACGTCAAGTTAACAGTACGTAGTTTTTGTTGGATACACATTGGGTATTATATTCTTGTTCAAAAACAATTATTTTGGTCAGTCTTTTACAAGTGTACGTTAAGTATAGCCTAATTGTTATATGTTCAAATCCTTAATGTATGTTAACCAAAAGGATCATTATGCCTACCATTATAAGTAAGGATGTGTGTCTTCCAAATAACCCGCCTTAGTGACATGACAATCTAACATTTGCTGTTTTATAACTCTGTGTTGTTTTACAAATAATTCAACTGGGTTATTTAATCTATTTGTCATACACAGGCCAATAGCTTGACCGAGGCTGCTATTTTCCGATGCAGGCTATGCTTCCTGGGGGCTTTTCACTTTTTCTCAGTTTAATACTTTTGTTGCTTTAAACTGTAGCATGTTAATGTTAGTGTCAATGTCAAAAATGATATGCGAGGTATTGAGAAACGAACACGTTTTCTTAATGTAGTATTACTTGTTTAATAGTTTGCCATAAAACTTAGAACTACAGTGTTTCAGCAATAACGCGTGTTTTGTTTCATGAATGTTCTAAATGAACTACCTGATAAAATATGATGTGTTCCGTTTTATTTCACAACACTGCACACAAAATAAAACATAAATATGAGCGCAAAAATCCGTTACCTTGTTTGAAAAGAAACAAAAAATCAGTTACAAATGAATTATATATCCATATAAACTTTGTTTTGTCCTTTATCTTTAATCTGATTTTAACTACTAAATCCACGTATTTAAAGTTACTTACAGTCTAACAAACAATTTTAACAAATAAATCATCGTGTAAAGTACGGTCAGGGTAAAGTAACTATGTGTTATATAATCGGGCACCCCAACACTTCCATCCTCATCAACGCCGACCCACTCCAGGTTAGCGGGTACAGCCGGAGACATTTTGCCACTTCTGGTGTAGGTAAGCTATTCTCGACTAGCGAAGAGTAGTCGGTGTTTGCAGGGAATGTCTGTGAATAAAACAATATATTCCATTTGATATTTTTTAAAGGCATAGTTGATTGCAAGAAATATTTTTGATAAATTAATATCAGGAAATACAATGTGAGAGTGTATTTATCATGTACAATGATCGGACATCAGGTGTTTTTAAAAACCTGTAGATGATTCAATGAGCAAATTATTATAAAGGAAACCCTTTATTAAAATGCGTGCGAACAACATCGACCCTTGCAAACAATCGACTTATTCACTGTCTTCATAGAATTAATCGATGTGATGTTCACGGTTTAAACATGATTTAGGAGATGTTTAAATTGTGTTGAAAATTTTAACTTTTAAAATAGGTATATGTTTTCAATACAGATTTGAGCTATGATTGAATAATGGTCAACATTAAAAATGTTCAATCTGACCTAAAAAAAGTTAAACATGTTTAAATGCATTTCATGAACTAAATTTTGATTGGAATATATTTAGATTTTATAAGTGTACTTCGTATTGCATTATAGTAGAAAATGTAAGTGTTAACCACATTTGAAACAGATGTATCAAACACGGGCCTAAAATAGGCACTATCCGGACTATTGCATTTATTTGCAAGCATATTTATATTGTAAATTTGTATTCCGTAGTGCATAGTAGCAATGCCTCACCGCATTATTGCCAGTTGTATCAAGCAAAGGGCTAAACGTGGAGCAATCCTGGCTGAGTTCAAGGCGATACATAGTGACCCATTCACCAGTCCATTGAGGTGTTCCACGGATTTGAACAGCGAAGATAGTACTCGTAGTCAAAAACTCAACCTGTGAGGAAAACTGACTGAATATTGTTTTTATTAAACGGAAATGACTTGGAAGGGCAATAATGATAATTTATCATAAGTTTAAACGGTCTCCGTACAAAGGGATGATTTTCAGCCCAGCAATATAAAACACATACACTCACAATTAGCAAAACATTGCTCAGGATACGATTAAGATTTGTTAAAAAATTATCTCGCAATATAAGTAGTTTTGGCCAAACAAAAAATATTTCATTCAAAATTGCAATACAATAAGATAGATATAGATTCAATGCGTGTATGTCTATTTCAAGCGTTTAAGGCCTGGATTCACGTGAAGCATTGCTATGGTTCTGAAAGGTCAAAGAAAGTGGCCCCACCCATATGATCAATTGTATTTCTTTTGCCGACACTTGAAATGTTTTTTTTAATGTAGCCCATGTTCAAACCATCACTGCTGTACATCCGTTGGTACCAAAATTAGCAAGCCGTCGTACTCAAGTGGCAAGATACAATTTGATACTAATGGGTGCGGCAAATTATTGGTTGGTTACATATTCAAAATATTTAAACTGTCTACAAAAATAAGATTTACCTTCGAAACAGAAGGTGTCGCCATTTTTTTTACCAATAAGTTTCAGTATAAACTGAAGAGATGTTCAAACAGTATAATCTAAAGAGATGTTGCAAACAATGTAGATAGGGTCGTGTTAAAGGGTACCCTTACAAAATGGCCCGTACAAAAACAAACAGTTAAAGAAGCACAAAACACGCAAATACAATAAAAATACATGTAACTATTATTATACAATATTAATAATGACAAAGTAATGATAATAATTTTAGGTTATAGAATGGGATACAACAAGTTATATCAGATAGCCTGGACATCTAAAAAATGTGACATTGGTTACACAAATCAATAAGCCTCATGTCCATACTAAGATCAATCAGTATGTGAGACATGAAGGCTCTGTGATAATTAGTTCTCAAGAAAATTAACGAAAACCATTCGGTATATTCAAATAGGAATGAGCATCAACATTTATAAACTCTGAGACCTTGACCTCTCATAGACTAACCCAAAACCAACAGCGGTCATATCTTCATCTTAACCATCGAAACCAATTATCGTGTGAGATATTATAGCTTAATAGTCAATAGATTTAAGATATTAAGCCGACTGTTTTAGCTGATCACACAAGTGACACCTGTAACCTTCATCATCGGAATCATGTTCTCACCAGGAATAATCAGCAAGGGAAATACCAAGGCTTTATTTTAATAGTTCCTAGTATTGTAAGTGAAAACAATTTTACATATTTAAAAAAAGTGTTCACTGTGACCTTGACTTTTCGCCTTATCAACGCAAAAGTAATTGCAGCTATGTTCTCAGCAAGACCAAATAATTATGTAGCATGTAATTTATAAAGACTCTATATGCAGTAGATCTCAAGAATTTAAGCGTAAGTCGTTTTACATTTCTTTTTTGTCAAAATTGACCTTTGAGACCTTGGCTTTTGACCTCATAAAAACAAATAATAAATATAGGTCATCACCAAGACCAGAGTGTAAAATACGAAAGCTCTGTGATCAATAGTTATTAAGATAATGGCGGCAACTAGTTGGTCTAACGAAAGACTGACTTTTACAATAGTCTCCCTTTTGACCTTGACCTAGTGAAAACAATATCAATAGAAGTCATGTTCTCAGCAAGACCAATCAGCATGTGAAATATGAATGCTCTGCGATAATTCATTTTTACGATAATGAGCGGAAACTATTTTTACATTTTATCACAAAAATGACGCCTGTGACCTTGACCTTTGACCTAGTGAACATAAGATTATTAGGAATCATTTACTTACCAATACCAATCTGCATGTAAATATGAAAGTTCTGTGATCATTAGTTCATAAAGTAATGTGTGGAAAACATTTGGTCTACCGACAGCCTGGCAGACAGACAGATCGACAGACCGACTTTAGCAAAACAATATGCCCCTACTTTGTCAAAGGGGGCTTAATAAGTTTGTAATAATCATAATGATAAAATAAACTACAGGTCGTTTGGGAACAGTATTACTCTTATCGTTTTGAGGTTAACAAACCTGGATGTACATTCTCGGTTCCGGTGCGGATGTCTCTGGTCCATTAGCCCTCCAGGCCCCACCGCCGGCTGTGTTGTTGATCCGTGCATAAAAGGGTGCAAATGAGGCGCTCAGCTCGCTAGACGCAGTCATCTGTACATCAGGGATGGGTTTCGTTCCACTGATTAACGGCTCCTCTCCAACACAGGTGGGCACTAAATTCAAATAATAAGAAGGAAATTAATTGAAATCTGTTTTTCCAACGATTGTATTTAACTTCATGAATTAACGGAGGTCATCTTAGAGTTTCATATTAAGTAAAACATCAACAGTTTGTCCATTTGGTTCAAACAGTTGTTTACGTCCTTCTTTCTGACATTTTCTCTTTTTGGACAAACTATTGATCTTTCACTTATACAATTCTAAGATGACCTCCGGTAATGCATGAAGTTAAATACGGCTAAATGTGAAAGGTATGCTCGCAGTATATTTAGAGTTCTGCTGGCCCGCGTAAAATGTATCGGTATTGTTATGGCTAATTAATGACTAATTACACATAGTTTTCATGTCTTATTACTAAATATGATACTTGTGAGGTAACATAACAATATATTACTTATTTTAATTCAATATGATTGCTAGTTTATAACAAATAAAAAATGACCATTTTGTGCTGATTTGGCCATTTTGTTCTGCCTCTCCCCCTTAACAACAGTTGGTAAGCATTAAATAAATCGTGTTTTATAGCTTCAACATAATAGATAAAACTAAGTTCAAAGGGTTAGGTCATCACCAATACAACATGACGAAGAATAAAACTATAATTGATAAACATGTCTGGGAAAATGGACAATTAGTGTACGTATATACCCGTATTTACTGTAAACAACTGCTGATCCTTTTAATGTACCAGGTAAGGTTAGGTGGTGAAAAATATTGAAATGCCCAAAGCAGCCCCCAAAAAGTCCATTTGTCATTTTCAAAAACTAGAGATGATATTCAAATGAAATAACAAAATACTGTGAGGGTACCTCAAAAGTACCAATTTTAATTAAAAAAAACACATAAAATTAATTGTTAATTAACCGTAAATTAGCCCAAACAATGGGTTTCACGCGGGCCAACAGAACTCAAAATCTAATTGGAGCATACCTTACACACGTAGGCATGTAAAACTCCATGCACTAACGGAGGTAATCTTACAGTTTTATGAGTGAAACATCAATAGTTTGTCCAAAAAAGAAAAGGTTAGAAAGTAGGACGTAAACAAAAGTTTGAACCAAAATTGATTTGTCTTTTTTGGACAAACTATTGGTGTTTGACTTATAAAACTCTATGTTTTATTAATAAAAAGCGGTACTTTTGAGGAAACCTTACAGTATTTTGCTTATTTCATTTCAATATCATCTCTAGTTTTTGAAAATGACAAATGGACGTTTTGGGGCTGCTTTGGGTATTTCAATATGTACATGTATCATCTCCTTAACATGTTATTACAAATATTACAAGAAGTATATCGATGTCATTCATTTAAGCGCATTGAACAATAACGTATTTTTTAGATAACGTAACTTTAAACGCCTCTGACTTGAGACTACAATTACGTCACACTTAAGAGGAAAAGAAAGAAAAAAGTTCGATAAGAAGATATCAGGGCCGGGCCGTTGTTTAATTTTACATTTTCAGAATTTCAGAGTTTCCGAAAAATAAGTGTATTTCAATATGGTTTCGGTGTTTTGCAAAACGGTTACAAAAGTAAAATAACGCAATAAGAACCATTATTTTACAGTTGGCGAGGTCTTTGTTTCAAAAGATAATATATAAAGACTGTATGGCTGAGTCAAGGCCTTTGCCAATGAATAGTGTTTAAAGAAATATACAAATATATACTGAAGTATACTAAATTATTAGTGTTTACTCAGTAAAAAATACTTTTTTAAGCAGTTATGTTATTTTTTGCATATCATATTTAACTTTACGTAATGTAAACCTACTTTTTGTCAGCAGCTGTTGGAATGACATAATTAAATGATTTCATTTTGCAAAATATTACAGTGTTATTTAAAGCAGCTGTCCTCCAGTTGCTCAAAACATAAAAAATGAAAAAATAGTAAAGTTAAGGGTAAATACTGGTCCAGTTATGTTCAGTGGAGAAATCTTTTATCCTGAGCCCTTAATTCAGTTGACAAAATCTTTGGTTAAACATAGTTTTTCTTTGCATAATATACTGCGTTACTAACGCAGTAGCCGTTATATATAGTAGGAATATCCCGATGGCAGAAAAGCGAATTGTTTGTTTGCAAAGCAAAAAAGTGAAAATATGTAGTTTGTTTATTTTTAACAACTATTATATATATTTCAAGAGATATTTTGAAATATTTGGAACTAATGATTTTTAAGTATATTCTGGAGGACAGCTGCTTTAAATAGCATGCTTTACAAAATCTTTGCAGATGTAGTTAGACGTTAAAAAATTATTTGGTAACTTTGTTAAAAGTGCAAATCATTGTTTTGACAATATAATAACAAAGATATTTCAGAGGTCCGCCAACTTGGAAATTGGTTAGTTTCATCGACTACAACAGGAGATGGTATGCACTTAATGAAAAATGTGTATCCATAACGAAGTTGGATTCGTGCAAAAACTAGAGGACTTGGGGTCAATGCAAAGAAAATGAATGGTTAAAGAATGGTTCAGAGCTGTGGGTGTCAATCATTATTTCGGTGCCGTTAATTCGTCGACAAACGATCAAGTTGTTAAAGGGTAAGGTGAAAGTAGTGAAGTTAAAAAAGGAAAGTAAAACACTGCCTATATCCTTAAGGTATCCCACAACATTACAGTATTACATAGTATGACTAATATTTAATGTGCGCGTTTCTTACCGATCTCACACGAATTACCGGTATAACCATACGCGCATGTACACGTGTAGTTGTTGATAAGGTCTATGCACGTGCCACCATTCAGACAGGGGACGGACGCACAATCGTTGACATCTGCCAATAACATGCATGATATTAGTGCGCAATCATACTAGAGCAAAGTGGAGCAAGTTACTGCACTCGTAGCTATTGGCGCTGGAAGTTATAAATGATAAATATGTATTTTAGCAGACAAACTAACGCTGGGGAGCGTATAAATCACTGCCAAGTAAATATACATTCACGTGAAAATAGTATGTGTATTGTTATCTTTTTTCAAACATAATATTTTATCAACTTACAATTTCCTGCACTAGTAAAAGCCTACCCCTTTTAAATGAAAAAGTATTCGTTCCTGTTTAAATAAAATGGAAATGTATGTTATTTTGCAGGCATGTTTAATATAAAAAAAATTAAAGCGCAAACGAAATATAAGCAAAATAAAATAAATGACATTTGCATAGCAATACCTAGGGTTAACAATTTAATATATTAAAAACAGTTACAGGAAACGTCTTTCGTATCAAAAAGTCCCTATTATACGTAATGCGCTGAATAATTGTCGTATGCTAGACTCACCGTCATTCATGTACAACACGCCTGACATCTCATCTGCAACGTTCACCACGTCTTGCAGACTGTCGACGCTCAGGTAACACGCCTTTAACACTTTGTTGTAACCGGCAACGCTGCATCTTCCATTCTGTCCTTCTTCAAAGCACTTCTCTGCACATTGTATTTTAGAATATGGTTGAAGTGTCGTATGACTTGTTAAAACCGCTTTTCCCTTTGTGAACATCGCAGCTGATGTTAAAATTGTTGCTCCGCAAATGGATAATGTAAACAAAGTAAAAGCAGCAACACAAATAAGTATTTGTGTTGGCGAATGCATAGTGTTATTTGTCTTTAGATTTCTTCAAAAGAATAAAGGTCTACATTCTGCCGCCTACATTGTCATAATAGAACGATATCCAATTTGCTTAATGAACATTTTGTCAACTGCGTATGCTTACGAGTTAAATCACGTGATCACACTTGTTTCGTTGAGGAAATTTAACCAATCAAAAAACGTAATTCGACCTGCAACTTCACTATACATCAAAATACTACACCAAACAATAATTGGATGACATGCAAAATAGATTAGAAAAGAGGTTGACACATAACGTAAGTATAATACCAACATTGTGAAATACTCTCAGTATGTTTACCTTTAAGAACGTTATTAAGTTGTATATGGGTGTTTACTTGATAGTTAAGTGTTTGTTTTGTTCCACTTAAAGGAAGAATAAGACACTTCAAATGAATACCCTTATGTTTATAGTTGGCTATGTTTCATGCTGAGAATTCAGCCACTGCGTGCTTGGCCTAATTGTCCAACACCCAGACCATATTTATCTATAGTGACATGGAACTCCCGAAATCGATTTGATCTTCAAAGTCACACTCTTGGTAAAACTTGTGTCCGTACTTAAACAATAAAACCAGCCACAAAATATGTTTAACCACAGTCTAACTAATCAAAGCAGCGAAAACTATCTGTATTTGGCTTATGATTACCAGTATAAGGGGCCCGTTTTTAACTAAGCGTCCACCTGCTAAAATGTTCCCTTTGGCGGATTATGTCATTTTCTCTTTACTAGACGTTTTTCTGCGCTGTTATCTGTTCGAATTATTTGTGTCGGCCTTAAGTGTTCTTCTTGTTTCTTGTTTTGCATTTCATACGCATTGTGTTGTATATAGTTTTTGTTTGATTTGCTTTAAGGCTTTAACAAGCATCATTACATTTCTAAATGGAGTGACTTCATGCTTTTGTTATTTTACAAACAAAACAAATCTACAAAAATCTAGTTTGCGCATTCAGTGTACATCTATGTTTCCCTAGCAACACCGTGTAGATTTGTTTCTGGTATCACAGTATGACCATGTCATAATTACCACTTGGCTAAACAGAATACAACAATACATTATAACATACATTTAATCATTTTCATTACCAGTTGTTCAAAAAACAAATGATTAATAAACCATTTATTACAAATAAAAGACAACACGTGTTGTGGCATCTTTCATTGATTAAAAGAATAAATAAAACCGATGCTTTCTGAGGACTTCTCCTTTTTAAATTAAAACAAATAAGTAATTTTGGCAAAAGGATTATCTAAAACCAGACAGACATGGTTCCCAACCAACATCAGCCCCCTTTATATCAAATTTATGCCAGGTAATTCTTTTAAAATATCAAAAAAAATCCGATTGTCTCAAACTGTTCATTATTTATAATTATTTAGTAATTGAGATGATTAACAGCAAAGGAAACTTTGAGCTTATCTTTTGCAAAAAACAAATTACAGTGATTTCTCATTACAACGACTCTCGATATAATGACAACTGAATTATCATTCAATATAATGACAAATTCGTATTCCGACTCCGACACTAGAATTTCACACCTTGATGAAGAAACAAAGCACAAAGTTAATTCAATATTAATGAATACATGGTCACTCCGGGCAGAGGCGATAATTAGGTCATTTTGTTATGACAAACCCCTAAGGTAGTTTACATGTACATGGTCATTGCACTTTACACAATTATTTATCACACAATTGACAGCACGTGTACGCTAACAGCTATATACAGTAAACTCCGCTTATAACGACTCCGCTTATAAGGAACTATCGGTTATAAGGAACTGATGTTCACTCCCAAATCTTTACTCTTCTTTATTATATGTAAAAAAATATATGGATATAGCGGATTCGGTTATAAGGAACTATGACTTAGAAGGAACTCATTTTCCGGTCCCAATGCTTATAAATCAATCTAAATTTCGTTCGCTTAGTCGGAACCCACTTTTGGTCAAGCTCGCACCTCACCGCTTGATTACCCGCTAATTGACGATAACCGCGTCAATGTTGTTACAGACCGTCTAAAGATCGTATATTGTTTGTTTAAAGATGCTATGCCTGTATCTGTTAGGTCAGAATTGTTTACCTCTTACATTTAAACCATATTGAAGCAGTGAAACTTACTCCCATAAATATGAGAAACTGCCAAATATAGTTATCCATGCATGTACAAATATATCAGAAAAAATGAATTTGTTGAAAATGTGTCGCCCGCAAATTCGGCTTTGTTTATTTACGTTTCGACTCATTGCGTCGAAATGGTTAAAAAGCTTGACTACAATCGATACTCTCAGTTGACTCGGTTGTGCAGAGGTAACGCATTCGCTTTGGGTGCGAGAGGTCGCGGGTTCAATTCCCGGCTCCGGCAAGGGTTTTTATGTTTGATTTTTTGTTTTGTTGTTGTTGTGTTTTTACTTTTTGTTCAGAAACACATTATTTGTCACACAATTGTGCAACTCTTTTTGCAATGTTCATTTATTTAATAAACTTAACATATTGCTGGATTTGTGATCAATTATAAGCGTATAAAGATACAGACCTAGCATCTTTAACAAGATAATTGGCGTGTCATTGTTGAATGTTTTGATAAGAGCTGTTTAATGACGAATTGTTTTCAAAAGGCGAATTAAAATAACTGTGTTCTTTAATATCATGACATATACGAAACACGTGAAAAGTGATCAGCATTGTAAGTAATTTTCTTTATGCTCATAATGACAGTTATATTATCACAACAATTTTGACAAATGAGGGCTAATACAGATCAACACAATACAATACAAAACACCTTGGCCACTGTATTTAAGCGAAACTAAAGTTTCTGTCATTTAGTGTCCAACTTCAAAGCAGAATGGAAAGAAAACGAAAAGCGTTAAGTCTTGAGACGAAATAATAAATGAGTTCGAAAACATCGGCAAATCAAAAATCGAAATACATGTAGCTTAACATTATGGCATTCCAAAACGTTTTGCAGTTCATCAACTTGCAATAATATCGGACAACACAATGCTCGAAAACGAAGTTCCTTGTAAAGGTTAGTTGGTTATATAACCTTCGCTTACAAGGAACCAGTTCGCTATACGTTTATAAGGAACTCCGGATATAAGGAAATATTTCTCATGGTCCCGAGGTGTTCGTTATAAGCAGAGTTTACTGTAATTAACTACTTTTAAATGGATTTGGAGATCTACTTTAACCTATACACGTGTCTTATTTTAACAATCTTCTACCTTTTGAGTTGATAAGTTGTGTACATGTTAAAATTTAAATTATGTTTTAGAATACCATTTATGCTATTTTATTTAATACTGTTTTATTTTAAATACAATATAACATAAAGTGCAATGCTTGATTGAGCAAATACGTATAAATGAATCATTTTTTATCTTGTCTCTATGTAATTCAGTATACCGACATATTCAATACAACAACCAATGGTGTCGTTGTATGGAGAATTCACTGTAATATTTCGTATTTATTTTAAGAAGTAACGTGTTAAGAATGTATTAGTTTAATACATTTAGTATACGATTACAAAATATACGTTAAAACAGTAACAGGTGGGGTTTCTATGATGTTTCATATGTAGATCTAAAACAAAGAACATAAGGTGTCCACAAACAGGACACTAATTGATATCGAACAGGTCAATAATTGATATGACCAACGTCATTGAGGTCCCACGTGGATTTGCATGAAGATCGGAGTCTTAGACTTCACAGCAAACACATACAATGATACCATTTTATAGAAAGGTATAGATAACATTCCTTTGAAGTACCTTGCTGGATATGTTTGCGATATCGATGCAGTATTTTCCAGGGTGTATCCCGCTGTTAAAATGACATTTATTAACACGCTCAATGAACAAGCTTAATGGGGTGTATCTGTCCAGACAATTCAATAACTATATTTGGCGAGACTTGCACTTCAGCAAAACAGTGCGTCATCATAATATAATCGTGACAGAAACTTTCCAGGAGATATGATCGTTCGATAAAAACGTTGTTTAAATGCGAGCAAAAATGGCAAAAAGATCCTGTAAATGTGAGGTTTGCTATAGCTTAAAGCTGGTTTAAACTCCCAATGAAAGTCTTGACCGTACCAAGGCGGTAACTCAACATTTCTTGGAGAATTCGTTTAAAGTTATATTACCGTTGAACGAGTGCATTTAACCATACACCTTAGTTTTCATAAAAGTTCACCTAAATCATAAGTATAGCCTTATAAATGATAAACTGCAATA
>Ga0224511_10001612_pt1 | contig 13965 bp, 7 predicted proteins | sample SF_May12_sed_USG_2_FD_169988 | JGI IMG/M metagenome (GOLD analysis project Ga0224511, IMG submission 169988) | Sediment microbial communities from San Francisco Bay, California, United States - SF_May12_sed_USGS_8_1 | ecosystem: Environmental > Aquatic > Marine > Sediment | place: USA...
CGGGAAGTTTTGCTCATTCTCTCAGGTTAGAGTACCCCCAGTGATACGGGAAGTTTTGCTCATTCTCTCAGGTTAGAGTACCCCAGTGGTACGGGAAGTTTTGCTCATTCTCTCAGGTTAGAGTACCCCAGTGGTACGGGAAGTTTTGCTCATTCTCTCAGGTTAGAGTACCCCAGTGGTACGGGAATTTTTTGCTCGGAATGATTCATGAGGAAGTGTATTCGATTCCGACATTTACACGAGCTTCCATAATAAAGGAAGGGATTTTAGTAGTTCATTGATCTCTGCCGCTGTACTGTGTTCACTGCACAAGCTGAACATTTAACCTACCACATTGCTGAACTATAAATATATGATTGTACTCACCATTTCCAATTATCTTTCATAACAGCTTAATTATACAATACTTTTACTGTCGCATTATTACGAGTTGTTTTTATTGCAGTATTGTTCATTACCTCCTGAAGACGGGAGCTAATCCACGTCAGGCTGATCAGGAGGGTCACACGGCGATACATTACGCCTCACTGAAAGGACGAACAGCCGCTCTGGAAATGGTGAGCCCTGTCCCTGTTATGGGACCACATCAGGCAATGTTTATAGGACACGCCAAAGTCCTGCCAGGGATTCAAAAAAGGGCAACTATTGGCTGACCTAGTTAAAAGAAGAGAAAAAAATAAACAATAAGACAATCTAAAGGTAGTCAAACGCGCTAATTATTTCCGCAGATGTAGTGAATAATCATCAACAGTCACTTTATCAACCAAGAAAATCCATATGGATCACTCACTATGCCGAAAATCTTATCGTTGACTCATTGCCATTTCCCGCGGCTAGTACAGCTACTGCAGTTTTGCCACGAGATGCAAAGATGAGATTTGATTGGTTGATTGAATAGAGTCCCGCTAGGGGGTATAGTTTCGAGTGACGAAATCGCTCAAAACTGAAGTCTGAACTAAACTGTCTCCTGCATTAAATACCTGAACGCAATGATGTGAGCGGCTAAAATCGTTTTCACTAATAGTACATACCTCAACAAGAGGCAGGATCTAGTATTGAGTTAACTAGGGGTGCAGTATGAACAATCCTGAAAACAACCCTCTCGATTAGTAATGCTATCGATGTAAAACCAAACGATCCTGCTTCATCTCATTGATCCCTTTACGCTGACCCTCGTGCTCTCCCCATTTCAGCTACTAAAGCAGTGTGATAGTGAGTTTTACAGTCTCACTCCTGGCTCTCAGTGTATCTCCTCTCCCCTTCACTACGCCGCTTATCACGGCCACGCCGATGTCATGTCCATACTAATGGGATACGTCGTTGATGTCGACCTACGAGACGAGAAAGGTAACACCGCCCCGCTCTGTTTGCTAATCTAGGTTCTATCCCTGTGAATAAAACGTACCTAGCTACTTTAATTATTGTTTGGATGTTATTCTAGATTGAATTGTAACCGAGTTGCTGTACTCCTGTGTTAGTATAGGTCTATAGGATGTATAAACGTAGTACTATAACAAGTGAAATTGTTTGCCCTCTCCTCACTTACCTATGTCAGGAGACCGGTGTTGTTACTATTGCTTGATTGACTTTATTACCACCGTTCAAAACCATGTACGAGGTCACGACCTCAATTTCCAACTTCTGACTCTGACAACTCGACTAACTCAAATACATTATACGGTCAGTGATATACTGGTACAGTGTGCACCCTTGTATAGGCCGGATGCCCTCAATAAGTGTATAGAGTTGTCTTCCCTTGTATATCTTCTGGCATAGTCTGCTAGCTACTAGCGATGCTAATAGTGATGGCATAGGTACCACTAGCTAGTCCTTCATCTTGGTATGTACAGTCTCGGTTACCGGCCCCTGATTGGCCCCTTTGTTAAGCCCCTTCTTCGTATTTGTAGGTCGCACTCCGCTGGATTTGGCCTCCTTCCAGGGCCATGAGCAGGTAGTGACGACTCTGATAACGGCGGGAGCGAGTATCTGGGTGAATGATGGGCAGACAGGCCGTACACCGGTGCACGCCGCTGCCTATAACGGGCATGAGATTTGTCTGCGATACCTGCTCGACATGACTGAGGAGGAAGAGATTGTTAACGCCATGGACTCGCTGGACAGGTAACGTAGCGCCTCATTACACACAATGAGGTAGAGAACTTTCCAGCCTCCGGAACTAGGCCGGATCATTCATAGCCTTACACAATCAGCCAGGCAGCGCATCAGCCATCCTCGTTAATCCAGACTGCCAGTCGGGCGGGCGGGCCTATCGCCTCCCAGACTGCAATTTGACTTGGCAACTCTCCAGCCATCCAGGGATAATAACTGACTTTTCATGGGTGACATTTAACTAGAACTGTGGTGAATGAGCCCCTGGAGGTCTCTGACACCTAGACGCACGACGTCAACTTGTTTTTCGCGAAGGTGTGATAGCGTGTTGGGTGTGTAGCGTTCTGGTTTTTGACCTGCAGGACTCCTCTGATGTGGAGCGTTCTCAACGGACACCCCGATAGCACGATGCTGCTGCTGAAACATAAGGCCATCGCGAATGCATCAGATAAATACAGACGGACGGCGCTGCACCGCGGAGCTGCGCTTGGCAGGGAGGAGTGTGTGGATGCTCTGTTCCAGTATCAGGTAACCGAATGTCGTCCAGAACATGTCCAATAACCCCAACTGGGAACAGTGGTTGCCCTCTGGGCTGATTCACTGTAGAGTCATGGTAATCTCGCTGTAGAGTCATGGGGATTTCGCTGTAGAGTCATCGGGATTTCGCTGTAGAGTCATGGGGATTTCGCCGAGGATTTACGATTATCTCACTGTAGAGTCACCGATTTCAATGTAGGTTGATGCGACGCTGGCGGATGTAAAGGGAAGGTCAGCTCTGCACTTTGCCGCTGCCGCAGGACACTCAGGGATGCTCTCTGCACTGGATAGGGTGAGTTCTGCTGCCTACCAACCCATACGGTGTATGCAGCCTAACAATGACTACCAACTCATGTAGTGCAGTCAGTGCAACCTAACAGTAATTACAGGGCTGTCTGGTCACGTCCTAATCAAGGCTTTTTCTATAAAACTAGAGTAAACTGGGGGCTAGAGGCAGCTAGACTTAAAAATGCAACCAGAGAGAAAGTGGTGCTTTAGACTAGAAAAATCTTTTTTTTCCATTTGTGGTAACCTTTGTCTGGTTTTTCTCTCTCCATGTTCACTAAATTGTGTAACTACAGGTCTAGTGTGCACCTGCCAGAGGATTTTCCAAACATCAGCGCGTAAGCCGAGAAATCAACGCAAACACCAACAGCTCTGTGTTAATTTTCAATCTCAAGGCTTATTCTGTTGCGTCGACGGTCTGACAAGTGCATCGCCGAGGGCTCTAAGTATGCACATTGGATAGGGCTATATCTAAGCTTTTTATCTGAGCTGGGTGTTGGGCCCATTTGTTCATGGTAGGCTTCAGAATCTGAGAACAAGTGAAGACACTTTTTGCCATGTCATAACCCCTTTAATTGCATATATATATATTTGTAGTACTGCTCTCAAAACCCGAAAGACTGCGATCTCATCACTCAAGGGGATAATAAAGGCTTTACTCCATTACATTGGGCTGCGTACTTCGGTGAGTCATACCATTCTTTGTCTTTTCCTGCCACTGAGTCTGACTGGATCAAGAAGACGTGAGGAGTTCATGCTCGCAGGCTCCACTTTGCTTTCTTTCATCGGACTGATTAACCTGTTTCAACGCACCACATTCCCTTATTTTTGTAGGCCATGATAACTGCGTGGACTGTATCTTAGAGTCTGAAAATTATTCAGCCTTCACAGGAAGTTCCTACACTCCCCTGCACTGCTCGGCGTGAGTATCAGCGACTGTCATTGCAGTTCAGTTTTATATGACCTCAGCTTCATATGGGAAGCGTGGATAATCTTTGGTATTCATAATGCGTCCAATCATATGTACCCTCAGGCCTCAGCCAATCAGTGGCAACATTTGGAATGGAATCTTTCGCTGTTGTTTTGCCCGCCGTCTCGCTAGTCATGTAAATGGAGACTGGTAGTCATCATAGGGTTTGATGGCCCTCATGTAGACGTTGTTCGTGCTCTACCCCTGAATGGATAAGTTAGACAGCTTGCGGTTTTTATTCCCCCTCCCGTACTGATGTGTTATTATTTGCAGAGGTAACGGAAACGATACCTGTACTCAGCTGCTGCTGGAACATCACGGATCAACAATCACCAACCTACGTGATGATCGAGGAAGGTGAGTGTACTACACACCATCACATTTAACCTTCCCAAACAGATACAATACATTTAGTCGTTCCGTCACTCTGTCAGTCATCTAGTCACAGAGTCACTCAGTCAGTCATCTAGTCACAGAGTCACTCAGTTAGTCATACAGTCACAGAGTCACTCAGTTAGTCATACAGTCACAGAGTCACTCAGTTAGTCATACAGTCACAGAGTCACTCAGTCAGTCATCTAGTCACAGAGTCACTCAGTCAGTCATCTAGTCACAGAGTCACTCAGTCATATAGTCACAGAGTCACTCAGTCAGCCATCTAGTCACAGAGTCACTCAGTCAGTCATCTAGTCACAGAGTCACTCAGTCAGTCATCTAGTCACAGAGTCACTCAGTCAGCCATCTAGTCACATAAACAGCTTCTCAGGTTATCATTTACTATAACTCAAACAATTTCCATGTTATGACTAGCCAACTAGCTGTGGGGAGGGAACAGCTTTGCCCCAACCCTCAAGCGCTGTTGCACCAATGATTAATCACACTCGTTCTGACCGGTTCTCGCCGGCGCCGAGCATCAGCACTGAAATCGCCCTCACGGTTTCGCAGTTATACTCATTACCAAAGGCTATAACTGTATCCAATGTTGACACTTTTGCCTACCCAATGCAATTTAATCAAACGAGCCCATTGTGCAATGAAGCTTGTTCCGTGAGCACTGGAGAACAGATTAGTTCAAATAAGTTCTGAGGTGGCCCTGTTAGTTTGTCACTCCTAAATCTTGATATAGTGTAGACACTACACATCACCGTTTTATGCATCAGTTGAATCTGGATAGATGGGACAGATGTGGTTCGGTTTGAGATTCTCGTCTCTTGTTACAGAACGGCGCTGCACGCTGCCAGTTATGGTAATCACTGCGAGTCAATGCAGCAGCTCATTAACACAGAGGCTGACCTAAATATAAAGGATAACCGGAACGTCACACCGATAATGATGGCCGCCTCAATGGGAAGCTGTGCGGCAATAGGTGAGACCACCATGACCCCAGCGTGACCCTGACCCAGGGTGACCCAGAACAGCAACATTTAAAGCCTGGCTCAGATGGGTTTCTGAAACAATCATTGTGTTGTATCGTATCTGCCCGGTGGTCGTTCTCTTTAAAAATCTAGCGTGCAATAGTCATCCAACACCGCTGATTCCCGGGTGTTGTAGAGTTGTTACTGGAGCAAGATGTGGATCTAAGCTTCACAGATGAAAATGATAACACAGTGCTTCATTATGCCTGTCGCAGCGTAAGTCTCCCACCACCAAATCAGTAGCCTCTGATGTGTCGAACCCCGATAGGTTGACAGGCTCACCTCATTATCTACCCTTCCATAACACTTGATGTTGGTTGGTTTCATCGCCTTGGAAGATTTATTGTGTTTATCCCCCGGTAATGGAGTGAAATTATCTTTCATAATGTACTCTATATCACTCCTGTCCGGACTAGCTGCCCTCAGATATCACCCCATATCCCTTCCATAGTCAGGCAGATCACTGTTCCTTTCTCCTCATTACAGGAGGTAGAGAATGCTGTCCTGTTACTGCTGGATAAGATTGATGATCACGCGCTCATCACGCGAGCCAATCAGGAAGGGGAGACGGCTTTGCACCTAGCTGCCCGCGTCGGTATGGTCGCATGCACCCAGCTGCTCATTAGTAAGGGTGCCAGTGTGTTCTCCATGGATGCCAGAGGTCGCTATCCGGCGCTCGCCTGCGCCCCTAATGACCGTATCGCCGAGTGCCTTGAGCTTATCATCTCCCAGATGATGCAGTTATCCGGCTCGACGCCACGGGCTTCTCTCAACGCATCCCGTAACAATAACAACTCTACCAATGGCATAGGTATGTACTGCTGTAATACCAGTCTGGCTAGGGTAGCTCCTCGCTTGGGTTGAGTTGGCAGTGACGCCCTCCTTCACCGCCGGGCTAACACTGGTTTCTCTACTCAGATCTGAGTGACCGTCTGAGTGACCGATTGGATGCTCTGCTGGAGAAGGAAGGGTAAGGCAGCTTCTAGTCCGCTACTCCCCGTGATTTAGAGCCCCTCCACTGGAATAAATCCTCAGCGATTCATTCTCCTGGCGGTCGGTCGATTGCTGTTACATACTAAGTACTAGGACCAATTATACGTGATTGTCGCTTAACTTACGCCGGCTTTACCGAGTGATCGTTGTTTGTTCTTTGATACGTCAGTGTGACTCTAGCCTAACATAATAATCAGCATGCTGTCTCAGCCTTCTGTGTGCATGGTGCCTATCACATTCAGCCATTCTATGCTAATTTCTGGGCACTCTGCCACTGACTTTGGTCCTGTGGAGGGATACATGCGGATTTCCTTTCACTACGCTCCTTACCAGCTTTCGATGGGCTCCGTCACTCTTTGTTACCAGAAAAGTGGCTTCACAGGGAACTTTTCTATTCACTGTCCACCCTATCGGGAGTAGAGACATGCATCCACCAATCACCAACCAGTAACCCCCTCAATATATATGATCCAGCCGGCATCAAAGGTAAAATCATATTTCGTATTACCAGTCAATCCACTGCACTGAAACTGGGTTTATCAGTTTCGGCTGCTGAAGGGGCGAGTCGGTCACAGAGCCGGTCACAGAGCCGGTCACTGCTTATCCTCAGGCGATTGGTAATTTCCCAGTCACTGCTGCCTCTAGTTTGATAGTCGTGTAGCACAGTATGAGCGACTCACACTTCTCTCCGCTGTAGGACTGATTAACTCACTCGACGGGCTGGCATCGAGAACTATAGGAGAGAGTAAGGAGTTATCAGGTTCCGTTAAATCCTGTCTCAGCAATGACTCTGACCAGTACTTCTGATTCGGCGTCTGATTTTAGTAACCGCGGTACACACTGACCGCCTGCATAAGTCCATCCTTTGAGATTCATAAGATATTCAACCAGAATTCTTCATTCCTGTTGCGAGATTGTCTCGTAGACTTCCATCACACGTTTCCATTGTTTAGTATGATAGCTTGATTATCATGTTGGTGTACATTGTACCTACCTCAGTGTAGCTAGGTTCTGTGTGCTGTGAGACCACAGGTAGGGAGTGTGACAAGATGTAGACACTAGATAGTATTTTTACATTGATCAATTTGAATTTTTTTGTTGAGCGTCATCAGACCTATGCAAGTAAATAAAGGCTATGTATGATTCTGGCAACAAACTTATTGGATATATTCTGACTATTGAACACGCTGCAATGACCATATTGTAGGTAAATGGATGTATAAGAGACACCATAGGTAGCCTCTTACTAGGCCGTGCTCGTCAATCAAGAAACCCGGCATAATTATTTATTCTGAAATTCAAAGAAGAAAAGAATGGATGCATAAGCGCATGTCACTGAACAAGGGGCAACTGTTTGACACTTGTCTGCTATTTACTCTAATTAATGGTTATATAACTCACAAGAGCACAACTATTGTCTAGATGCAGTCTTCTATGACAAGTCCTGTAGGTTTGAAAAAAAACTTTGGTAATGTCCTATCTCCACGCCGCAAAATCGGGTTTCTCAGAGTTGTTTGCCCCTGCAATAAGAACAACGTGACGTAAAGCATACTTGCCAGCCAATTGGCCAATCAATGAAGAGAGCTCTGTTTACGCACCAGTGGAATGATGTAGAAAAGACTAGAAAACGCTCGCATGTTCTGAGACTATTTATATAAAGTCGGTGGTACGCGGTCTACGACATAACCAAGAGGACTAAACTTGAGCCTGAACTGTCACTGCGATCGCTACGTAGGACAAACTTGGAGCAATTTACAAAGCTACATAGAACTTAGAAGGTATACGAAATTCTGTATGTCAACTATGACCGATCACCAGCTTGCGAACTAACTACTAAGTTAGTTACTAGTTGGTCACTTGACTTCCTCTTGTCTTAGTTAGACTTACTTAGTGTGGTGCAGGACTGGTACTGGTTCAGCTGTAGGTAATAGCGGGCTTCTTGAACGTCGCTGAACTTACTTTTCCCTAACAAGTTACTTAACCGTATATTTTAGGCTTGGAAATGGGACGCGACTTCTACAAAATTCTCGGTGTCGATAAAACCGCAACAGATGAAGAGTTGAAGAAGGCGTACCGTAAGATGGCTCTGAAATACCATCCAGATAAAAACAAGTCACCCGGCGCTGAAGAGAAGTTCAAAGAGGTAGCAGAGGCGTTTGAAACGCTCTCTGATAAAGACAAGCGAGCGGTGTTCGACAGATATGGAGAGGAGGGACTGAAGGCGGGAGGTGGCAGTGGAGGCCCCTCCTCCAGTGGTGGTCCTGGCGTATACACATTCACAACGAGCTCAAGCGGTACGGATCCATTCGAGACGTTCCGTCACATGTTTGGCGATGAAGATCCGTTTTCCTCATTTTTCGGTAGCACTCGAGGAGGCGGAATGGGTGGTGGGCGACGCCAGTTCTTCCACATGGGAGGAAACGGACAAGAACGCATGGACACTGACTATGACAGCCCAGAATACTCAATGTTCGGGGGAATGGGTGGACCGAGACAGGCACGCCCGGCTCGTAAACGACAGGATCCTGCCATCACTAAGGACCTGATGGTGACTCTGGAGGAGGTGCTGAACGGAGTAACTAAGCGACTGAAGATAAAGAAGTCTGTGGTGGATGAGCAAGGACAGTCACGTAAGGAAGAGAAGGTGCTTACTGTGGAGGTGAAGCCTGGATGGAAGGCGGGCACTAAGATAACCTTCCCGAAGGAAGGTGACCAGCGGCCATCCAGTGTACCAGCGGACATTGTCTTTGTAATAAAGGATAAGCCTCATCCCACATACAGACGTGACGGTAGCGACTTACACTATAAAGCTCGCATCTCACTAAAGGAAGCTTTAACTGGAACAACTATTAGCGTTCCACTACTAGAGGGTGGCCGACAGCCAATCACAATCACTGACGTTATCAAACCAACCACGACAAAACGAATAGTCGGGAAAGGACTTCCACTGCCTAAGGAGCCCGGAGCTCGAGGCGATATGCTAATTGACTTTGAAATAACCTTTCCAGACCACATCTCTGATTCATGCAAAGCAAAGATTCGTGAAGCGCTGTAAATGTATTTTTCTGTCCCATGTTCTCTACTCCGCACTTATGTGACTGCGGACTATCCCGACAGTCCATTGTTACTGCGATAGTGAATTCATTTTACCTCTATTTTTCTGGCTATTGTTTTAGCTCCATTTATTATCATAAATAAAAGAAAGTCTTAACCTAGATTTCTAGATATAAATTCTCTGCTCATTGATTGTCTTAATAGTGTGAAGAAAGTGATTTGATGACAGTTTGCCTGGTAACCAAGCCAACCTAATAACACTGTTCAGTGAAACGTGACTGTGACTGCGGATAGCACAGCGGCGTGTGAAGAACCTCACACAGAGTGGTGTGAACTCGCAGTCGATAAGTACAATCATTCCACAGAACATATCTTCGGTGCACTTGCATCATGTGCTTCATGTTGTTTGAAACCGCTGTGCGATACTGCAGGCCAACTCAGCTGAGATCACTATCTACCTATTGGTAGTAGCCTATATTCAGTAAAGCTTAGTGTATTTTAGAAGGTCAGTTGTGTTACTAGTAATTATGAAGCACAGCTGCCCTAGAATTTGCACAGTCAGACAAGGCTCAATAAGAAACTCTGCGTAATAAACTGAGAGATATTGCTGTACATAACCAGTATTAGCTCAGCAGGCTAATGATGCATTGCTATATAACTGCTGCTGTATATATACTTGGCTCCATTACGGCAGCACATTACTATGAGGCTATTATAGTATTACAGTTATCCTCAATCCTCTGACTTAATAAGGCATCCACGTCTGACATGGGATACGCAGCCAGCAGATAATAGCAAATATATCGATTAGGTGGGATGTAAAAATGTTTCCTATATGAGAATTAAAACGAGCCTGATATATCGTATTCTGTGTGAGTTACAGCAGTGTACATTGTGATCGACACTAAACTAGACTCAGAGTCAAAATCAAAATTTCTATCCCCAACTGAAGTTGGGCCCATATTTTAGATTTAGGCAAGTGACTATATTGCATGCTTTATTCGCCCCTCCCTCGCCCGCCCGCCAGACCCATGCACTCCATCAGTAACATTATCCAGGAGTGTGAATTTGACGAGCATCAAACATCCCCACCCTTTTTCTGGCTACAATACTATATTTTTCCCCAGACTGTTGATTGTTATCACATACCACACCAGTCATCACCATAGTTATTGTAGCGGGAGGATAACTCTAGGGGCATCACCATGTTTACCTCCTATGGTGACCATGCGGAATAATTTACATAATTTACAAACCAAGGGATAGCAGGATAGTTTAGTGCTTGAAGCAATGGACTTGCAACTGTGAAAACCTGGATTCAAATTCAGATCATAGTGGGTCACCATTGTGAGTATGAGCTCCTCGCATTTATCCTAACTTTTACCGCTCCAACAAGCCTCAGGCTTAGAAGGTTTGTTTGATCGGATAGCCAAGTGCTTGAGAAGAATAGAAAAAAATTCAAGAAAGCAGTCTCAAATTCACAGCTGAGTCACCCGGCCATACAGCCACATAGTGTAGGCAAGGAGTAGTAACACAACAAATGAACGTATGAATGAGCACATTGTGGTACTAGTGAACTATCAAATGTCCTACTAACCATCGCAGATTCCCCCCACACGATACCATTGGTGAGCTGCCCCAGTGTAATAAATTCAGCTAAGGCCATACAACTATTGCTGCACAGCTAGAAAGAGTCTGATTTCCATGGATAATATGTGTGAGACTAAAGCTGTATATTATAGGTCTCCGTATGAGTAAATAGCATTATTGCTTGGATGGCACAGCGTTCATCTGGAGGCTTGCTTCCTAGAATACAATAAGGAGGAGAGGCAGCCAGGTTATTAACCTGGTTTCTGTCAGCCAAGTAGCCGAATCAGCCTACTGATTTATCAAATTACTTTACAACATACCATTTCGCTGAAAAGGGAAGCCAACTCCACCTAATCGGCCCTTAATATCCGACCTCACATAGCTGTATACTCTAAAACTCACGTCACCTGCAGCAACTACATGTAAGGGGACAGCGGAGACAACAATTCATGGAGTGAGACGTGTTTTGTGCTTGTGTTTTAGTGTATAAGAACTTATGGAGATTGTCATCAACTCAACTTTTTTTTGGTTTTCTCTCACTCACATGCAGTTATTGTCATTAAACCAGGAGCAATCTGATGGTATAGAACCCCTCCTCAATATCCCCTGCAGATTAGACTCAGTTGATGAGATCACCATACTGATATAACACAGGTGATGTAGTAGCAAGCCTAACCTTCAGCCCTACCACAGACAGACTCCCTGATCGAATCTAATGGATATTCATTAAGTGATAATATAGGCTACTGAATGCTACGGTGAAATTACATACACAACCACAGATTCATAGCAACGAATATAGAGGAAGCCCTGAATGTGATAGTTAAGAGTGCTTAGAGCCTATCAGATTATAACCCTGACCGATATGGCTATAATCATACAGGTTCTGTTTGGGTATCTACCGACAATCATAGTGGTTTGACAGCGATCAATTAGAACATGAATTGAAAGGTTGTAATTAGAGGGATCACCTGCTATCCTTAGTGGGGTCCCACCCACCGCACTGCACTGCATCCTTAGTGGGGTCTCACCCACCGTACTGCACTAGCTGCTACCCTTAGTGGGACTACACCCAAGGCACATATATCTCCACCAAGTAACCAGAGTTCTCCCTTAGTCACCTTCTCTATGTGCAAGAAGAAAGTCTCCTAATGATGCCCCTGGGAAAGGCTGGGTCAAAAACTCAGTAGGCCCATTTCTTAGTACATTTTGGTGAACTCTTTATTTAACCTCTTGAAATTTGTTTAAAGTCCCCTTATTTGGTTACTTTGTCACATCTGTGACCGAAAGAAACTGTGCTGCACTCATCCTCGTTAGGTCGAGGATTTGTCTGTGTTTATAAATAGTCTAGGTGCGTTGATTGGCTCAGTCAGTGAGTAATGTGGTAGGCATCCTCCTTCCATCAATGACCATTATTTAAATCTTATCCCTTCATTTTTACTCACAACTATGTCACAAGTGCATGGTTAATCAATAGGACTTTTTACTTGCATTCTAGATTTCAAAACCGAATATAAGAAAAAATATATGCTCAGCAATAAAAACACATAAAATGATTAATAGAGACATCATGCGATGCATTTAGGGAATGATACACTTGTCACTGCTCTCCCTCATCACGAGCGTTATTTACTGATTGTTCTATGTACACGGACACATTGATCTACTGGTTATCATTTCCAACATCATTTCCAGCACCACCCCTACCGATGTTTCTGTTACCAACATCATTACCATTATCAGAGCCTCCCATGTTACGGCTTCCCACACGGTTACCGTTCGCACCACCCCCACTGTTAGATCTTCCAACCTATAAACAAAGCATGGATGATGTGGATGGCAACATAATACGACATACGGTGTATAAAGCAGCATGCTGCTATGTTGATACAGATCTCATTACTAACTATACTACACAACCTGAGCACACTACTACTATAACTATGGCACACTCCCATATACGCTACTTACTACATATGGTTAGATACTTCCATACGCTAAGACATTTCACTACACACTTATTGATCTTTAGCAGACATGGCTGCAGGTTGTAGACCTAGTTGCACAGAAGTTATTGGAGTGCACTAAAACACTGCGTTTGATCAATTTTTTCTGTAGGTGGTTATCGTTTCTATTTACTGAGTGAGGTACGAAGTTTATCCCACCTAGTAAGTTTATGACTGCATGGATAGACGTAAGAGATATATAAATGGTTCATTACCTTGTTGCCATTATTACCAGACCCGGAGTTATCCTCTCCCACCTGGTTTCCATTACGACCACCGACGTTCTCATTACCAACCTATAAAATATGCCAATAACATGTCTCATCAAATGTGTCTGAGGCTTGACTACATATAGCCCATTATCAGCTTCAGGTGTATATACTAGACTCCGCACTTAAATGATGGGTCATGCTAGGACACCGCCTTTGATGTTCAGCACAGCGTGGTTCGGTTTGGTCGTATGAATGAATGGCCGGCGTCAGTCGTTATTCCGACTACACCATAGCAATGAATTTGCAGGCTAGGCAGGGTTAAAAAAGTAGAAGCTGACTATGCCCAGGGCCAGGTCAGCTTTTCCAGAGCAATCACTGATTCAGTGTGCAACACAAGCTACAAGACTGAACGGATGGTCCTGAGAGGTTGGGGGTCAGTCAACCTAAGCCATTTTGCTTACATGTCACCCACTGTGAACCATGAGTATATAGGTTCCTCAGACCAATTATCTTCGAGTTAACACAACAATTTAAGAGATCATACTGATATGCTCTGCCCTGTTGACGTACCAGGTTACCATTGAGCCCTGAACCTCGGTTGCGATTTCCAACTCGGTTGCCGTTTACTCCTCGGACATTAGAATTACCGACTTGATTTCCAGCAGCGACTCCGAGAACTTCATAAGTCAGCGCTGCCATATTCTCATTTCCAACGTCATTACCATTCAAACCTGTGGATAGTACCGTCACAAATAATTCTATTATACTACATGTATATGCTATATAATATGGTA
>Ga0224511_10001613_pt1 | contig 13958 bp, 7 predicted proteins | sample SF_May12_sed_USG_2_FD_169988 | JGI IMG/M metagenome (GOLD analysis project Ga0224511, IMG submission 169988) | Sediment microbial communities from San Francisco Bay, California, United States - SF_May12_sed_USGS_8_1 | ecosystem: Environmental > Aquatic > Marine > Sediment | place: USA...
GATGCCATGCCTGTATCTTTAGACCGGACTTGTTTACATCTAACTTTTTAACGATACTGAAAGAGTGAACACTATATCCGTAAAACTATGCCGTAGAAACTGCCAAATATAGTTATCCATGGATGTTAAGATATTGCTGAAAAATGGCTTCGTTGAAAAAGTATGGCTTGGCTTTGTTTGTTTATGTTTCTACCTATAACGTTAAAGCAATGATCTAGCTTGACTGCAATCGATATATTCAGTTGACTTGATGCCCGACAGGTAGCCCTAGACTGCGGTGCAAGATATCCCGTGTTCGATATCCAGGTCTGGCAAGGATTTTTGTTTGTTTGCTTTATTAGTTGTGTTGTTGTTGTTGTTGTTGTGATTTTCATGACATTTTGCAATTCCTTGAACAATGTTAATGCATTTCGTAAACCGAACATAGTGCAAAATTTGTGACCAATTATAAGGGTATAACGACACATACCTATCATATATAAACAGTTAAAGTCTATAAAGACATATGTACATGTATACGATAGTCACCACGTTCAACAGGGTCTTCCCCTGCGCGTTCGCTACGCTTTCTCAAATTTGGTGTTAAAAAAAACATAAACTTGTATATTTAGCCTTTCAGTAATACCAATCTTATTTAATGATATTGAAAACAAATGCTTAAGAAAAACATGAATATGAGCCATTCAAAACGACAATGCGTTATACGGTGAACGTCGTTTGTATGATTTAAAACAATTATTCTCTATCACATATGAAAGATATTCACACAGTGGCAAAATATCATGGGAGGGCAAATATACTACATCTAGATATTTCTTATGATTCAGGCGATAAAACAGGTATGTGTAAATCTTTCTAATGAAGATTCCACTTGAACAATCAAGCGTTTAGTTTTTTCTCAATATAAACGTATAGTATCAAACATTTCGTACAAAGAGATGATGATAACACTTCGTAAAATAGAAGTTGAACACCAAGGCTACTGTTGATACACTACAAACTATATTCTTCTTTTAAATAATCTGAAGTGCTTTACGCTTGAGACTATTGACCTGTAAAGATTGTACTTCTTAAAAAAATTGTTCCGACAGAGGTTCTATAATTCTGTTATGATTTAATCAATAGCAGTAAACAAACATTGATAAGACCATTTTCCTTATTCAACACACATGTGCACCTTTCGTGAAACTTTTAATGCTCCATCGGAGAGTTTAAACTAAATACGCGCACGAAAAAAAAAGAATTGACCTTTAATTAAAAATAAATATATAATTATTATTATTATAAGGTTTATGTGCATGTGCCTTATAATTACAGGGTATAAAATATTTACTACCAATGAAAAAACATGCCTAAGCAAATGTTGTTTTTACATAATGTGTTGAAATATACATTAAGATGTCATTAAGCTTAACGTTTTAAACTTGAGATAAGGTTAATCTCTGTAAAATTGCCTCTATATGTGTTAAGTGTTTTACTGTGTTAATAAACACACGCTTTTGAAACCGATTAATGTGACATATAAATCTTATATGATAATCCCTACTCATTATAATAATGGCAAGTGTATAATCTCGTCAAGGCGGGATATGAAGATAGAGGCATAAACCAGTAGGATTACATTTAGATTATTTTTTGAATTCCGTTTAACCTTTGCGGGAAGCATCATTATTCCGCGATCAAAGATGATTAAACTCAATTAGAAATAAATAACAGTTAAATGAAATGGTTATGTTTTGCGTTCAATGCATCAATGCTTATATTTATTCATACAACGAAGACTCTGAGTATGAACTCGACTAATTTATTAGTTTAACTCCTGTCTTGGATTGCCGTCCAGACATTCATTCTTGTAGACTAATTCCATCAGGGTAAAATCATTTCAAGCAAATCCTTCAAGTGTCTAAACAACTGCACAACTGTAACTTTTTAATAACCATGTTTTCTTTGACCAACTCGGTTGCTTAAAAAACAAACGCCGTTACTAATATCTTTCTTTACGTTTGTTTTACAGAAGCTGAGTAACATTGTACGTGAAGAGACCGTACATGTATATCCTGCAGAAATCTTCCAAACTTAAGCATACGCGAATATGACTACAACACACACCAACACGTTATTTAGAAATGTTGTGAATCTGTATTAAACGCGAATAAATAGATTAGCTGGCAATGCACTTTTGAACAGGTCGTTTTTAATGCATAGTTCCACAATTTTTTAATCTCCGCCCACATTTGCTGAAATCCATTGTTCATGTGATAAGGTTTATCACAAACAGGAAGTACACAGTCTATTGTTTTTACTTGGTCAGACTGTCACCTGACAATATATCCCCAATCCATGGAATTAGATTGACCATGTACTGTTATAAATGATCATGATTGACAGTTGTGGAACCAACGTTAACATTATAAAAAATACAGCCTACATTGTTTGTGTGTGATTTTTTATAAAAGCGTTTCAACAAACCCCGTTGAGTATGTTAAGTTGCGTCTATAAATACGATACCCGCATGAAACATGCAAAAGACACATCATTGTTATTTAAGTTGTCAGTGGTTTAGTTTAACATTCGGCATTTCGTTATAGATTCCCCTCCATCACCAAATGCGGTACATAGTTTAGGAACTATACAATTAGCAACACGACCGTTTGTTTGGATAACGCCTATACTGGAAACGTTTTAGCAGGTCCATAAAACGTAATATCTATATACATACTATTACTAAAGAGCCGGATACACAGGTTTTGTTCTAAACAAATGAGCATCATTGGCACACAAAGTGCCTATGCTGTGTAAGTTTACTAAATACACATTAATAAATATTAGGTTTGTAACGGAAGCTGCACAGTCGTATAGTCATTGTTCTAATGAACCTTTTAACGAAACGCAAGAAAACAAAACAGCACAACCAAAGCATGCCCAGCTTGCACGATGCACTGTGCTTCTCAACATGGCAGACGATATTTAAAAAACAGGTTTTTTTGACAATTTATACACGTACAAAATGTACTCATACATTCTGATAATTGCAAATCGTCGTAAATTACCTTAAACATTAGCATGCTATAATTATATAATACCTGTTTTTCAGATCCGTACTATACTTACATTTTGACGAAATTTAAAAGAATATGTAATGATTGCTTGTATAACAGTTATTTATTGCGGTATGTGGATAACACTAACTTTTCAGAGTGTTTCATAAGAAATAGTAAATTGCTTAGGATATTGCAATTATACCCGACAAGTACCTGTAAATTTTCCGAGGTGCTTAAATACCGCACGCGACTGGTACCTAATTGTACACGTTTGCAGGGAAAATAAAAATATGAGTAAGTTCATCATAATGGCTTATTATCTGGCGTGGAAATTCATTTGTGGCAGGGCAAGAATTTGGAAAATATAGTTTGTATCGTTCAGTGCATATTTGTTGCAATGCTGAATTGTTTTGTATTATTTTTGTATTTTCAGGTAAGTAAAACAGTATCTTACCGATGCAACGAAATAACAGTAATTGTGCACAAATGCATAACAACGTAAACTTATGAATACGTAAATGGAACTGCATTGTACGTTGATAATTTTACCTTAAGTGCATTGATAATATTGATACGACACAAATGTTTAAGAAATTAATAAAAAAAAGCTCGTGTTAAGTGTTTTACGATGTGAAAACGGTGAGTTCTATGATATGCAATTGAGAAACCGTATTTATATACAGATTGTGAAAGAATAGATTGATATAAACTACTATTAACAAATACTAGTTTTTGAAGGTGCGCTTAAAATGAAACACTGTATACTCTGGTAATATGCTATATTGCAAACACAACATAAACTATGATTTAAAGCCTCCTAGATTAGTATGCTGCTTGGCTACCACCAGTTTGGTATGGAAGCTTCCCAAACGACCGGCTTTATCGAATAATAAACAAGCTCTATGATATATTTATTAACAATAACTTACAAGAAAATAATGCATCTTTATTGGCTTTATGATGTTTTTGAACTAATACATAAAAACGCTGATAACGTCAACATTTGTCTTACATATTGTGTGCACAATTTACACTTTATAAATGGCCAAGCAATACATGTGTCCAAGTCTGACCGTTTGGGTTAAACTTACTTTTTCAGCGACACTGAGAATTTGGTATCATTGAAAAGGGCTATTTGTTCCTATTGTTTATGTAAATTTTTCCAATTTGAAATACATGCATAAAACAAAATACATGTGAAATATTAGGTTAGTGAAATTTTATCATTACATATGTGGTTAATATAATAAGATAATTTTGCAAAGATATGCTATGTTTATATCATGCTTCAAGAAGTTTGATAGTAAACCGCATTTATCAGTTTTTGTAGGGCGAGAAAATTTCTCATACTTACAGTTATATTAGATATGTTTTATTTGACGTCATTTTTCTCAGTGATTTCCTTCAGTCATATTAGTGTATCAAAGTAAATTGTGATTTATTTACACTTTATATAACTAACTATAAGCTTTTATATAGACTACAACCGTACGTAACAGCTAAAATGTTTACAGATATAAGATCATTATGTTTTAAACCTAAAGTTCTAAATTGATTTTTACAACATATCCAATGAAGCCACATGAATGCGTTTTAAATACTAACGTTAAAACAGCTGATTACAAAACATTGTCGACATAGTGTTATGCTATTGTTCCGGTTGGCCACTTTCTACCTACACCCTCTATACCCTTTATGTGTATTGTTTTCAAGAATGTTTGTCTGTTGTTGTTTTGTAAAAACTTAATAAAGGTAATTGTTGGTGCCGTTGATGTTGTTGTTGTTTTATTTTAAGTATAAAGCTACAAGTATCATGAACTGAAATGATCCAAGACGATTTAATGTGTAAATGTTAAGTCTCATTGAATCGCAGCGAATCAGAATAAAAAATTCAAGTTAATACTACATTTAATTATATTCCTATTAACTTACGATTGTCGTAATATAGAATACTGCTGGTTTTCACATAAAGGATACATTTATGAATAATAAATCTTTATTACTGAACACACATATTAAGAGATAAATATGTTGCTTGCACGCCTATGCACAATCTTATCTATTTTATAAAAAATGTTTACGTCTTCTAAAAGTTAATAAACTTTATCGGCACATGATAGAATATTAGTTAGATGTATTTTACAGAGTGCTTTGGTATTTGTTGTTTTTATTGCCTTCTATTTTATGTTAAAGTTACCATCATTTATTAGTATATTTACAAAGACTGAGATATAAAGATCATACATATCCCCATTAAACTTCAATATCTATTATAATAATATATTGACGCAGACAATTTATTTCTAACAATAATTAGGAGTATTCCTACTCTAAACTGTTATATAGTATTTCGGTGTTTAATATTATGGCCTGATTTTAAACCGATATGTGCGAGTAATGAACCACAACACCGACGGTATGTCTATTTTTAAGGTGGCATACAGAACACGATGCAGAGGACGACGACACAAACAACAAACCGTCTTAGATGGGATTTATTTTAATATCAATACTAGATTTTTTTCTTTAAGCTATATCCGTGACTGTGGAACAATATAGATTAAAAAACAATTACCTTTTTAAATTAAATATCGAATTTAAGATGTCGTTTCTTGTGTAGGGGTCATATTTACAATGAAAATCCGGAGTTATCTGATCACATTTTATTTTCACTTAATATTAGCACAAATATGACCAACACTTTTAGACTATGAGAGGCGCAAATCCATATATTTTATTTGAGTCAAATAATTTAATACATGTTTACTATCACTTGTGTTAAATAGAACAATGCTCACGTCTAGCAAGAGTATTCTAAATTTACAAAATTTTGCAAAGATGAAATTTACTGTGACATTTGGCTTAATGATAAGAATCTTAAGAGGGTCGACTCACATTGTCCGTTCTCTAAAAATGATTGTTCCTATTTCTGTTTCGGATTACAACCAGGCAAGGTATGTGCACATTTGACAATCATCACATTGTGGCACACGATTGTCAGGCATACTGATCGAGCCAATAATGGACACTTAGATTAAATCATAAGTAAGAGGAGTGTTTTATAAGTCAAATAAATGGGAAAGACTACCAACGACATTGACAATAATGCTGATATATTTACCTGGGAGCGATGGATTCTATACCAAACTCCTCATAATGTCCGTAAATTAAGGTAAACGCGTGGAACCTAACATTTGGGATTCTCACGTCTTGTTGATATAATGATGTCATAAAATGTCTAGTTTTCGACCTTTATTTGCACGTTATTGAAAAAACTGGCAAATGTATTCATTATAGCACACACGTAATAATTAAATATTTTAAATAACTTGACAACGGCACGTAAACTCAAACAATCTGTGTTGTTGTTCATGCACACAAGGTAGTTTTATTTCTTTCAATTAACAAACAAACAAACGAACGAACGAACGAACAACCACAAAAACGGACTTGCAAAGCCTAGTTAGAGTGTTGTACATTCGTTTGACTGTGTTATGCAGTGTAACACCAGTTTGACTGTACTGTATGTTTTACGTTCAGAAACAAGTTAATACCACAAACCACAAACTGATTATAATCAAACATGTGTTTTCATACTGCTACTTACATCATTGTTGCGTTTCAAATACGTTTATAAATGTTTTAAATGTACATTGTACATGGTAGTTAGATCACCTTAAAGCCACTATGCACGTATCCTTTGACCAGCACTGTTTACACTGTACTTTTTAACCATACTTAAGCAGTGAATCCTACTCCAGTAAATATGAGAGACTGCCAAATATAGTTATCCATGCATGGTAAAGTATTAAATAAAAAACGACTTAGTTGAAACAGTGTGGCTTGCAAACCTGGCTTTGTTTATTTATTTATCAACGGATTGCGTTAAAACAGTTAAATAGCTGAACTGCAATCGATACGATCAGTTGTCTCGGTGGTCTAGAGGTAAGTAATCAGAATGCGATGCGAGAGGTACCGAGTTTAATTTCCGGCTCTGGCAAGGCTTTTCCCTCTTTTTACTTGTGTTAATGTTTGTTTTTTATTTATCTGTTCAAAACAAATTATTTGTCATGAAATTTTACAAATCCTTTTGCAATGTAAATTTGTTTAGTTTACTTTACATACCGCAAACTTTGTGACCAATTATAAAGGTACCAAAATACAGACCTAGCATCTTTTACAACTGGACTTCTATCTATGATACCTACGCCTTTTTGCCAAAGCATCTCAGTTGAACATTGACATTCGTGGTTCGTACCAAAACCCGATCTCTTTTTAATTTAACATTTACATCAAACATTATTTTAGTTAAAAAAAGAAGCAGATACAGTCATGTCCATTTATAACCCAATTACTTATTGACAATGGCGTAGTTGACGTAAGAATTACCTAAGAAATAGCAAATTGTATGACAAAATAAATAGTGATTGCTTAACGAAAACTTTTAACAACTGTCTAAGTTCTTGTCTATGTCATTTGTCCAGCTACGTGGTCTGGTATTTACCACACTTGTTGTTGACGCTCTGAGAGTCACTGGTGTAGCTTCCAGAGTGCGTACAAGGTTAAAGAACCCGAAAATATCTTGTTTCTCGATACTAACTTCTTTCTGTATTTATGTGATTTCAATTAGAAAGAAAAAAAGCAATGCGCTCTTTTGCTTTGATTACATAGACAAATTATTACCAGCAGGCGCCGAAACAGAAGACATGTTATTTTTTTCTTGAAGCTTTCCATGCAACACAATTAATTACTATGGTTAACAAGAATTGCCGTTAACAGACACTAGGTGGAAGAAAACAGACAGGATTACCATAAGTTATTTCTGCCGTGATGTCTCACACTGTTGTTGTACAGTAGGCAACGATAGTTGTTAGTTATTTTTTTATACGATCGCTGTGTTTGTATTGAGCTATTTCAATTGATAGCCAAAAGGTTGTAAACAGTATGCTCTTTTCTGTGCTCGCAACTTTAAAAGGCTTACGTACAAGACACAACGCACACTGGATTATTAAACGATTAATAAAATATACTTGTAAAAAAGATGTGTTAGTTATAACGATATTATCTTTTTCTGGTCTATTAAGACACTCGTGCATGTAATTTAAATGTCGTTTTGTAGTATTTTTATTTAAATCAGTATATAAACCCTATTAATAACTTTAAACAATGAGCTGTAAATAACACACGAAGAACGAAAACGCTTTCAGTAACTTTAACACTTCGTGTACTACAGAAAAACGTGTCTATTTCATTATTTCACATAGACACCCCAAATCTTAAAAAAACAGTTTTAAATAGGTTACATGATATTAACCAGCAGCAACACATAACGCCTGTGTATTAAATAATTACATTCTTTGTTCTTTAAAGTGTAAATCAAATTAAAATAATTGATATCGAACTAGATTCTTTATGAAAATCCCTAACACCTACTTATTTCAATTTCGATTAGTGTATCCGTTACAAAACTTACATTGTAATGCAAAAAAAACGCGTAGTAAGCGAGATGTTTATTTTATTAAATACTTCACTTCTCAGGGAAGAAAAATTCGCTTGTATACATTTTGACGTATATTAAATTATGTGTCGGTGTTATGTAACTATTTTATTCTGTTTGACGTTAAAAACATTTTTAAATTGGTATATATATATATACAAAAATAGTTGATAAAAATCGTACACCTGTCCTGTTTTTGAGTCTACAAAATCGTACACAGTTGTGTATTTCACCCGCATTAAACAAGCGTCTCGTAAACAAGAACATTTACATTTATTAGTTAAACATGCCGAACTCTCAAACGCTCGTATATTTCGTGTATGTTCTATGTGCATACGATATGCTGACGAGGTCAGCACAAATAAACAAACACGCAGCGTAATAAAATTATCTGATCATACAGTGCTCACAACATCAAACCCCTGTCATGTTGTTTCACTTACCAAGTACATATCTGGAATATCAATAATATCATGAAATGGATGCTTTTCGAGATAATGAGCTTCAATAAAACCGAGGCTGCTGTTTTCTCGTTCAGGCTATGCTTCCTGAGGGCTTTCCCTTTCATCAGTTTTATATATCATTTAAGGTGATGAAATACACATAATTATTCATTTTTTTTATTATTACGTTCTATGCAACGCGTGTTATAAAATCTTCCAAAGAGTCGCACAACTAACACTGTTTCAGTTATGTGTACTTCCTTGTACAAGCGTTGTTCTACAGCTGACGTGTTGACATGTATACGTCTAGTACCAACAACGTAGTAAATTAAAGATGCTATGCCTGTATATTTTAGGTCGGAATTGTTTACATCTTACATTTTAACCATATTTAAGCAGCGACACCTGCTCCCGTAAATATGAGAAACTGCCAAATATAGTTTTTATGTTTGATTTTTTGTTTTGTTGTTATTGTGTTTTTACATTTTGGTCTTAAAACACAATATTAATCACAACAGTTTGCAATCCCTTCTACAATATTAATTTATTTACTAGTATACTGAACATATTGCAAGATTTGTGACCGATTATAAGGTATAAAGATACAGACCTAGCCTTTTTAATGGACCATGAGTAAAGTCCTGTTTAATAACTTTTGTTATCTCCCTTGCTAGAGGTGTTTAGCATTTTATTTTAAGACACAAATAGCGAAAACATGATCATCAATCACCTTAGTTGGTATATTTGCTGGATTGTCATTACTCACTCAGAAGATGATGGTTATAAATTGTATTTCTATATAATATCTTATTTTATTGTATACATTATACACATTCATACCATTTCATCTGTTTAATTGCAAAACATCAACTATCATTATGTAAGTGTTATATTTACAAGTCTTTTATTGACCGAAAGACTGTATGATACCTAAAGATGATAGCATTTATATCTGGCATAAAATATCGTCTTTTGAAAATGTCTTACATGCTCAGATGGATTTAACAATATAGATTTCAAAGAAATGGTACCAAATAGGCCGACACCATGTATTGAAGCCATGTCGCTGCGATTAAAACGTAACGTACAAGCCATTGATCACTCGGCCATAAAGGCTTTATTTATGAAGGATTGATTCATTTTGTTCGTGCGTGTATTCTGGATAAACGTTCTGACCGTGTTTTGGAAATCTCCAGAGATGCGCTAATGCGACAGGCCGTTTTAGAACACACAAAGGCACGCATAACAAAAACTAGTTCTTATATTGACATTTGTCTTTCATACTCATTTCGAAATTCATATACTCATTGTCCTTATCGTTGGACCGAACTTGTTTACTTGCAACGATTTAACCATACATGTACTATATCATTGTATTATATGCCCAAAGTAAGAGAAATTGCCAATTATAATTATGTTTGGTTAAACTAAGAACCGCAGATTTGACTTGGGTTACATACTGAAAGTAACCGTGATCGCGTGTCATTGTTGCCAAGTGATCAGAATGAGCGGTACAAAATGTATAGCGTATTTCTGAATCAATGGCATCCATGACCTTAAAGCTCATATCGCTAAGCACTTTACGAGGTGTGTGGTGGTCAAACGTTCCATCCTTTGTTATCATCGCATTTGTTTTAACAGAAAATGCAGATAATACTGCTTATAAAGTAACTACTTTAGTGTTGATTCGTAAAGGCGGATACATGTACATTGTAAATAGAGCACGTCAATAACATTTTGTTCTGTATAATAATTTTTTAACGCCGTGCACGCCTAACTTGATAATTTCTATAGAAAGACAGCGGGGCTGAAGAATATGAAGGTTCTTGGAGGTCAGCTATGCTTTCTTGATATTGTTTTTCTTCTATATTTATTTTATGTTCTGTGAAAGGGCAAACGGGAGAGTACACCTATCCTTTATTAGATGAACCAATTACAACTAGCAGGCGCCACATAAGACATGCTAATCTTTCAAATGCATCAAATCATTTCGTCTTCCTATTTTTAGGAAACTTGCCGCGAAGAATACACTTAATATTGTTGTGCTGATAACGTTTCATAAATATTTATTATAAAATTTAAAATCATTTAAGGTATGCTTTTAAATAACACTTGACCCATTCATTTGTAGAAAACAAGTACTTATAAGTCTTACATACTTATACTGTCTATGTCTTCCATCCTATTGATGTCGCTTACTTAAAAAATTGAACAAATTAAATAAGCACAACACAATTATGTAACGTTAACACTTTATTGCTTTTTCTTTCCCAGACACAACAACTTTATATGATGTCGGGGTGTGTGGTCCTGGGGTAAACCATCATGTCACTGTGCAATGGTAACGTATTTGGTCGCAGCTCCATAACTATTTGTAGCTGTGCACATGTACGTTCCGTAGTCTGTGACATCAGCGTTTGTTACTTTGTATGAACCTGTAAGACAAGTCATTATAATGTAAAATAGTATAGTATTACTTGTAGTATTTAGCCAATCAATTCCTGAATAATTTTATGCTGGGCATATTCGTCTGTTCATTTTGATACCGTTTTTCACACTTAATTAGTCGTATCATGAACAAATGTAGCTTAGTCCAACTAGGGTTCCTGGACATTCTAGAACAAAGTTAGCATTCGTTTGCGACAGACTGCTTCCTCATGTTGGTCAGATACAAATGAACGAGACACAACACACACACTGCCTAGTTTCAGTCATCACAGAGAAGTCTTGGTGGAGCTTGTCACCTGGTATCAGCGCTTTATGTACTGAGTCAACACATTTTTCAAGTGTTTAAAAGCCTGCTTTAGTTACCAGCCTTCTCTAAAATATTTGTTTTTTCATATTTTACCCATATTTGGTGTAATGGATCGCTGATCTACTGTTCCCGTATGTCGTTTCCCGGCACCGGATGTTCGGGTGATTATTACGGATGGGGCTGGGTTTCCAGAAGCGTCGCAGGGAATATCGGCGTCACCTCCGGTGGTTACATGAATGACGTCACTGGTGAATGGGTTAAAAAAAAAACGGTTTTTCTGAAGCAATTTACACACGCAGTATTACATGTAAATAATTAATACTACTTGGTATTCGTTGTTTAAGGTTTGTTTGACTAGAAAAACATATATAACGTGTGAAACAGATATTGGGTATTAAAACATATATGATTTGGAACAAGGCATACTTTTCAATTTCAAATGGAGAACATACACTTTGGTATTTTTAAGAACCATACCAAATAAAAGATACACTGACATGGTTATTAAAGGATTTGTTTAATACCTTTGATACAAAGAATAAAAGACATGCCATATCTTGATTCATACTGTAGCATTCACAATCAGGTCCTAGTAGCCGGAAGTCGCGTCCACAAGGGCCGGGCAATCTTTGCTCGCCTTGGTGCCCAGACGTGCCAGGATCGCCCGGGTCACCCTTTCTGCCGTTGGGTGCCGCCAACTGGTCTCCGGTCGCCGGGGTCACCTTGCTGACCAGACGCCCCCTGCAGGCTTCCGTACCTGGTGTACCTAAGAATACAACCGGAGAAACTAATATCAGGAACAAAAAGGCAACCTATATCCTTTGCAGTTCTAGGAAACAGTTTCCTTAATATTTAAGCCATTATTAAACATATGCCGTTTATATTTTGAAAGAAAATTGAGTAAATATCTAGGTTAAGTACACTGTTACCTGGTTATCCAGCAGTTCCATTTTGACCTTGTTGACCTGAAGTAGCACATTCCATACGTTAATATGGTATGACAGTCAACGCAATCACTTACACATACATATGTAGGCGAAATGCTAATGTGTCTGAAAACAAAAATATAAGTTAACTACCCAAAGGCATGCTCAAAGCCATCAGTAAATTAGTATTTTGTTTTAAACAATGTCCAGATATTCTCTTAAGACATACATTGTTTGCACATAATGTTTGAAAAGTAAACACTTTTTAATTAAAAGTGCAAGCATTTTGTCTATAGGGAATCTTCGCACTTAAACAAGTTCAAGCTCACCCGGTTTTTGATTAACTAAATTAAGGCAGCAAATGTTTTTTAAGTATTTGAACCGAGTTACCGTAGTATGTCGGACACGTGTCGTTTGGCGCGTGACAATACTTCTCAAACACGGCCTCCTGGGAAACAGGTAGTTGAACCAAATCAGTCATGGCATGCGCATAAACGACTTGTGATGCATCATTTTCACATTTTAATAATTATAGTAATAAAACCCTTATTGACGTAAGCGCCACAACGTCTACACAACGTATTGTAAGGAACTTTAGTATCGAACCAACCTGTGCTTTGAAGATTATTTCAAAGAGGCTTGTAGATTGTATCGTCGCTCCTTTATCTTTAGAAGTTTCCTCTGCACCATAAAATATAAAAACAAAACTAATATCAGTTCACTGTTGTAATACTACATAGTTATTATTAATATTCACTGTTTAATAATGAAGCAAGTACTGAGCTGCACCCGTGGATTTTGCTTAGATAATCAAATTATAAAAATGCGATAGCACACATGAAAAGTCAATGTCCTAAGACTGAACTCATCGGTACTTTTGAACAAAATATATATTCAGAATCCAAAATGCCTCTCGTTCTCATTTATTAATTGCCAGTGGAATCAGGGTCAGAAAGGCCCAAAACCAGAAAGGCCCATACCAGAAAGGCCCATACCAGAATGGCCCAATATAATATATAGTTATTAAGTGTATAGAAGACAAGTATGATCATGATTTGATGCTGTTATTTCTATATTATTATTATTTATATTTCTATTTACTGTACTGTATATCTGTCAGTTGATTAACACTCTTTTCTTCAGATACCTGAGTACATTAATAAAGTTTCAATATAACTTAGTAGATGCCAGTCAAAATCCTAAATAACAAATGAACATGTTGAAGAAAGACAAAGCGCAAAATGAAATGGGAAAGTGAATTTATTTAAAATGAAACAAACAACCATTACCATTAAA
>Ga0224511_10001614_pt1 | contig 13957 bp, 8 predicted proteins | sample SF_May12_sed_USG_2_FD_169988 | JGI IMG/M metagenome (GOLD analysis project Ga0224511, IMG submission 169988) | Sediment microbial communities from San Francisco Bay, California, United States - SF_May12_sed_USGS_8_1 | ecosystem: Environmental > Aquatic > Marine > Sediment | place: USA...
CACATTCTCAACATTTTTGGAAAAGAAAAAGAAAGAAAAAATGCATTTAAAATAATCTCTCTAACCAGGCCACTTAGAAGCTGAACAAAACGATAGGAAAGTAAAAAGAAGTAAAATTAAACAAAAATGGGTGAAAAAGAGAGAATTCTAACTTAAAGTACAAACGTTTTCTGCCTGTGAAAATCATCACAGGTCCGTGGCAGAATGGCCAATGTTAGAAAAACTTAAATGGTAAAGTAATTATTTAAACTACACCCTTTACACTGATAAGTTTAATGTGTACTATGCATGTACACCTTTCATTTTCCTAATTATATTAATATTAAATGATTATATAATACAATTATGCCTATTATATTAATGCATTTTCACATTGTAATTGAAAACAATTAAGGAAAATAAAATGAATTTGAATTTTATCATAATTTTTATTTTTACTTAAGTGGGTGGGGTAAAATAACCCCTAAACATGTTCTTGTTTTGCAAGATTGCAAACTAAAATAGAAATATGGCAAGTTTTAACCTTTATAAGTTCAATTACCACATTTTCGATCATTTTATGAAGAAAGATTTATTAAATCTGTGATCAATGCTTTAATTTTTCCAAAAATGGATATGTTTGAATTTTATAGATTTTTATCTGTAAGTCAGTTCACTAGCACTTATTTTCAAATTTCCAATAGGTTTTTAAAGTGCAACTTTTTATCCTTTGAAATAGACATGTTCTTCTGACAAAACATACAAAACTTTGATGCTGTGTTGCTGTACGCTGACTAGCCTACTGATTTACACAGAAGTTTACGCTAAATTCTAAAAAAAACATCGGTGTGACGTCACAACTCGCTTGTTATTGATTGCACATGGCGGGAGTGTGATACGGACTTTTAATCCGTTACACACAGTGGAAGTATGATACGAAATTTTCAATCCGTATTGTTGTATTCGTGAGCTTGTATTGTATACAGATCATTTATAGGTATATAATAAATGGGTTATTAATGTTAAATATTTTTAACAAATTTCTTCACATCTAATATACTTAGTACCTTGGGGTAAACCACTCCTCCTTTTGATATACATGTAAGTGTAAGAGAATTCAATCTCATATTTTTAATACAGAATTGCTTTCAATAGGCTATATCTTATGAATACAACACTATTTGCATGTGTACTAAATGATGAGAATAAATCTACAAACGTAGTATTTAACCATGCTTTGGATAGTTTGACGTTTTTATGTTGTTATGGTTTTTATTTCTGAATCTATTATTTTTATGTTAAGGCTGCGTTTCTACCTAATAACACCGACTGTCGTATATGTTTTTTTCCCATTTTAATGCGCACCAAACTGTTTTCAAAGAGCAAGTTCCAATTGCATCAGTTCATATCCAGAGCAATCATTAAAACAAATAAGAATGACATCTCATATGTATATTAGTGATTTAATTGCACTTTAAATGTATACTTATCTTTTGTAAAAATCTTACGTTACCTGCAAGTACACACTGGTATGTTTCTACACCAAAATATTTCGAAAATGTTGACGCAATTGGAACCATCACAAACATTTGGCCATATGCAACAGACACAATGTAAATAAAACACGTTCCAAACATTTTCACAATCTCAACAGCATTTAGTAAGAAACGTGTATTTTTTAATTAGAGGTTTTGCGTATACTTGTTTTCATTTATTAGTTTATTTCCTTACATTAAGGTGGGCAACCAAGTATATACCTCTCATGCACCGCTCCGCAAAAACATCAATTGCCTCCCTTTTCTGTCTTTTCTTTTTGTTATTGTAATATCACAAACAGGAAGTATGCTGCATTGTGTATGTCAGGTGATAACTATAGCCATAATCAATCAAGTTCAAACGTACTGTTATAAATATTCAAATCGACAGTTGGGTAAATGTCTATTCTTAGGCTGTTTCCATGTATTTAAAGTGAATCCATTTGCACACAAAGTAATACATTAAGATAAACATATATGACTTTTGTAACATATATAAAATGTATATGTATGTAACACACAACTCATGTATTTGGTTAACAAATAATATACTTACTAAAATGCTTGTTTATTTGATAAAAAAAATTACAACCATAAGTGTAATATTCTGCAATAAAAACATGCCACACTTATCACTGTGTCTAAAAGTATTATCAGTCGGATAATAGGTTCGTGCACATATACGTGTTAATTGATTATGCAATTAAAGATAACAGCTCCGCGTCGCATACCATATAAAACTTTCGGAAACAACACACATATATAATTATTGCTAGAGTCCTTAATGTCGTTCACATATTAATTACAAGTATTCTATGTTTTTATTCGTTTTTGTGTTTTTGTGTGAAAAAAGTGTGGTATTTTTTAAAATAAAAATATTCACAAATGTTATCTGAGAAAATACTGTTCAAAAGAACGATATCACGTAAAACAATGAACAACTAATTAACATATAGAGAACACTTTAATTAAGCAGAAGTGAGTTCATCAATGACCCATTTAGTTATAAACATGTCTGCGTACAGCACATGCGACGAAGACAACGTAGAGAAAGGTATCTGATGGTGTTTAGTGGGTGCTACATTTCGCTGGTATACACTGTATAATGATCTTTGTCATTCCAATGTTTCTTTTTAAAAAGAAGAGTATTCTGTTGATAATAATTATCTGTGAAATACTGTTGTGTTTTCTTTTAAATCCACCATGTGTGGGGTAGGAGCTTTAAGGATTTTTGCATTAAATGTTTGATTAAAAATAGATTCAAAATTGAAATTGCCTTTGAATCAACCGTTTCTTGGTCCCGTAGCCTAGTTGTTTAGTGAGAAACTTGTTTATCATTTCAAGGCGGCCACACACAAATAATTAAGTTTGAGAAGTCTGAATAAAGATAGGGAGACGGGGCGATCACATCGTAAGAACTAATACAAGTACATTGTCCGAACTAATTAGTACTCTTCATCTTGCCTTCTTGGACAACAATGAACGTATTTTTGTAAAAAAGATAATGATGTGGTGCATTTTATGATAAAAGAGCGTTTGTTCTGATCACAAGTAGCGGGTTTTTTGTATCAATGATAGACTCTAAGAAACAGGTCTACTTCAAATGATTGATTAAGATTCCCTTATGGCAGTGGTGTTGCGTTCAAAGCGAGACATATGCAAATTACAAAATAATTACGTTTTGGGAAATAGCCATTAATAGTAGACTTAATCAAACTGTCAGTCCTTTTGCGCAATTTTGGGATAAATTGATGAACAACTTCAACATAGATTTGGTCAAAGCCTTTTCAAAGTTGAAAATGTTTTCCTTGTGATTATATAGTATTTAAGTTTCATATCATAACCGTACACTGTGTACTTGTATTTAAATGTATACTTAATGCCGTGCAAATGTCATGTTTTTATTTTACATTGCTAAAACAGTAGTACAAAACAATTTGTTTGCCTGATGTACATGTCGACGAGATTAACATTTAGCATAACAACAACAACAGTTTATTCAGGGAATTTAGTTATGCTTGACAAGTATCAAAGTCCTGTTTTATTTGCATGTCATACTTGTATAAACTATAATCTGTTGTAATTTTAAATGATAAATATAAAAAATATGTTTTGTAGGTTTCAAAGACATTATTTGCACCGCATGCATCCTATTTAGGTATAGAACTTTAAAGCAAAACGAAAATATCCGATTTAGTGGTCGGATATTCCAAAAGTGATCGTTACCAGCGTATGTGCTGTTACCACCCACGTTTCAGCAAAAAAACACCATTTTGTCAACAACAATCTTCGTGGAAATAAATATATATACGAGAGCAAGATGTTGAATGTAGGTCCAGGTTTGTGGACTGATTCTGATATAGTTTTCTTATGACTATATCTTTTTGATACAACATGTCTAACAGAGCATGCCACATCTTAAAAGCCAAAGGTTACACTTTTATAATTCATACCACGAATAAGAAACAATGTCACAAGTATGTTAAAAAATGTTGTCTGTGGTATATCCTCTTTATACAGAACAGTCGTTATTTGTTATATTTAATCATAATTTATAATGAAAACTTCTAATCCGTTAATAACGCGGTTAATCACGTCTGAATGATTTTAGAACAATGAAGTCGTCGGAATTGTTCTTCAGCAAAGGAACACAACAAATGGATAAACCATGCAAATTGTTACGCTTAAAAATTCAAGCTCCTAAAATATTATCTTATTCAGTAAGAAAAACATTTTATGACGAAGTTTCGTAACCAAATGAAGAAAATGGTTTTATTTCGGCGAAAAGTTGGCTAGAGGTGGGTGCATCGACACAACGTGTATAAATAATATGTTCGCACATGTATGATAAACACATGTATCTGTAGAGAAATAAAACATGACAAAACGCATTAGCGCTACATTTTATCATGTAGTTGAATCTGTAACATATTAAGTAAAACATCCAATATATTGTAAATGGTGTGAGTTTGGATTAGACAGGAGACACTTGAAATGAAAATGTGGCTACAAACAAACAAACAAACAAACAAACAAACAAACAAACAAACAAACGCTGGATATACATTTTTAATGCCCAATATAAAGGTGGGGGGAGGACAAGTCCCTAATCCATTGGACACATATTGTAGATAGTGTCCCGTTATAGAAGGTTCATTTGACAAAAGAAAACCGATTGTTTCATTTCCTGATAGAAATCATTTTCAATCGCAATGTCTTTGTAGGAAATACAAAAAATACTATTAAAGCTTTATCACTACAAAACCAGACTGCAATGTAATAAAACATTAAGTAACATTTAAACGAAAACATTTTCTCTTTCGCGGACAGTATTTAAGCATTGGACGGCTTCAAAACAATGTAAATGGTATGTAAACACAATGAGTGGTGTTCGCACATTACTAAGAACACTACCAAATTGCTAATTGCAATGATAACTGAATTATCTATGCTACACCAACATACACATACATGTTGAGTGATAGTGTTTTACTGAATATTTAGTAAGTGAAGTTGAGAGTATGTTATTATGCGTTATTACTGTGTGTGGTAAATCCCCCAAAAGGTAATATTTTATTTATTTCTGAGTAAAACCACGTACTTTTAATCTACGAGACAGCGACCTGTCCAATTAAGTTTTGAAAGGGATGTTTTATCACACTGCTTTGGTCCGTCAAGAAAACTATTTTTTTTGTTGAAAGTCCCATAATTGCAATGGAGTTAATAAATTTAAGACTTACTCGAATAGGTTTTTATTTTTGGCTATGTTTGATATAAAAAAAAGCCTCTCTGCTACATGTACAGTCTACTGACTGACCATTTTCATTATAATAAAATACCGAGGTGGGTATATGTGGAAAAACAATTCACAATTCTAATCGACAATCACGTAGACTTATCTATCACTTTATATCATAATAAAAGTTTGCATTTACATAATGCACTGCTTTTATATGTTTTACAGGAAAATGTGAGGTAAAATTGGCACATTGATAAACAACAAGCGGAATCACAAATGTGAGTAATTAGTTCATTATGGGTAGAGCCTTATAGATAACTACATATCACTATTACTGAAGGGATAAAGTTGAAGGGATAAAGTTGAATCTACGTAATATCAATTCAATTAGTTATTTTGTTATACGGCCACATGCTAAGACACATATACACACATAATTACATACACACACATATCTTTTCAGTTCTCATAATTATTTTTCAATATATTTCGAGTGTGTCAAGTAGCTGACGAAGCCCGGAAACAGATGGCATTAAAAGGTTCCCGGGGTTCTGGTTCCAGTCCAGCCGATTGTCAGATGGTCCTCACAGTGAACAACGACGACAATGTGTTCACATTGTTAACGCCAATAATTAGCAGTCTGCCTTTAGTAGTACATGTATATAACATTAAACAATCTCGATATTTAATACAAACAAAGTACATAAATATGTGATAATGGAAGCGATTTTCCGATGTGGCTTCAATGAAACCACGCAAATATAATTAAGTGTTTCGTCTTTGTGTGTAAACGTCAGCCAGAAAAGTAATTGGTCATTTTCCTTTACGACGAGTTTAGCGCAATATGCATTATCATGTTTATCTCATTAATCATGAGTTTCAATGCAAAGTAATCAATAAAATATCATAACAAAATCATTATCTTCAAACGATTAGTATGGAATTCTGTTGATAATTCAATTAATTTAATATCGCATTGTTGTATAAAACGTGCTTCTCACAATGAAAAGAGTCTGTATGTATTTTTTTCTATAAAAATACATTAACAATTACAAAATGTATAATTTAACTTGTCAAACACTTAATTAAGGGTTTTGTTGATTTTTGCTATTGTATATATCTATTTGTCCCATGCATTCTGAGTAAAACTGTAATCGTCAGACTCAATTTTACAGTTTTTCCCCAATACGGAGTTATATGGCTTGAATCCATTTACAGTAATAAAGTCACTCGTTTTGATGTGAGTATATTAAAGCGGAATAGTGTAAATAGTTAATTTGAAATAAATACTTTTTTAATGTTAATTGTATTTCGGATTCTGTTGGCGTAAAATCAACAACACAAAATCGACAAATCATTAAAGGCAACTAATTTGTTTTAACCATAGTATTTCGGAAATATTTCTGTTGTCTGTAATACATTCATTGATGATTTCAATGAAGCTCATTGACTTTAAGAATAAAAACATTTTATCTAATCCTACTCTTACATCGTTACCGACTGCATGCACTGGGCAGCTAAATTAAGTATTAACCGTCAGATTCTAATATTTTATTATTTTCTTCAGTGCCGTCGTACAGCATTATGTACTTTCCTTTAGTACTCTAGTAACACCTAAAAAATAAGCCTGCAACATGCCAGTTCTACACCATTTTCCTAACATGAAACTCGACATAACGTTTGACTAGAGCTTTTTTACAAAGCATAAATAATTTTATCTACCGGTAACATGTAAAGTTAAAAAAGTAGATGCAATTCATTTGGTTGAAATATCACAAAAAATCTTGCACACTTTAAAACGTTTAGTACATTAACTGGTAAGCGACGAATGTATCCATATGTATAACCTTGGTCAATGTCAGGACCATAAAAACCACTATTGAGGAAATCACCGTCACGAGAATAAATACTATGAAAAAAGACGATCTAGACACCCACCACTTCCCGCCAGTCTTTCGAACATTTAGACGCGACGGTCTGTCGGTCAGGGCTCGCACCTAGGATTCTGGCCGCCGTGGAAGCGACTTGCAAACGGCACTTCAGCGTAATATATGTTTAGAGTACATTTTATGCAAACTTGAAAAAAAAATCAAAACAAATAAGCGTATTGTTGAGTTTTGCATATGCTCTCTAAATGAGGAAATCAAAAGTAATGAAGGAATAATCATTTACACTAAATCACTGTCAAAAGACTGCACTATGAACGTCTCTCTTGTTTTACTTATTTTGCATTTTACATTTTCGAATTCTCTACAACATAATTTACTGCTCACAAAGACCAAGGGTAGCGTACTGCGATCCGATGCAACCGACATCAAATACTTCAGATGCTGCGATTCCCTTGCAGTTTTCCCCTGATCCGCCATTTGGCTCGCTTACCGTCCAGCCGGAATAAGGCATCGCATTTCCTTCTGCATCCAGCCACACACCTTCTTGAGCGGCGTCTGTACCGTCGATAAATGCGCGTCCAGAATAACCTTGCATATACGAGCGGGCGGCATTCATTTCGTCTTGAGATGAAATCAAAGCGAGACGTCCGCCCACAGACTCGCAGTTTGTTTTGCTAGCGACTTGGCCTTGCGTTCCGTCGACGATTTTGTAACACCAATCACGTTGCATGGCCCAACCTGGTAGACACACCTTAAACAGTAGAACTAATGTATTTTACAAACTGTACTATTAATGTTAAAAATCTTTTTATTAATTTTGTTATACAAAGAAACATGTTTACACTTAAATATTTATTTACCTTTATGTAGATGGTCCAGGATGCATCCGAGTAAAAGGTGGTAGTTTGGACGCTTGACCGCTTGTCCAAAAGATGGCACTCTTTGCTACCCTTGTTGTATCTCGAACCTTGACACGATGGCCTGTGATGATCACACATGGCGACACAACCCTGTACACTGGCCGTCGCCAACTGAGTAAAAACTGACCCCTCAAGGGAGGCAGCATTCATATATCTGACATGTGTTTCAGTGCACAAAACTGAGTCCATTGTTATAATAGCACAAATTAAAGTGTGTACAAGTGAACCTTGCATCTTGCGGTTTATCCTCCGACAATCGAAACTAACAGCAAAGTAATAGAATATTAGCAGCGCTAACCATTTACCGGTATTTGGAACGTCTATATTGTGTTTCTAATTGTAAATTGTTGACTGTTCAATAATTTCATTTTATTGCACTATACTCTAAAATATTCCAATAAGAGAAACTATAGAACCAACTTCACAGTTTAGTGCACCTTTGTTCTGTAAATATAAAATGCACTTTCAAAAGTAAACAGTTTTATGTCATCGCATTTGTAAACAAAAATACCTTTTAAAATGACGGTCGACGGAAATCAGACAGGAAACCCGTAATTATTACGTTGTAGATTTATTATTTGGTTAAATTGAAATTAATGTTTTAAACTGTTATGCACAAATTCAACTGTTATTTTGCAAAGATAAATAAATTCTCAATTATAACATCAATATAAATTGTATTGACAACTAAAAATACCATTCACACATAAATATACGAATAAAAGATATGACGAAGCGGGGTAAATAAACGCTATATAATTTTCATTTTTTTACAATAAACAATATGTAACTACATACATGTACAGAAGAAAAAAGTTTAATAAAAGTAGTTGAACTGTTAATGTCATAATGTCATTATATGCTAACGAAACCTTTGAGGCAGATTAAAGGAACACTTGACGACGTTAACAGAAAATAAGTTTTGTATTTTGTAAGTACATTTGTATATGAAGGGTCACTCCTATCATTGTCAGTCATAACTATGCCAGTTGCGCACTGAGTCATATCTATGCCAGTTGCGTACCAAGTCATATCTATGCGAGTTTCGCATTGAGTAATATGTATGCCAGTTGCGTACTGAGTCATATCGATGCCCATTGCGTACCAAGTCATATATATGCCAGTTGCGCATTGAGTAATATGTATGCCAGTTGCGCACTGAGTCATATCTATGCCCGTTGCGTACCAATTCATATCTATGCCAGTTGCGCACTGAGTCATATCTATGCCCGTTGCGTACCAATTCATATCTTTGCCAGTTGCGCACCGAGTCATAGCTATGCCAGTTGCGCACTAAGTCATATCTATGCCCGTTGCGTAACAAGTCATATCTATGCCCGTTGCGTACCAAGTCATATATATGCCAGTTGCGCACCGAGTCATAGCTATGCCAGTTGCGCACTAAGTCATATTTATAACAGTTGCACACTGACAAGTGATCAAACTTTTTCTGAATTTGAGTGCTGAACTGAGATGTAAAAAATGACGCAAATTCAGAATAACATTACAAAATTGGTTCTGTCAAATACATGTATATGTAAAACATGATAACATATACATTGTATAAAATTCACCAGTTTGCAGTTTAATGCCATGTTTAATGCCATGCCACCCCCACCACACACAAAAAGCATTTAAGTAATGTATCCACTTATTAAGTAACGTTCATCATTCAACAACATTCTCAACTAACAAATCTCCTCTCCTTTCTGTAGTGTTCCTTTGTTCGTGGATAAGGTACGCTTTCTTTTGTATTTACCAGGTCAGATTGTCACTTGACAATATAACCCTAATCCACTGGACTAAAATTGGCAATGTAATGATATAAATGATCATTATTGCGTGTTGGGGAACCGTTTATTACTTTAGAGATGCTAGGTCTGAATTTTGATACCCTCGGTCTTGCAATATGTTAAGTATATAAAATAAATTACAATTGCATTCAATTGTCAAGATCAGAGGCAATTTTAACATTGCACTATGTTATACACATGTATCTTATAATTTTTATGCATAAAATATTGAAAAGGAATTGCAGATGAAAGCTTAAAGTCATGTTTACATGTTCTAGAAAAAAGTGGTGATACGGTTCCCTAAAACTTTGCACTGGCTTATCAAATAGTCAAAACATGGCAAAAAGTAGCGTTATGCTGTAAAATTTAGAAAGTGATGTTTTTTTAACTATAAGTTTTTCTGTTTGTGTATTTTCCACAGATTTTATTTTTGTATACGGAATGTTCTACCTAACGTTGTGCAGGTTGTTTGAAGCAAATCTATCACCAATGATCCGAGAAATCAATTTAAAATAATAAAACTACCCAATCGTTATCCACTTTGCAAAATTTGTAATACAAGATTTTAACCTACCACCACAGTTATTAGATTAACTTAAATCTGTGTGACTAATGCAGTAATTAGTAGTGGAACAACACTGTGATCAAATAAAAATCACACAGCAATTTTCACATCAATGACAATAGTTAGAAACATGTCCCAAAAAATGTGTCCAATCTGTAGATCACCCTGATTTCTAGGCTACAACTTAAATACAATTATTAACATTTAATTCAATAAAGGCCTTTACCTACTGATTAAATGTATGCTAGATATTTGAACTTCTCTATGGTTTTTTAAATACAGCTCAAAAAGTACCAAATGTCCCGTCCGTAGATAGATATCTTGTCGGTAGATCACTATTGTTTGTAGTACAAATCAGTATTATTTCACAGATATATCAAATGAAAAAAAACTTAAATTATAAAGTATAAAAGATTTCCAGCACAGTTAAATGAACATAACTGCAAAACAATTACTAGTACTGGGTTTGGTTCATTTTAAAGGGTTCTTATGCTGTCTGTGAATAAACTAAATGTTATTTTGCCTTATGGACCTTGCAAGTTTTACATAAAATATGTTCTAAACTTACTTTTTACATTCCATGTGTTAAACATGTTCAGTTTGTCTTCACAACTTGATGATTTGAAAACACAAGCTGGTGAAATGTGTTTAAATATCATTTTTACAAAATGTCCTGTCCGTAGAAAATTGTGTTTATTTTCCAGTTGACACGTAAGTTCGTCATTTTTTTGCCTTCACTAGTAAATTATATATTGTTGAAACCGTATTTTTTCATAGTTTCTCCTGAGATCTCTAAATAACTTTACTGAAGTTTAATGTATTATAAATTTTGAAAACAATTTGAAGTAAGATACAGAAATTCTTGCGAAAAAAGTCCTAATAAGCATAACAACGGTTTTAAATGAATTTCAACGGCTGACTTTTGTACATTATATAGTTAAATACAAATACTAAGTAGTATGAAAGTTAGAAAGTTTTTCTTTCATTTAAAATAAAGCTTTAAAAAGCATATGCGTGTTTTAATTTTCTCCCTAAATTTGATACGTATGTGATAGTAACTTTTTAACAAATCAGTTTTAATGTATAAAATTTATCAATTTTGAAACCCTCATCCATACCTTATTAAAATGTAATGAGGAGAGGTTCAAGCAAAGACGTTGAAAAATTGAGTAAATATTACAAAAAAATGCACCTAATCTTGACTGACGCATTACAGAAATTGCAAAATTTTGTGACAAATAATGTGTTTTTGGACGAAATAAACAACAATACATCAACAACAAAACAACAAATCTAACATGAAAGCGCTGGCCGGAGCCGGGTATTAAACCCGGGAAGTCTCCCTCCCAAAGCGGATGCGTTACCTTTGCACCACCGAGTCAAGTGAGAGTAACGATTGTAGTCACAAGCTTTTTAACTATCAAGCCGAATTGGCGGGCCAAATATTTTCAACAAATTTATTTATCTGTAATATGTTTACATGCATTGATAACCATATTTTGCAGTTTCTCATATTAAAAGTTGTAGGTTTCACTGCTTTAATATGGTTAAAATGTAAGATGTAAACAATTCTGAAAATACAGGCATGGCATCTTTTAGTGTTTTTTTCAACTTGTGATCCCTTTCTTTAAAGACGAGAGTTATTCTTCGAAAGCTCTGCGGCCCAAATCACAGAAGCATTCACCACTTGTTTGTTGCATCTACATCTTGACAACTCTAGATAATTTACACATGCTGTAACTACAACATTCAAAAATGTTTTTGGTAATCCAAGTATTCTTTCTGTCATAATTAATTAGCAATTGAGTTAGATTTTCATTGCTAACTTTAAAAGGTCTCAGTTACATAATCAAGAAAAAGAGGAAAAAACCTACCTTTTGTCTTCAGGTTGGCAATTTTTGTTTACAAAATGAGTATCGGGCAAGCGCGATTACCACTCCCTCACCCGCACTGATTATGAGGTAGCCCAGCTTCGACCCGAATAATGACATTGGGTCTCCTGCCCTCAGGCCGTATTCGACTGTCATACTGTCAGACAAGATGGCGGCGAGCAACCATGTTTGTTCTCTCTATTTCCTAGGTTGTTTACATGTTTAAAATGTAAACACGTTTGCATTTGCAAAATGTTATAACTTATGCCAGTTGCATTTGCAAAATGTTATTATTACTAGTACATGTATAAGTAATTATGTTCAAAATGTATGTTTAAAAATGATTACAAGCATTTTGTTCAATGAGAACAGTAAAATGTGTGAGGGAGTAACAAACTAGTGTTAATGTATCGAACAATTTGACATGGAAGTGCACGAGATAAAGACAAATCGAAAATGTTGGTATGAAAATGTGCCTCTATATAAACCTCATTTACTTCCTTACAAACTTCATATATCGTACTTTTTGAATACAACAACGCGTGCATGCAACACAATGCACATGCATTTGGTTATACCACTGTTATACTTACTAAAACGCTTGTATATTTAGGGAATACATATATTACAAACATAAGTTTCTGCAGTTTAATACATGCCACGCTTATCACAGAGTCCAGAGTCTAAAAGATTTATAAATTGGAGAATTCAAAAAGGTAACCTGTTTTGCATTTTTTGTGCACCTGGTTTAAATGTTAATCGATTATGCAATGGAAGATAACAGCTTTGCGTCTCACACTTTATGAAACAATGTTTTAAACATAATTTTATTTAATTATTATTAATAAAATATCCGTTTGGAAACCATAATACCGTTCACACACTCACGATTTAATGTTTAATATCGTTTGTCTGTTCTTTGCAAACAAACGTTTATTTATTTCAGACAACAATGTTCACAAAAGTGATCTGAGTAAATTATGTTGACATATCGAGAGATTCCGTTTCAAGTTTGTTCTTTCCAGAGAGAAAGCTTTTACGTAAGAATAATGAACGGTTTATTAAAACAGAGAACACTTTAATGATGCAGATGTAATTTCATCAATGACCCATGCAGGTATCTGTCTGCTTCTAGCAAATTATGCAACGAAGACAGTGCCAATAATGGTATCTGATGGTGTTTAGTGGATGCTTAACTTCGCTGGCGTAAGCGGAACATTATTGCCATTGCAATGTCTCCATGGAGAATAACATGGTTCCTAAACTGTTTTAAGAACTACACACACACACATGGTTGCTCAGGACATGCATAAAATCTAGTTTATTAAACAAGAAATAAGCAACTTAATGGGGTTTTCGTGTTGTTATACTTTCAAAGTAATGATTCCTACCATACTTGTCAAATATAAATGCTAAACAAGAAAAAGTAAAACAGAGGCTGTTTTACAGAGACGGTCTATTTTGAAGCTTGGTGTGATATGCAAATTCATGAATCGTTATGGGAAGTGTTTTATGTCATGTAATGTTCACTTGGAAATTCAAGTGTTATGCTTGGGAGGAGTAATTTTTCTGTCTATTTCAAATATACTGGGCGTGTACGCAATTTTGGCTACTTTTTGCAGTTTGTTTAGTAGTGTTTCCAAATAAACACAACATTGACACTGAC
>Ga0224511_10001615_pt1 | contig 13957 bp, 11 predicted proteins | sample SF_May12_sed_USG_2_FD_169988 | JGI IMG/M metagenome (GOLD analysis project Ga0224511, IMG submission 169988) | Sediment microbial communities from San Francisco Bay, California, United States - SF_May12_sed_USGS_8_1 | ecosystem: Environmental > Aquatic > Marine > Sediment | place: USA...
AGCCAGAACACGTACTCTCATACTAGAGTGAGACTGGGTTTAAAGTCTTCATTTCAAATAGGTAAACTATGGAATCTTAGTGATTGATGTCTTCAGCACTAAAATAAGTAGCAACTCAATGGAGTTGGGTGATGTCGATCAATAAGGTCACTTCTACACTGTATCCGGTAGTATTTAGGCCAAAGGAGAAATATGTCTATGCATCATAAGGATAACTGGCACATATAAGGTACTCAATATAACTAAAAAATGCTTAGTATCATGTTTTTGATGGCTGGCTTCAAGCCAAGTAGAACACCAGTACAGCATGACCAGAGGTGTCATTTGGAAGGAGCCATTGGGGATTTCATATAGTAATTGATACCACACCAAGCCCCTCCCCAGACTAGTAACCGTAAACAATCTCGCAACAATTCCTTGGCCTTCTCACCACGGCATTGAGCATCACAGTTACTCAACTAGCAATGACGAGCATGGAGCTAGCAAAGCCTCTAAACACAAGACCAGAAAAACGTCATCTGACTCAGGGTCGTGACCAAATTCACAACAAAACAAGATGACAGGTGAAAACTGTTCAGTGAGGAAAGGGACCCGAGGTACGAAAGAATGTAAACATCACCAAAGTTTCATGCGTGTGACGGCAGAACCCAAAGATGTGGAAAAGCATACCAGGGAGAGCCAGCCATTCGGCTAGGTTATGTGAATCTCATGCCTATTATCAGAGTCCAATCTCTTGCCCATGAGTCAATTTAAATAACGTATTGAGCCAAGATCGAATGAGGGGTGGGTGGGTAATTTCTGAACATCATTCCATCAGTAGGATGAGGACAGCCTTACCTGCTCTGTTTGGATCCTTCTCTAGCCCAAAGCCACCCTCGCGATACATATCTGCCTGCTTAGCGAGCAGCAGATAGTTCGGATCTGCCATCGTCGCGTCAAACTCTCCGTGGTCGTCAGGGTCCTGGGTAAAGATGGCGCGCTGGTATAATTCCACCGATTCCTTGTATGACTTCTCCCTGAAGAATTGGGGTAATACAGCAATCAGGTACATAGGGGACAAATTTATTACCCCTGTTTATCACACTAAAAAAGCTACTCATCACACACTGTTAGTGTACACAACCTGAAGCCAGCTGTAACAGTAATAATGACCACATTGGTTATTCCAACCGCCAATCGGCAACTCAACCTATCTAAGGAATATGTCTATGGCAGAATTTAACGGTAAATCACTGCTGATTGTGACTGCATACAAAACTATTCTAACAGGGCTAACCTCTTGGTACCGAGCCCTTCTCCAGTTTCATACGCCTTGGCCATGTAAATGATTGAGGCCCTGTCATTAGCAGCTGCCGCCTGATTCATATAATCAACGCCTTTGTTGGTGTTTTCCTCAGTCTCCTTCCAAGAGAAATATTTTTTCTTTTTATTAGGGGAGTCATATCAATATTTCGATCATACAAATTACAAGCATCATAAGGCAAGTTGGTGAGGGAGAACTCTCTTACAGAATGGTTATACATGTAGCTACGCATATTTTCATTAAGATCTGGTATCTGGTAGGTTTGTTCTTTCGGAAAAACTCTGACAGAGTTGCCTTCTCCTGGGCGAATGACATGAAAGGAAGACAACTCTATAAGAACGGTTTACAACTTTTCTTGTCTAACACACTGCTTTAAGTCACTACTACAAGGTATGGTGACGACGTGAACTAAATGGTTTCATATTCAACTTCATGTACAAAATAAAAATCTCCAATTGAATGATACGTTACATCATCTATAGGTACAATGGGTGAAAGTTCTTATTTTGTAGTCAGGATGAACCTTCATGAAGCATGGAAAGAGGTCTAAAATAATCTCACTATGTAAAGCTGGCAATCTCAACCTGAAGTAAACTACATGTGGCTGGATTAGCCCGCAGCTACTTACCGGCACTACACAGCTGACTAGTACATCATGCGGTATGTGCAGATAAATCTTGGCCATTGTGACAATGGCCTCGGGCACACCCAGCATCGCCGCGTGATCCTCATGGAAAAGTGCACTGTTCCAGTCAATCTTCTGCTCGTTAGCATCCGGCGCAAACCTACCAATCTCATGATACTTGGCAATCTCATGGTGCACCTGTGAAATTAGGTTTCAATACAAAGTTACATTTTAATAAAATCTATTCAAATGATTAAATTATTATTTTCACCACTATTATATTGTAGATACTGAACACCCACTATGAGAATTAGCTCCTCACACAATTCCTAGCTCCTACCGCTTCATTAAATAGGATGGCCAAGCGCCTGAGTGGCATAAAATGAACATATATGTATTGTACAGATTATATATTGATAAAACAATTGCCCTGATTCGATCAAATGAACTGAAATTTGCCCAAGATTATTCTTATGCTCATGCATAAGGGGGTACAGTTCTACGGGTTGCCTGAAATAACTCGCCCATACCTGTCCCAGGATGGAGTCACCCAGGTGTTCAGCCTGGTAGCGGATGAAGTGCTCGGATGTGATGTTGGACGGGCGTTTGTTATTAGTGTGCAGGCCATAGAGCTTCTCTTCCATGAGTTTGGTGAGGCTGGCGGCGTTACTGGGCAGACTGCTGGCACAGCTCTCTGAAGTCTCATACGGGTAATCGTCTGAGGAGGTAGAATACAGACTACAATCAGGAGGAAGTTATCAGCATTACAGATGCCATAGACTGGATTTAAACAGACCAGCGAACTGCCATGGTGCGTTGTGAGACCAGTGACCGATCTCAACAAGCTTGATCAATGCTATTGTTAGCGCAAGCCGACGGATCAATGAAATAATTAGACCGGAAATCACTCGGATTAGCTGGCGACACTACACGATTATAGAATCAACAGCAGGACCATGCCGTGATAATTAGAAGACCCAGCGGCAGGAAGATCACTGGACCCCATCATAATCATATACCCAGTATCATCTGAAGCGAATTCGAGAGAAGACTGAGCGTCCTCACTGCCAAATCACATAAGGCCTATGGTGAAATTATATTATTCTATGAAATTAATAATCAGTACAAAATCAGTGTGAGGGACCAAGACAAATGTGAAGGCTCGTCTCACTTTTTATCACCCTTACTAGAAAGTAGACAATTGTTAATGGCCACTGAGAGTTCTGTGAGTCAAGAAAAGAAAACTGCATTACGAAGCAGTGAAAGCATTGATGAATTTAGGGATCGGCCACCACAGTCAGTACTTCAGTAGAAACATCCCCATGAGTTTAAGGCGGGCACGAGGTTAACAGTGCAATCAGAAAACCCAAATGGGGCAATACCAAAGTGCAAATCAAATGGCAAACAGACTACAAGGCTTTACATGCTCTTACTGTGTGCGCTTGTGGCAGGCGCACTCATCCGAGTGGCCACTGCCATGCGAGAGATGCCTTTCGCGACTCTCGACATCCGATGGGGACAACAAGGCGCCCGGTTCGCCACTGTAAACAGGCCGGTAAATAGCAACTCCATTGAAATCAGCGGGGGTAAAGCGAGTCAGTCGGTGACTTGGCATCGATGAAAGCTGTTGAAGCCAATCCTGAGACTAGCGCACTAGGAGCATAGGTTTCATGTATACTGGCAGACAGAGAACTCAGATCTCCAGTATCCCGATCCGCAATAAATAGCATGAATAATACAAACTGGACACTGCAGGCGGAATAGGAAAAAATTGTATTGGAATGTATCAGCCACAGCCTCGGCAAAGAAACGCCAAGAGTGGTCACACACATAAATAGGCGCCATGCAGCAGTTTGAAAGTATAAATTCACTTGAGAAGTAACAAATATAAATATGTCTTCAAAGGCTCAACCTGTTCTGAAATTGTAAAATATCCGGACCAGTAAATCTTTACATACACACAATTTGAGTGTTACGAGTTAACAGACCAAAGCCTCAACTAGGTTTCAATACCAGCTGGCCTTGGCATTTCAAATTAGAGAGAAAATGTCTCCACTGATTGTCAGCGTTTTTTGTGTACATGCCAATCATGTGTCTGGTAGCAGTGAACTTACCGATCTCTGACTAGACCACTGTCGATTGAGTGGTCAGGACTAGTTTCCTTTTCGGAGTTATCCGTGTTTTGACTAATCTGGGAATGCAGCACCTGGTGATAGGACTCATCCTCTGGCAGAGAGCCTACAAATGCAAAGAGACTCTAGTTACCGGTGCCAACTGCAGATAGAGGACATAACCCTACCAAAACTCTACCTCGCCTCTGCCCCAACCTAGAAGAAATACCGATGAAGGGAACACCCACAAATGATTGCCAAGCAAATAAGAATAATACAGGTTATGCAATCATTCAATTCAAGGCAAATTAAGGTGAATCACAGAAGATTTAAATTCTGGGGGTGCAATTGAGGGGCCAACATAGGGGTTATGCTCATTTCATTTGTCAACTGTCAATATATGCAGGTGACATGTCACTGTTTGGGAACATTTTCCTAAGCTCTTTTATCCTCTATAGGAATGTACTGACAGGTGGTGCACAGTGTTACATAATACCGGGGTAGTAGCAGACTGGATGACATAACAGAAGGCATAAATAATTTTGGAGTCATCCCCTGTGTATAATGCTCAGTGATGGGCTATAAACTCAAATCATACATTTAAACTGAAGGCCACTGTCACTATTCACATTATTCTATTGGTAACACCGGGAACTACCCGGTCAGAATCAAGTCATACACAATGCACCAACTTCTTACTGTAACTCTCTGGGAGACTTAGCAAATAAAGCTCTAACGAGGAGCTGGCCTACTACCTAGATCAGAGACGGAGCTGAGGCAGCGTGGCCGTGGATTTGACAGCATTCTGGTGAGGTCGACACGCTCAACATTGGTTGGTGAGACCACATGGTCCTCGGATCCGCGCACTTCAGTCATTGGCAATGGCTAAGGAAGCAATGAGAGACAGTCTGTTGACAGCAGGGTAGCAGAGCTGCCGAATCACACAACAGCACCCACTGATGAGCAGTGGCATGGTACCTATGGTTTGTTGAGAATGGTCACTCAGTCACAATTCAGTAATTTGGGATTAGAGCAATAAAAGATAAAATCAACATGATTGGCTAAATATTTTCTCTGAATTATGACCCGTAGCTTTAAGAAAACTTTATTAGTGATTACGGAACTGCAAGTTCGCAAGTTGAGGCCAACACACAGCCTCTCGGTCAACAAGGTCGGGACAGTTTTCAGAAAGTTACCCAGTCTAGATTGGAAGATAAACTTACACTTCCTGCGGTGTGGTTGTTTATGGCATCCCTTTCCTTCTCGGATAAATCAAACTCCTCCAGACCGAGCGCTCGGCATATATCATTACAGTGATGTGAATTGAAGAACAGGGCCATGCCCTTCGTGCCAAGATTACCATCGCCGTATTGCAGTCCTACAACAACCCATTCGATCTTCCAGTGATCTGCCTATTATTTAAAAGGCTCAGCAAGACCCAAAGAGACAGTATGACCTTTTATTGTAACATGGCAACCCAGTACCTGAAGGGATGAATTCTTTAGGACTTGCACCAAGTCACGTAAATATAATATACTATCTCATGGCAGGTTTGGTTGTTATGGGGGATACCCTGGAGCTAAGACCCGGCAACCAGCTGATTGAGCCATCACTCAAAACAAGCCCAGCCACTGTCATTGTGTAAGTTACCATGTTGGTCAGTCGCGAGCACAGTCTGGAGGCGAGAGAAACCATGACGTATTTCCCAACAGAATACGCAACCCATAGGCAATGCCAACCAGAAACAAAGGTATAAAAAAACTACTCTTTGCCATAGAGTTATCCTCCCCTTAAGAGTTACCCCGGGGAGGAAAATTCTATGCCACATTTATCGTAGACACCAATGCGCAGAAACAATTATTGATTAAACTCTACTCCGCAATACGCAAGAAATGACTCTCACCATCTACCATACTCAACACAGGTGGTTCTTCAAAGGGAGTAGGGAAGACAACCTACCATCAAATGTGTGTATTTGAGGGTCCGTGTAGAGATCACCAACTCCTTGTACGTCCACGATAATGAGCTCGTGGCCTGATCGCTCGAATGTGAAGTGACTGAAGGCTTGTGGTGTCTGTCTGCATGTGCCGGTCTCCTCCACGAAGCCAGAGTTGGAGTTATATTTGATATACTCACCCTGCAAGAGCCTTACAAATGAGCCAACTCGCAGTTTGATCATTGACAGTTGAATTCAACTTCATTCTATTACATGGAATCAAATGCAAAATTGTGATTACTGAAGATGATCTATTATTAAGCGGGTCGAATGGATAACAAAATATGTTTCAAAAACTCTTCAAGAGCAAACAATTAAACATACTTCTATTGAAAGTTTTGGGGAAATAATGGAAAATCCCCTACCAATGCAAAGTTGTTTACTGGCCAGTTACAATATTAGATTATATGATATAGATCATGTTCATTCAGCTTCACCCGCTGTTTCTTCGAAGTTTTATATATCAGTTTTCCCACTGCTGTCTTTGCGAGGAAATAAATGGACCAGACACGCAGCACAGTCCGTAGGAATAGAAACTCAGGGCAATCGAGCCAAAAACATAAAGCTAGTGACATTTTTATGACATTCATTGTCAAAGGCCAGTCCCAAAATGAGGGTTGTGTGTCACAAGGGTGACATGGAGGTCTTACAGAGGGGGAAACTCTTACCTCTATGAAGTGCTCAAGGTGGTACAGTGGTGATCCTTCTTCCTCGATCAACTCGATAATATACATTTGGAAGATATCTATCTTCTTTGGAGGGTTGTGCCTGTTGTATTCCTCCGCCCATAACTGTAAATTGAGGAAGAGTATAACTACAACAACTATACACAGGTCAACACCAGAGGTGATCAGGAAAACCTAAGCCACATGAGGCGGGCGCAGGCTTCAGCTCTTATTCGCATAAACCACGAGGACCATGGACTGAGACGTACAGGACCAATGATTCCACTTTCAATACAGTAAAGTTGATAGGATTAGCGCATAAAAACCAATCAAAATCCAATAACAGCACAATAACTGCCAATGCTAAGACCAGTCAAACAAGGTAATGGTGTGGCAGTCACCTCGCAAGACTATTTGACGCACTGCATCATGAAAGGCACAACCCTAGATAGGTGTGTCCCTGGTTAGACTAAACCATAGAAGTTGATAGCCACAATAAATCATTCTATGTTCAGCTTCATGCTAGCTTGGCTTCATGCAAAGTATTGTTGGGTAGCTCGACAATGCGAAGGTCAGTGACAGTTATTTGACCCATATCAAAAACTGACCTATATAGATCAGCTTTAATTGGTCAGCTAGAGAAAACAAAACACACTGATCAGCTGAACAAATGAATGACTCGCAGACACTGGTCAAAAACAAGCAGCATAGTGATTAGCACTCTAAAATATCAAATGTGGCTTTGCGGCTTAATGCAGGTTTCACTAGAACCTACAAAAGTGATAGATTGGACCTATTCATGGAAGCCCATGTCCGGCTTTTGTTAGCAGGAAACCCGGACCTTGGCATCCATTTGTAGCTTGACATCCTCGAAGTACACGCTTCTGTCCACAGACTCAATGTATTTTTTCGCCACATAATTTCCGGCATGATTCCAGTCACTGGAGTGGCAAAAGTGTGAGAGCTTCTTCAGTCTGTAGCATTGGCGCATTGCACCTCTGTTGAATGGCTGAAATGAGAAGGTTAGATGCTGTTACGGGCAGTGAGTCTGTGCGGTAAAACAAAAAAAGAAGCCGCCGAATGTAGTCTTAATGGCTTCTGAACCCATGGTAGTGAGGTGTCTTGGTGTTATACCCCCCCCCCCAATATACAGGCGTTTACAGCTCCACATACCAGAATATCCACAACCGGGAGGGGAGATGACCTTAGGAGTAACCACAAACACACTTCAAGCCCATATTCATGGTCTCCAACTGAGCAGGGCATAAAACAAGATGAGAATTAGTGGTGTGTGACAGCCTAATCCCACAGATATATCCTGCCTTGATCAATGAAAGGATCCACCCTAGGCTAACTTGATGGAATAAAAATATGGCTGCTCTTGATAAAGCAATCCCTAAAGAAGTGTTTGAAGTTCAAAAGTTATCTTTTCAATGGAAGAAAGAGACCACTATTGACTAGATAACTGCGAGGCCATGTAGTAGTGTGGTGACATCCTGTGAGACCTACTAACAGATAACAGGGCCTGAAACCTTACTTCACCACTACCAGGACATTTCACGATAAGAGCACAGCCAGACTGGAGACATATAACTGTACCTTGCCCTCCATCTTCACTTTTACATTGTCTGTGTGCCATTTCTTCTTCTGGGGGTTGTACCTGCAGATATATTACGTGACTAATGAGTGCAGGCAGCTGATGACCCGGCATCATTGACAGATTGACCCGGATCTAACAAAGAAGTTTATCTAGCCACGGAAGCCAGCAACTCAATTCACTGGCGAGATAATGCAATCCACACTATTATTTGGAGTAGTCATGGCCTTCAGACATTTTATCGCATGACTTTCTGTATGGGGTGGAACAGAAACCAACTCACAGTAAAAATAAAAAGAAACAAAAAGATAAGGTTTTCTATCACTGGGGTGCTGGCTGTCGATGATTAGTACAGAGCACCCGGCTCTGTGGAACTCAAAACCTATGACTATACAAATAACATTGGCGATTTGCAAGAACTCAGAACTTAGAAAGCAGAAGTTAGTCCGCCGCTGACTAGCCACCTACCTGTGCCTTATGGCGTTTCGTTCTTCCAGATCACCCAGATGGAACGCATTCCACGGGTCTTTATGATGCCACACTTTCTTCAGCGCCTCATACCATCTCTTGTTCTTATCGGTGACATGAGCATTGGGTATAAGAACATTTAGGGGCAGAACCTATGAAAAAAGCAGAGTATATTATGGTATACACCGATCTTTACTGGCAGATGTACCTATGAGATTTAAGGGTCCTTTGCTGGATTATGAGTCAAGCTCATCTAAAAAGTAAGCATTCAAATACTATTAGGAAATGTATTGCAGCATTGAGAGTAGAACACTCTTGCTATTAGCTTCGGATTGAGCTAGTCAACAAATGAGACTTGGAATCCACTGCCCAACAGCATGATGGTAATTAGAGCTGGGGTAAACTTGTTTACTATGATGATATTGGGGAAAGTGAGTCCTCCAATGACTTGCTATTCCTGAAGGATAGCCTGTAAACAGGTTGTAAACAGACACCACTGTTCCATACGCATGTGGCTGGGCTTGCTTCTGTATATGAGCGGCAGTGGATGGTATAGAGGTTATTGTGCAGCAGCGTCAGTAGGAAATAGCAATGTGTCAAAGCGAGATAAATGGATGCAAAAACCAAATGACTCGCATACATATACGTGCACATCAATACAAGGTCAATACAAGGTCTAGATACTAAAATGCACAATCTTTATGATTATGATGGATGCGGCAACACAGTGTAGGCAACATTATAGCAGCTAGTCCACCGAGTCAGGGAAAGACTTAATTTTACAAAGGGTCAGCGGAAGAAATAATTTCGGGAAATGGAACGCCATTGACACTCACCCGTCTCTGCACCGGTGTAACCTGTGATACATAACTGGTAGTGACTCTGTGATGACAAAAATAAACCTAGGGGCTATGACTGTATTTGACTAAAGGCTAGGCCTACATTACTGGGGTAATTGGGGCCCACTAATAACAGAGCTATAATAATAGAAGTTGTTTACTGCAAGATTATATTATTAAACAGGGAGTTTTGGCTGAATGGGTCTAGAAACCAAAACCTGAGACCAACCTTTCGAATTCCAAGCTTTATCTGTCTTCTTTGTCTGAGAGAAACAAACTGCTCCTTATTATCTTCAGTATCCTCTGTAGTTTCATCAAGGCCCACATCCACAATGGGAAACATTAATATTTCTTCATCATCAAGACTTTCAGATTCAGTTCTGGGCATAGTCTAATGGGTTTGATGACCAACAGAGTCTGCATAGGAAGCAACAACCCAATGATACTGGGAATCAGAGTATACGTGATAAATACAGAGAACTCCCCATAATATGTCACGAAGTCCCACCTCCCAGTTAACTTGCAAACAACCCTTTTTTTAGTTTACTTTAACATACAGAAGGCTGACTTAACTGACCAATAATAAATACTGAGTTACCATTAGAAAAAACGAATGCCTGCAAACGAAAATGTGCATAACAAACACAGTGATTAATAATTCGCTCAACTCAACACAAGCCGTCATTAATTGCTAAGATAAATGAACATGAATCGTTGAATGGCTCTCAAGTTGGAAATGAATGGCGATCATCCACAATGACTGAATCACTACCAGTCATTCAGTGATTCACTCACCGACACTCTATCATTGAATTGATTGACTGACTCGGTGACTGAGTGAATCAATTTATATTGTGACGAATAGAGCTCCTAGTCCTACTCTTAGACTAGAAGTCAAAACTAAGACCTGATGGTGGACCGTCAACTCAACTAGTCTCATGAGTTGCACTTTCGCTTCAGTTCAGTTGCGTTGGCGTTGGTATCACTAGCAGTCTGACTCTAGTCTAGAGACTAGACTCTAGAGTCTACTCTAGTCTAGACCTAGTCACATAGTCAGGCTAGTGAAGTGAGTAGTGATGCGACTCTCAGTCTCATTGTGAGGTGGGACTCTCACTTGTCTTGGCGATCAGGCAGCAGCCTTACGTACAGCACTTAATACACTAATAAAAAATCCCAACGGTAGCGCTATCGGATACGAAGATATTCTTATTGAAAAAGGATTTCGGTGAAAAACTTCTAATACTTTCCCTAATTCAAAACGTGTCCTCACCTATCTTCATTCCGACAACAACAACCGTTGCAGACGTGACTGGCCTGGATCCAATCAACAGCTCGTTGATGCTGCCACAGCCAATCACAGTAGCTCTCATGACCTAGAGCCCGTTATGGGGCTTTAAAGGAAAATGACTCACGCGTGATTCATTATGGCGGCCTCCATGAAGTTGACAAGGGTGGGCATTGAGGTCAGTATTGGTGCAGAATTTTGTGCAAAAACAACAATGATAACGCATTTGTAACATAAATTCAACACTAGGAACTTATGGCTTACCCAAGAGCATAGGATTCTAGTAGTAGAACTAGTGCTAGTAGTCTTGACTGCCACTATCACTCAGTCACTCACTCAGAATCAGACTCACTCAGTCACTCAGACTCACTCACAGTCACTCACTCACTCACAGTCACTCACTCACAGTCACTCAGTAACTAAGTAAGTGTAACCTAACAGTAACACTTAACAGTTACAGTAACTGTAAGTGAGTAACGAGTCAGACTAAGAGTAACTGTAAGTAACACTAACAGTAAGTGAGTAACAGTTAACAGTCACACTCACAGTTACTAGTCAGAGTCACAGTCACACTCGCAGTGTTAACTTTTTAAGTATATAATATTAATAGTACTTATATTATTTATAAGATAATAATTATAATATAAGTTTATAACACTATCAGATAACACGGTGACACTGGGCTGAGTGACTAACGTAACTCACTGTGACTCACTCATTCAGTAACTGACTAACTCATTACTCAGGTTCTCAGTGTCGCTGTCAATTCAATGTTATTGTTAATATTTACCCTAGTATGTAGGCGCGCCCGCTACAGCCACAGTCTCATAATCATAATGATGGTATCCCTCTAGTCATCACCTTGGGTGGTTGGGACTGCGACGGACTTGGCTTGTTATTGCTAAATGAACCGGATTACTCGCTAACTAGACTTACTAAGTTATATAAATTTATTTTATTTATAAATTTGATCTGTTTGTACTTGGTAATACTACAATGCAAGTTCTAAAAACACCGCATCAGCGTATACCAATGGTTTAAGCACTGTTGGCTGCTAAGCAGGCAAAGAATAGCAAGAATTTACCCGTGTCCATGTTACATAATTTACCTTTGCAGCTGTATTTATTTTATAGTGAAAACAGTGGCTATATGGGCAGAAGAGCCTTATTAAAGGGGTGTTGACACGGTTGATGGTAGACTCACTTTCGGAGTTGTGTTCCCCAGTCTTAAAGGGAGGCAACTCGCATTCATTGCGACGCTATCGAGTGGTCTTTTGCCACAAAACGAATAGCGGTCACTCGATTAACTACGGCTCAAATAGAACGAAAATGGGATCTAATTACTAAAACTTAGTAACCTAATGATCTTCACCCCCTCATAACATCGAGTAGAACTCAAAATTGAATGTAAGATTGGAGAAAACTTAGCTATAAGATTAGAAGTGCTTTGCCGATTTTCCCTAGACCTATTTTACTAAAGAGAGGCCGTTGTGTTCGGGCCTCTGTCATTTCGCAATAATGGCACTAACGGTCGCCAACAGAGGTGAACAACTGTTTTCTGAAACCCTATTCCTATATTTTTGTTGAACATTTTCTCTATATAGATTTGTGTAACTACAGGTCTAGTGCGCACCTGCAAGAGGATTTTCCAAACATCAGCGCGTAAACCGAGAAACCCATGCAAACGCCAACAGCTCTGTATTAATTTCCTATCTCAAGGCCAACTCTGTTGCGTCGAGGGTCCGAAAAGTGCATCGCCGAGGGCTCTAAGTATGAGTATTGGGTAGGGCTATATCTAAGCTTCCATTTGAGCCGGGTATTGGGCCCATTTGTTCATGGTAGGCTTCAGAATATGAAAACAAGTGGAGACACTTTTGGCCACGACATAACTCCTTTAAGTTTTACCCTGGGCAACAGACTTGATCTTTAACTGAGCTGCTGTGAAATTGACTGGTTATACTGTTTTGGGATAGAAATTGGAATGACATTGCCTCTTCCTTGTGTATATGTAGGTTTTATCTTTTTTAGGCCATGCTTTCATGCGCCTCCCGAGTTTCAGCTGCACTTGGATGCGGTTTACAGCAGAATCGCCACATAAACAAACATTACAATCCTCAATTTAAAAGAGAACGCAGAGAAAAATTTCTGAAGGTAAGGAAATGTAGCATCTAGCAGGATAACTCAGCAGTTGGAACGCTTGACTCAAGTTCAACAGATCCTAGTTATACAGAGCTTCAGCTATGAATATGAGGTACTCACATGAGTTCTAGCTTCTGCTCTGGAACGAGCCTCAGACTTAGGAGGTCCGCTCCTGTCCGTATAGAACTATGAAAATGGGTTTGTTGGACTTTTTTACATATTAACGTAATGCTTGTTTTTATGGAAAATGAGCACTCACTTTTAGAAATCCCGATCTCTTGTGTTTCTGCGCAGGATTCTACTTGAACTGACAATGACATTGTTTTACCTAACATGTGACTGAGTATTCGCATTTTCCTTGTAGGTTGACCTGCCAGACTTTGACCGGGTTCACCGCTACCTTCGCCAGGAGATGACTCCTGCTGAGATTCGGGCCTTTATGAAACGTCAAGGCCTTATACCATACAGAAAGGATGCTCCCATCATAACCCTCTCTGACAGTGGTAGGCAAAACAATACCCAGTATGGACGTGTCTACTGGGGATGTTCAATACAGAAACAATTATACAGGGATAATATGCTGCTAATAACGCCAATGATTAGATCCAATGTGAGAATGGTACTATAAGAAGGTCATTGCTTCATAAGGATTTTAAAACGGTGGCTCATTAGTGGGAAGAATAAAATGTGCTCTACAATCCTCTTTATGTTAAGTGGACTCAAATAATAATGCCTAGCTTTGCGAGGGATACGGCCGTTAACCACTGACCAGGTGGCGCCTTCGGCTGAATACTACTCGTATCTTTTGCTTGAGAAAGTACAGTGTCAGGACAGTCTGCTATAGTATACCCAGTTCAGAGGCGTTTCATTGAAGTAAAACTATTCCATGAACTTCAACTAAAAACCAGCAGTGTTGTGCTTCGGCTAGCG
>Ga0224511_10001616_pt1 | contig 13956 bp, 11 predicted proteins | sample SF_May12_sed_USG_2_FD_169988 | JGI IMG/M metagenome (GOLD analysis project Ga0224511, IMG submission 169988) | Sediment microbial communities from San Francisco Bay, California, United States - SF_May12_sed_USGS_8_1 | ecosystem: Environmental > Aquatic > Marine > Sediment | place: USA...
GATAGTAGCCCTGGCGGTGGCCAAATCCGCCATCCCCGGCGCCTGGGATAACCGGGCCGTGATGCACGCCCAGCTTTTCCTTTTCGGATCCTTCATGTCCATTGCCGTGTGGAGGACCATTGTGGGGTATGGCCTGGAAGTCAGGCCAACAGGGCAGAAGCGGGATGATGGAACGCCAAAATACTTACCACCCGAACAGGTTTACAAATCCCACAAGATCGCTTCGATGATCCTTGGGGTTTTCATCATCGCGCCGTTTCTGGCGGTGGCGGCGTATCATGGCCGGTTCTCCGAGTTCGGCGGATGGCTTGTGGCCCCCATCATGGGCATCGGGCCGGCGCTTTTCCTGCGGGACTACCTGTCGCGTCGATAGTGGCCCAGACGCCAGCCCTCTGGCTTGGCTCCCCTACTGTTTCTCCCCCCGTCCGAGCACCAGCCTGCGGAAAATCCGGGTGGAGACGTTGGTGAATCCGGCGCTCTCCAATATCGCGCGCATTTCCGCTTCATCGAAAGGTTTGGCGGAATGATGGCCAGCGCTCCCCGGCGCTCCCTTGCCCGAGCCTTTCGCCAGAAAATCCGCCACCACCACCACGCCGCCAGGCTTAATGACCCTGTGCATCTCCCTGGCCGAGGCCTGAGGGTCATGGACATGGTGCCACACCAGGGCGCAGAACGCCCGGTCCACAGAATCCGCCTTCAGGGGCAGAGCGGTGATGTCCCCCTGCTTCGCCTCCACCCATTCGCCCACCCCCGCGTTCCGGATGCGGTGGGAAAAAGTCTCCAGCATCTGGGGCGAGGAGTCGACACCGATAACCCTCCCCTGCTCCACCCTATGGGCCAGCTTGATGGAGTAGTATCCAGATCCGCACCCTGCGTCGAGGATTGTTTCCTTTCCGGAAAGGTTGAGCATGTCCGCCAAGGCGGGGAAGGGCCCTCCGAGCCAGAGCAGCTCTAAAAGCTCCCGCAAATAGCTGGACATGAACCAGGCGAGGATCCTGCCTTTTGTTCCGGTGTATTCCTTGTCGATGTGGCTATTGGTCATTTTTGTTTCCTTGTTGCTTTCGTAAAATAAGTCTACCTGTCTGTGGATCTGTTTTATATTCTTCAAGCGTGTTTAAGTAATTTGCAGCTTTTGTATTTTTCACATATCTCAACGCTTCTTCTATTGGAATCTCTCCTCTTCCTGATGGAGTAACCTTTTCTTTTCCGCGATGACTCATGAAATATTGCGCAAGCACTTTTCCCCACTTTTTTCCTTTTATATCCCGGTGCAATTCTGCATAATCTTTTTTCATACCTACATGAAACTGTGCAAATGATTCCGATGAATTCATAATATTATTTATGCTTGCTTTCTGATTTTCAGAAAGCACTTTCGCATACTCAAGGTTATTTATTATTTCTATCAACTCATTCTTTGTAAAATTAGCAAATTCAAAATCTGGGGTTGAGACCAAGAAGCAACCAACAATTTCATCTTGCTTAGCAGCTTGTTTTACTACTCTAAGATTTTCCCCCTTATCACCGTCTAGCAAAATAATACTAAACACAGATGTATTTTTATCTCTCCTTAACGATTCGGAAAAGCTTAAATTCTTTGATTTACTTTCAACAAATTGTCCTTTGAGATTGATAATCTCCACATGGCTATAATCCTGAGTAACTTGGGTAAAAAAAGCATACTCAGTCTCTCCTTCAACATAACATCTTGTTTTTATCCCATAATCCAACCCTAAAGCTCTCAAAAATTCTTTTACATTTTCATATTTATCTTCAATTCTATTTGAACCGTAAAGTCTCTTTCGGGCACCTGGCATCCATTGTCCATAACCAATTTCATCTTCTTCGGGGAGTTCTATAGAAAATTCTTTTTCTGTTGCTATTCTTATCATTTTTGCCATTGTTTTCAACAGAAGCGCCCCACCCAACATTCCATCAATTTCTTGCATTTTTCTTGTTTTCATTAGGCTTAACAAAGCATGAATGGTTTTGTTTGGATCAAGAATTTGCGAGGCTTGACACAATTCTTCATGATATGTTTTTAAATTTTCAAGACCTATTGACCTGAGAAGGTTTGATAGATCCTTCCAATAATATTGAACCCTTTCATGGTGATCTTTTAGGTCAAAAGGAAACGTTAATTTTATGTAATCGAACATAAAGTAACTCGCCCATGGTTCAACTGCCACAGACAAACCAACAATGTCATTCCACCTGATAATCATATTTACAAAATTGTCGCCAGAAGTGCTTTTATCGAGATATTCAATCTTTTCTTTTGCATAATCCTTTATTGAATTAGAATTCTGGACATATTGGAATGGATTCAACCTGAAAAAGTCTAGCCAGCATACCAACCTAAAAAGCACATAAAAACGAAATGGGTGAAATTCAGATTTGAACTCATTGGGTATAATGTCAGCGCTGCCTAATGAGTTTCCCCACCCATCATACTTGGATTTAGGGCGGCGATTATCTAAATAATAACAAACATTATTTTGCGATTCACAATATTCAATTCCCTCAATGTTATGTTGCTCTAAGAAGATTATTCGATCAGCTAAAAGCAGCTTAAGGTTAAAGGCATCTTTAATCATTTTCTTATTTACGCTAGGAAGGCCTTTTTTCTTCACATAACTTACCAAATGCTCGATATCAAGAAAGTCATACTGAGATATACTCGACGCTTTCCTTGCCAGGAGTTTATATTGCTGGATCATGCCATATCCAATTTGTGATCTTTAGGTCACACCCTTGCTGATTGGGATAAATTATCGAATATTCCTTAATGTCAATATTTCACTTTGAGCAAACACCATATTTCATTTTGCTTCACAAAAAAACCGTCACGGCCATTATAGACCGTGACGGTTATGAAATCACTTTTCCCTATCTCCAGCCAACCGATGAATCGGTGGACTAAAGACAGCGGGCTACATAAGCGGTTTTAGTACATTCCGCCCATATCGCCCATGCCGCCCATGCCGCCGCCGGGCATTCCGCCCGCCGGTTTGTCCTCCGGCAGCTCGGCCACCATCGCTTCGGTGGTCAAAAGCAGCGAGGAGATGGAAGCGGCGTTCTGCAACGCGGTGCGGGTCACCTTTGTGGGGTCGATGATCCCGGCTTCCACCATGTCCACATATTCGCCAGTGGCGGCGTTGAGGCCGATCCCCTGTTTCTCCTTCAGCACCCGCTGAACCACCACCGAGCCTTCCAGCCCGGCGTTGTTGGCGATCTGGCGCAGAGGCTCTTCCAGGGAGCGGCGGACGATGTTCACGCCCACTTCCTGGTCGTGGTTTTCGGTCTCCACTTTCTCCAGGGCGGAGATGCAGCGCAGCAGGGCCACACCGCCTCCGGGGACGATGCCTTCCTCCACCGCGGCGCGGGTGGCGTGCAGGGCGTCTTCCACGCGGGCCTTCTTCTCTTTCATCTCCGTCTCCGTGGCGGCGCCGACGTTGATGACGGCCACTCCGCCCACCAGCTTGGCCAGGCGCTCTTGCAGCTTCTCCCGGTCATAGTCGGAGGAGGTCTCCTCGATCTGGGCGCGGATCTGTTTCACGCGGCCTTCGATATCCTTCCCTTTGCCTTTGCCCTCGACGATGGTGGTGTTCTCCTTGTCGATGGTGACGCGCTTGGCGCGGCCCAGGTCTTCGAGGGTGATGTTCTCCAGCTTCACGCCCAGCTCCTCGGAGATGACATTGCCGCCGGTGAGGATGGCGATATCCTTGAGCATCTCCTTGCGCCTGTCGCCAAAGCCGGGGGCCTTGACGGCGGAGACGGAGAGGGTGCCGCGCAGCTTGTTCACCACCAGGGTGGCCAGGGCTTCGCCTTCCACATCCTCGGAGATGATCAGAAGAGGCTTGCCCAGCTTGGCCACTTTCTCCAGGATCGGCAGCAGGTCCTTCATGTTGGAGATCTTCTTCTCGTTGAGCAGGATATAGACATCCTCGAGCTCACACTCCATCCGCTCCGGATTGGTGACGAAGTATGGGGAGAGATAGCCACGATCGAACTGCATTCCTTCCACGATCTCCAGGCTGGTCTCCATGCTTTTGGCTTCCTCGACGGTGATGACGCCATCCTTGCCCACTTTGTCCATCGCCTCGGCGATCAGGGCGCCGATGGTGTGGTCATTGTTGGCGGAGATGGAGCCGACCTGGGCGATCTCTTTTTTGTCCTTGGTGGGCTTGGAGAGCTTGCGCAGTTTCTCCATCACCTTTTCCACGGCGGTCTCGATACCCCTTTTCAGGTCCATGGGGTTGGCGCCGGCGGTGACGTTCTTGATCCCTTCGCGGAAAATAGCCTGGGCCAGCACGGTGGCGGTGGTGGTGCCGTCGCCGGCCACATCGGAGGTCTTGGAAGCCACCTCGTTGACAAGCTGGGCTCCCATGTTCTCGAAGGGGTCCTTAAGCTCGATTTCCTTCGCCACAGTCACACCGTCCTTGGTGATGGTGGGGGATCCGAATTTCTTTTGTATGATGACGTTGCGCCCCTTCGGGCCGAGGGTGACCTTGACCGCATTGGCCAACTGGTCCACGCCCTTGAGGATTTTATGACGCGCGTCTTCGCTGAAGTTGATCTGTTTAGAAGCCATTTATTGAAAATCTCCTGTAAATAGGTTGTATAACGGTGCTTATTTGCCCTCGATGACGCCCAGAATGTCGTCTTCGCGCATGAGGAGGTACTCCTCGTTATCGAGTTTGAGTTCTGTGCCGGCGTATTTGGAATAAATCACTTTGTCACCGACCTTGACCGTCATTTTTTCCTCTTCCGACTTGCCGGGGCCCACAGCCACGACTTTCCCCTCTTGTGGCCGCTCCTTGGCGGAATCCGGGATGATAATACCACCTTGAGCTTTTTCCTGAGCTTCCGTCGGTTTTATCAAGACCCTGTCGTTCAACGGCCTGACATTCACTGCCATTCTTTCCTCCTATAAATCAATTAGTTGTGTGTGCGCCGGTGTGCCACCTGGCGCTGTTCAATCCATTTGCGTCTTGTGTTAAACCCAAAATGTCCATTTCTTTAGCGCTCGACTACTCTGAGCGCTAAACCAGAGATAGTATCACAAAACCGAATTGGCAAGGCGGAATTGGAAAAAAGATGGAATTAGTTGGGCAAGGAGGATAGGCAAAAAGATATCTGCCTGATTGACAAGGCTTTACAGCTTGCCCTATCGTTTTGTGGAATGGGTGAGAGAGTAGGTGACCTTGGCCATGATCTCCGTATCCTCGGTCTGGATAAAGAACTGGTCATGCATCAGGGTCACTTCGAAGATCCTGGGGAAGATATCGCTGGCCCCCTGGTCCATAAGATATGTGCACAAAATGGTCATCGGCTGGGAGTTGGATATTTTGTTGATTCCGTTCTCCACTTCCAGCAGAGGGTGGTGTCGTCCATCGCAGCAGTCTATATGCTTGGCCCCGGTGCCAACCATTCCGCTGAACCCGTTTCTCGTGGAATGGTCCGCCGCCCACTTCCATTTTTCCAACACCCCGTTGACGCCATGTTTTCTGTATATCTCGCTCATATTGGCGATCACCAGCGCTCCTCTGCCCTCCATCTCGTCCACATCGATCTTCAGGGAGGACAGATGCCTTCTCGCGTCATCCGGATGCTGCCACCAGCAAGCCTTGAAGAAGAATGAGTTTGGATTTTGCGCCAGGGCGGCGGAAAAGTATGTGAGCTCAAAGTCCAGGATGTCCTTCTCCAGCGAGAAGATACCCATGTAGTGGCCGGTTTTCAGCGCCAGGCTCACCAGGCCCTTGAAGGTGTCTGTTTTCTGGGGTGGGGCGCCAGCTTCCATGAAGGTGGCCAGTTTCTTGCGCTCTATCCTCCAGGATGGGCCGATCTTGACTGCCGGCAAAATCCCCTGTCGGCACATCTTGTATATGGTGTTGGTGTGCGATTTGAGGATTATCGCCACTTCTTCGACAGTTAAAAAGTCCATAACAGCTATCGAGACTTTGCCTTTTAAATATCTTTATTATCCGCGGGCGCCATCGAAAGAACCCTGAAAAACGCCTTGACGGGGGGGAATTCATTCCGCAACCGGGGGGTATTTACCTTTGGTAATACGCGTCTTTCAATTACCGTGGGTCGCCACACCCTTAATTGAATTATTCTAAACCAATTTATCATCTTTTTAAACTTTTTTTTAACGCAAAACTTGGCAAGCGCGGGTCCGGTTTCAGGCTTGGCCGACCATGCGCAAGAGGGGCGCCAAAGGGTCAGCGCTCTGTCCTGGATTATTTAAAGGAAGGGGGCTCTGGGCGACCTGTCATCCGAGCGGTGAGATTATCACTTTTTCGCCGGAAGCCCCCAACTGCTTGCCAGAAATCTGAACAGGTCTTCCCGGGGAAGCGCAGTGGAGATCAGGTATCCTTGCGCCTCGTCACACCCAATGGATTTTAGATACTCAAGCTGCTCTTCGGTTTCCACTCCCTCGGCGATTACTTTAAGCCCCATGTTGTGGCCTATGGATATGGTGGTCTTGGCGATGGCCCGGGCGTCCTTGCTGTCCAGGATTTCACTGACAAAGGATCGGTCTATTTTCAGGCTTCTGAGGGGAAACTTCCGCAGATGCAGAAGGGATGAATAGCCGGTGCCGAAATCATCGATGACCATGGAGACCCCCAACCGGTCCAGACGCTCCATGGTTTTCGCCGTCAGGTCCGGATCGCGCAAAACGGCGCTTTCCTTTATCTCCAGCTCCAGGAATTGGCCGTCCAGGCCATATTTCTTCAGCCCTTCGGAAACCAGGGGAACCAGCTTTTGTCGTTCCAGTTGCCGGAAGGAGACATTCACCGCCATGCGCAGGGTCTCATACCCCTCCTTATGCAGGTCCGCAAGCAGGGAACACGCCTTGTCAAAAACCACTTCGCCGATTTCCAGAATCAGGTTAGACTCCTCCGCCACGGCGATAAGCTCTTCGGTGTGGATGATCCCCACCTCCGTGTTGCAGCGGGCCAGCGCCTCTATCCCGACTATCCGATGGGTGCCCACATCGATTTTCGGCTGGAAGCAGCAGGAGATATGCCCTTCTTCCAGCGCCTGCCGGATCCCCCTTTCCATCTCCATGCGGCGCACCACCTTGTCGTTCATGCTCTCGTTGAAGAACTGATAGTTGTTTTTACCCAGCTTCTTGGCGTGATACATGGCAAGGTCGGAGTTTTTCGTCAGATCCTCCCCATCTTTCCCGTCTTCGGGATACAAGGCTATCCCAATGCTGGTGGTGCAATACATGTTTTCTTTCTCGAAGGAATAAGGCGCCGACAGCGCCTTTATGATCCTGTCGGCGGCCACTTCGGCCTCCCCCACTTTCCCGATCCCCTCCAACACCACCACGAACTCGTCCCCCCCGATCCTGGCCACCGTGTCCACCTCCCGCAGGCAGCTTATAAGCCGCACACTCATCCCCTTGAGCAGCATATCCCCCACTTCGTGGCCCATGGTGTCGTTGATGTTCTTAAAGTCGTCCAGATCCATGAACAGCACCGCCACCATCACCCCCTCGCGCTGGGCCTTGTCTATGGCGTGCTTTAGCCGGTCCCGGAAAAGCAGACGATTGGGCAGCCCCGTCAGCGGATCGTGGAACGCCTGATACTTTATCTCCTCCTCGTTTCGCTTCAGGTCCGTGATGTCGTGGAAGACGGCGGCGTACTGGATCACCTCCCCCTCCGAGTCCTTGATGGCGGTAATGGTTAGCCATTCCGGATATATTTTCCCGCTCTTGTGACGGTTCCATATCTCCCCGCGCCACTGGCCATCTTTTTTCAACGTCCCCCACATGCTGGCGTAAAACTCGCTGTCGTTCACCGCGGATCGCAGAATACCGGGGGTCTTGCCTATCACTTCCGCCGCTTCATATCCGGTTATCCGGGTAAAAGCTGGGTTTACGAATTGAATCTTCGAATCCTTGTCGGTGACGATGACCCCTTCCATGGCGGTCTCGAAGACATAGGAGGCCAGCTTGAGGTCCCGTTCCGTGTTTTTGCGGAAAGAGATGTCCCGAATCACCGCCTGCACCACCATCCGTCCCCCGTAATCAAAAGACTTGGCGCTGATCTCCACCGGGATGACCCCGCCATCCTTGCGCTTATGGGTCCGCTCGAACACCAGGCTCTTCCCCTCTTTCATCTCCTGGTAGGGAGCGTCGGTGGAAGGATCAAATCCGCCATGGATTATATCGTCAATCTTCAGCTTGAGCAGCTCCTGCTTGGTATACCCCAGCCGTTCGCAGGTGATCTGGTTGGCCTCGAGTATCAGCCTTTCCACCGGGTCGAAAATGATTATCCCGTCGTGGGCGTATTCGAAAAGGTTCTGGTATTTGCGGGCGCCGACCAGAAGCGCCTCCTCGGCGTTGCGCCTCTTTTTAATCATCACGTTAAAAGCCTCGGCCAGGCTGGACAGCTCGTCTTTTCCCTCGGTTTTCATTTTGTGGGACAGGTCACCCCGGCTGATCCTCATAACCCCCTCGGACAACGCCCCAAGGGAGGTGATAACCCGATGCACTATTTTCCAGGCGACAAACGCCACAAACACGCTCACCGCAGCGGTAAGATACAGCAGCATTTTGGCCCGGGCGCCCTTTTCCACCGTTTCATCCATCGACCCCCGCAGCCTCTCCCTCACCTTGGGCAAAAGATGCAAGGTCAGCAGAACATCCAGCTCCTTCCTCCGTTCCTTCAGATTGTCCAGCAGGGTGTGTTTCTCGTCCTCCCGGTCTATAATCTCCGCGGCCAGAAGGGCGGATTCGGCGAATTCCCCGCCTATCTTTTTCAGCAAATCAAGGCTGGCCCGGGGCAGGTCGCGCTCCTTCATCTCCGCCATATGCCGGGTGAAGCCTGCCAAAGCTTCCGAGGCGGCGGTGCGCAATCTGGGCTCCCGGGTGGCCAGATAGGCTTCTATGGAGATGAAAGTCTTGTCTATGCTGGCTTTCATTTTGAGCAGAGGATCCAGCGCCAAAGGCGAGGATTTCACAATTTCGATCTCCTGGCCCAGCAATCCGTCTATCCTGCTGATCCTGGAGCTAAGCTCCTCCAGATCCTCGTATTGATGCTTGGACAAGTCTACGATCTGTTCCGAAGCGCTTTTGTACACCTTGAATTTCTTCAGGATTTCATCGATGATGAATGAGAATTCCGCCGCAGGCTCGCTGGCGCCGATCTTTTCCAGCTTGCCCTGGAGGATGGTGGAGGATTGGACCCATTGGTCGTGAACCTGTATATTTTGCCATCGGGAAAACTCCAGAACGTGGCTGTACACCTCCTCCAGTTTGGTTTTCGATTCCAGGATCTCAATCTCGAAAGGCTCCTCCACCTGCACAAGGCGATGGAACCTGGATTCGCTGTTCTGGATGGTGAAATAGAAGATGAAGCTTGAAGACAGGGTGAGCAACACCAGGCCTCCAACCAGCATGGCTATTCTACGTCGTAACATACAGGGCGCTTTGCAATTTGAGTCAGACCTATTAACTTTTGGAGGTCAACGAACACGTTTGGGAATTTTCAAGTGTAATGCCGGGCAAGCCACCCTCCAGGATATGATTGACTTCCCCAAACCCGCCACCAGCATCTATGGAATATTTGAACACATTCTAATCGGAAAAAGGAAAAAAAATTGGGCCGATACTGTCTCATTTAAGGTCAAATGTCCGGTAAATGAACTTTTTCCACAGGTCCGATTTCAGCGAAATCTGCGGATATTATTCTCTGGGGCTTTCTTTTTTCTTTCCGATGACCAATATTGCATATAAGAGACAACATAAGGAGAAGCGCCATGACCAGGTCTCATTTTGTGGATTCCGCTGACAAACTGAACACTGTTGAATTCGTGCCATTTATGGTCGGCATCACATGGCTCCTGATCAGCGTGGTCGGTTTGGCAATCACCCTCGGGTTTGTGGTATACACCCTAGCCATGTAATCCGGCGGAGTTGATCGCCCGCGATATCGTCGCATTGAATTGCGGAACGGGGAGGAGGGTTTATTTTCGTCCTCCCTTCTTCAATAATGGGAGCAGGAGAGCTTCGGTTTCGCTCAATATTTCAACATATTCCCCTCCCGGACGCCTTTTATTCCCAAACAGCTCCCCGCGCATGACCCCAAGCCTGCCATCCACGCATTTATACAGCTCCAGGGATCCTTGCGCCATGGCCATCCTTTCTGCCATCAACAGCTTTTCCGCCTTCCCGAAAAAACCGGCCAACCTTTCAACATACTTGCCGGGAATGTCGTTGTCACTCCCATACGCCACCTCCCGGGCCAGCTCCATCAGGGCGCAGTATTCGATCCCCCGGATTCCCCTGCGCCAACGGATCAGCCACTCGTTGCGCCTGGTCCACAAAAAGTTGCTCTGGCCGAACTGGTTAAAATCCTCCACCAAATCCAGCAGGCCCATCGCCATATTGCCCGTGGCGCATTCATCGGGAGTCGATGGAACCGCTGCCGAAGGCAAGGGACCGGCCATGGATTCCATCAGGGCAAGAAGCGCCCGTCTCGCCTCTTCAAATCCCGGCGTTTCCAGATGCAGATAGCTCAGCGCCACCCTCCCCTGCCCAAAATCCGCCTCCACTACGCATGGCGCTCCCTGCAGCCGCCCGGGATCCAGCTCGATTCCATATTCCTTCTCCCATTCCCCAAAGCCGCCATGGCGCCGCACATCCTCCGCCACCAGGTCCGCCACCATGAAGCCTGGCTCCGGCGCCCCATATTCCGCCAACACCCGGACCTGTCCCCGGTTTTTTATATGGAAGTTCCCAGGCCACCACACCGGCGCCACGATCTGTCCAGGGGTCCAGTCCATATCTGGATGGCTCTTCCAGATCGTCCGGATCGGCCCGGAAAAGTTGGGCAATCCTTTCCCCCGGCCCACCGGAGCCAACCCCAGCCCGTCCGGCTCCTCCAGCCCCAGCCCCGCGCCGCCACATACTCCCAGATACGCCCCACCCCGCGCCACGAAGTCGCAGATGGCCCCGACGCCTTCATCGCCCAGCGCTTCCTTTTTTTCCGCAGCCCACCCGCCAGGAACAAACAACAGGCTGTGGCCATCCAGCGCCCCCCGTCTGATTTCTTCCGCCGTCAACAGGTGGATATCCACCCCCATGGAGGCGAACGAGCGCCAGGCCATCACTCCCCAGATGTTGGACTTGTCCCATAAAAACGCTGGGCCCTTTTTGCCTTCCACGCTCCTCCTTTAATAGCCGAATAGATAATTGGCTGAATCTCCCGCGTCAAAAACTCATCTAACCATGATACTTTTAAAACACGGATTTGATTAATGACCGACAAAATTAACCTTGCTCTCGATTATTTCCCATACGCCACACTGGCGCCCATAGCCATACTGCTGGCCCTGCTCCCCTTCGCCCCCCAGCCGCACCTGGTGGAAAAGCTGATCATGCTCAAGAACGGAACCCTCGCCAAACCGATAGACATATTCGACCTGCTGATGCACGGCACCCCCCTGGCCCTGCTGATGGCCAAGGCCGCCAGGGACTACCTTATCCGATAGTTATCCACTGCCCTGGCCGTCCGCCATGGATCGTTTATGGCGGCGGTTCCCTGTCTGCGGTATAATGCCCCTCAAATCATACAATCGGAGATTGGCATGGATATGACCACACGCCCAGGCAGGGAAAACCAATCCTTTGGCGAAAGAACTCCCGTGGTGGCGGTGGGCTTTGCCCTCATCGCGGCGGGGCTGGCGGTGCTGTTCTATCTGGGAGTGGAGTTGCTGGCGGTGTACGACGAGCCGGCCAAGCACCCCTTTGTCGTCAAGATCTCCAAAGCGATGGCGGGGGCCCAGATAAAGATAGACAAGCAAACCCTCTCCATCAACGAGCCTTTCGCCCTGGGAACGGCCATCGTGCTGCTCGTCATGTTCGCCGGTCTGGGAATCTCCATCGCCTCGCTGCTCATCTCCTCCGGCGGCAGGATGCTCTCGCCAGAGGTCCACACCGAGCTGGCAAAAATCAACATCAAGCTGCAGGAGATGTCCAACCAGCGCTCCTTCGGGCCCAGCTTCCCGAATCCCCAGGACTAGCGGGCTCCCTGCCGGGGCTGTTTCAGATAACCCCATTGCTTCAGGCGGCTGACCGCGTATTGCCCCTGCTTGCTGCTTTTATCGACATCAGCATATATAAGATATTCCCTCGCGGCCCGGCGCCTGTCCCCCATCCCTTCGGCGGCAAGCCCCTTCATGAAAACGGTGTTGGGGTTTCCCGGCAGCGACCTTTCATAATTCACGAAGGAGTCGTAGGCGGATCGATAATCCTTGACGTTCAGGCTGGCCATCCCCAGCACATGGTCCGACTGCGGCTCGGAAGGCTTCACCTGATGGGCCCGCTTGGCGAAGTTGCGCGCGCTTTTCGGCTTTTGCTGGGCAAGCTGGCACTTGGCCATCATCAAGAGTCCGGCATAATCCTCCGGCGCTTTTTTCAACGCCTCGGCGAATTGCCCTTCCGCCGCCTTATACGCCTTCTTTGTCATCGCTGCCTCCCCCTGCTGCATCAGGTCGATGGCAGGTTGGATCTTGCGCAACCCGGCGATGGAGTCCATATGCCGCTCCCTTCCCAGCTTCAGCGACTTGGCGTCCGGATATTGGGAATCCACCTGGTTCACGGCAGTGCTGTATCGCTCGTCGCTCATGGGGTGGGTGGAGAACATCATATCCAGCGCCCCTGGCTTTTTCTTGCTCATACCGCGCAGAAGATCCATCAGGGACACCATCCCCTCCGGATTATACCCGGCCTTCACCATATACTCCATCCCCAGCGAATCCGCCTGGCGCTCGTCGTTTCGGCTGTATTTGGCCAGCAACGCCCCGGCCCCCAGGGCGCCCAGCCCCGCCGCCAGCGGCGCCAGCTTCTCATCGCTGGCCGAAGCCGCCACCACCAGCCCCACCACCGCAAGCTGCGTCAGCAAAGCCTTGGACATGCGCGAGGCGGTGTGCCGGGCGTTCACATGGCCGATCTCATGGCCCAGCAGCGCCGCCAGCGCCGCCTCGTTGTCCAGCGAAGCCATGATCCCGCGGGTGGTGGCGATGGTTCCACCAGGGAAGGCGTATGCGTTCACATATGTGGCGTCCACCACCCGATAGCTGTATGGCATATCCGGCCGATGGCTCAGCTGGGACAAATCCTTCCCCACCTGGGAGATATAGGCCGCCATCACGGGATCGCTGGAAGGGCCGTAATCGGAGGATATCTGGTGCGGCGCGTGCTTCCGGTCTATATCGATCTCGTCCTTGCGATCCATGAGCATAAGCTGGCTCTGTCCGGTAACCGGGTTGGTGGCGCAGCCGGTGATGACGTATGCCGACGCCGCCGACGCCGCCCAAAGAAAATCCCTGCGGGAAAACGCGTCGTTCTTCTCTGTTTTAAGCAGTGGGCCTTTCATATCTCTCCTCCAGTGATTCAGGTTCCCGGATCATCCGCAATACAAAACATTTTGCACACTACCGAGCCAATAGCAAGAGCCACAACTTCGCGCTCCTGCTTTTATATGACGGATATGATTCAAAAATTCACTTCGCCAGCGCTTTTGCGAAAGCCTCGGCGTTGAACCGCATCATCTCAAAATACCCATCCCTGCCGGGAACACCACCTATCGGATCGGCCATCACCACCCGCGCCCCGGACTCGGCGGCCAGCACCTGGGCCAGCCGGGGATTTAACTGCGGTTCGGTGATCACGGCGGTGGCGCCCTGTTTCTTCATCCTGTTCGCCAGATCCGCCATCTTCCTGGCGGAAGCGGTCTTCCCCGGAGAAGCCTCGATGACCCCCACCTGGTCCAGCCCATATCGCCGGGCGAAATATCCCCAGGCTCCATGGAGAGCCACGAACCCTCCTTTTACGCCGGAGAGCTTTCTTCCTATTTCCTCGTCCAGCGCCATCAGGTCCCGCTCCAGATCTTCCAGTCTTCGCGCCAAGGCCGCTTTTTCCTCCGGGGGATATTT